>JAEEGH010007742.1_pt1 | contig 25683 bp, 14 predicted proteins | sample 9134181 | NCBI WGS metagenome assembly JAEEGH01 (sample SAMN16246544, study PRJNA631951) | gut metagenome | biome: gut microbiome; feature: rumen; material: DP-attached | host: Bos | place: Iran: Karaj | collected 2018-10
GGTCGAAGTTTATGCCGATGAGTTCCCCGTCCGCATTCAGGACCGGACTTCCCGAGTTGCCTCCGGTGGTATGGTTGGTGGCAAGGAAGCAGACCGGCTGGTCGTCGTGCCCGCCCTGGGCGTAGATGTCGCGGAGGGTCTGCGGGATGTTGTAGTCGAAGATGTCAGGATTGTCCTTCTCGATGATGCCGCGAAGGGTTGACACCGGGTTGTAATAGATGGCATCTGCAGGCCTGTAGCCCTCTACGTGGCCGTAGGCTACGCGAAGGGTGAGGTTGGCGTCCGGATAGAAATTGCGATCGCTCTCAAACTCCATCTGGCCCTGCATGTAGTCCTTGTACACCTTGTTTATGCTCTTGTTGAACTCCTGCACCTGCGGCGCCAGGTTGGTGTAGAAGTAATCTTCTATGGCCGCGGAAAGCTCGCGGGCAAGGTTGTCATCGGCAAAGATGGCGTCCTTCCAGGCCTCCATGGAGCCGTAGGCCGCGCGCTTTTCAAGGAAATAGGCCGGCTTGTAGGAATCGTCCAAAGCCTTGTCGAAGGCGGTCATCATGGCCACGAAGGTTTCTTCGTCGATGGGCTGATAGTAATCCTTGAGGCTGTGCTCCCTGCCGTCCGACATCTGGATCTTCTCGATGGCCAGGACGGTTTCCCTATAGTATTCGTATGCACGGAAAATGGGGTTTCTGGCGGCGTAGAGGTTTGCCAACCGGTCTGTGATGCCCTCGTAGCGGGTGCCGGCGGCCCACTCCTCGAAGCGCTTCTCATATGCCTGCTTCACGGGAACTATCTTGTTCTTCCTGAGGCCCTTCTCCTCTCCCTGCCACTTCTTCCAGGCGTTGGCCACGGAGGCGTACTTGGAAGAATACTGGATGCGTACCGCCTGGCTCTGGTCCATATACTTTTTCATTATGTTCAGGCGTGTGGTACGGAGGGCGATCTTCTCCGGATCAGACACGTCCTGGATGTACTTCACAAGCTCAGAGTGAACGTACTCCTGGGTGCTTCCGGGGCAGCCGTACACAAAGGTGAAATCCCCTTCCTTCACGCCCTTGCGGGAAATGGTGAAGGACTTCTTGGGGGTGTACGGGACATTGCTGTCCGAGTAATCTGCAGGCATGTTGTCCTGGCCGGCATATATGCGGAAAATGGAAAAGTCTCCCGTATGGCGGGGCCACATCCAGTTGTCCGTCTCTCCACCGAATTTGCCTATTGATGACGGCGGCGCGCCCACAAGACGCACATCCCGGTACTCACGGAACACGAAGAGGAAGTACTGGTTCCCATAGAACAGCGGCTCCACGGAAGCCTTGAGGCCATTCCCTTCCTTCACCGCAGCGGCAATCAGTTTGTCTATATTTTTCTTCTGAAGGGCCTGCTGCTTCTCTTCCGACATCTTGGGCTTTATGCCCTTGTTGACAAGGGCCGTCACGTCCTCCATCCTCTCCAGGAACTTAACGGTAAGGCCCGGATTGGGCAGCTCCTGCGCCTGGTTCATGGCCCAGAAGCCGTCCTTGAGATAATCGTGCTCTACGGACGAGTGCTTCTGGATATAGCTGTAACCGCAGTGATGGTTTGTGAAAAGAAGGCCCTGGTCGCTCACCAGCTCCCCGGTGCATCCGCTTCCAAACAGCACTACGGCATCCTTAAGGCTTGCCTGGTTCACGCTATAAACATCCTCTGCAGACAATTTGAAGCCCTTGGCCTGCATATCCCCAATGCGCTGCGCAATAAGCGCCGGCAACCACATCCCCTCATCTGCCTTTGCAGGTATAACGGCCATAATTGCACTTGCAATGACAATCAGAAATCGTTTGTTCATATGTATCATTCCCATAAATTGCTATTTTCACAAAGATAGCAATAAAGTGCGGTTGATGTCCCATTTTTTGGACCATCAGCTGCATTTTGGGCCTTTTTTGCGGTTGATGGGCCAATTTTTGGGACATCAGCCGCACCCAAGGAGACTTATTGCAAGTGAAAGGGAAAACCATTATATTTGTAATCTATAATAATACCTCATGCAACTACAAGTATCCGACGACCTCAATGCCGTCATCAAATATGCCAGGGAAGAGGCGATGCGTACCGGGAGTTACGGAATTGGCCCGGACCATCTGTTCCTTGGAATAATAAGGGAGGAGGAAAACGCCGCCTTTGCGGCCATTCGCAACCTGGGTGTGGAGCCTGCAGAGCTCAAGGCCTTCATAGACGGCCGTATCTTCACCAACGAAACCATCCCGTACGAGCAGCTGGACAACATCAGTTTCTCCCGTCAGGCCCAGAATGTCCTGAATATAACCGTGATGGAGGCATCGCGCCTCAAGAGTCCCGCGGCAATGCCGCAGCACCTTCTGCTGGCTCTTTGCCGCATTACGGAAAGCTATGGCCAGATGTATCTCCGCTCCCACGGCATTGACTACGGCCGCCTGCTGGCATACTTTGAGGACGAGGGCCTCTTGAGACCAAAGTCCCAGGCCAACGAGGAACCCCCGGCAGACCGTCAGCCCTCCCAGGGCCCGGAAGAGGACCCGGAGGAAGGAAAGAAGTTGGATATAGAGGAGTTCGCATACGACCTCACCCGTGCCGCCCAAGAGGGTAAACTTGACCCTGTGGTTGGCCGTGACACGGAGATTGTACGCGTGATAGAGATCCTTGGCCGCCGCAAGAAGAACAACCCCATGCTCATAGGCGAGCCCGGCGTTGGCAAATCGGCAATTGTGGAGGGAATCGCCCTCAGGATAGCTTCCGGGGATATTTCTCCGGCACTTGCCAAGAAGAGGATCATGTCCCTGGACATTGCTTCGGTGGTGGCCGGAACAAAGTATCGCGGAGATTTCGAGAAGAGGCTCAAGGCCATTATCAAGGAAGCAGGGGAGAATCCGGACCTCATCCTTTTCATAGACGAGTTCCATACCATAGTGGGCGCCGGCGGTGCATCCGGAAGCCTGGATGCCGCAAACATGCTTAAGCCGGCCCTGGCCCGCGGAGAGTTCCAGTGCATAGGCGCCACAACCATAGACGAGTTCACCAAGATAGTGGAAAAGGACGGCGCCCTTGACCGCCGCTTCCAGAAGATTGTGGTGGAACCCACAGACGTAAAGCAGTCCATTGAAATACTGACCAACCTCAGGCCCAAGTATGAGGAATTCCACGGTATTTCCTATACTGACGATGCCGTAGAAGCCGCCGTCCGCCTCACGGACCGCTACATCACGGACCGCTCCCTCCCGGACAAGGCAATCGACGCCCTGGACGAGGCCGGATCAATGGTTCGCCTCTCCATCGGCCGCAAAAACGCCAAGACCGTGGATGCGGAAGACATTGCCTCCGTGGTGTCCAAGATGACCGGCATCCCCGTGAACAAGGTGGCGGAGAGCGAGGGCAACCGCATAATCAAGATGCGCAAACGCCTCACGGACCGCATTATAGGTCAGGACGATGCCGTAGACACCGTAGTAAAGGCCATCCAGCGCAACCGCGCGGGCCTCAAGGATCCAGGAAGGCCCATCGGCACATTCCTATTCTTCGGCCCCACCGGCGTGGGAAAGACCCAGTTGGCAAAGGCCTTGGCGGAGTATCTATTTGACAGCGAGGAAAACCTGGTGCGCATAGACATGAGCGAGTACATGGAGAAGTTCTCCGTGTCCCGCCTCATAGGAGCGCCTCCCGGATACGTGGGTTACGAGGAGGGCGGCCAGCTCTCCGAAAGAGTGCGCCGCAAACCCTACTGCGTGGTGCTTCTGGACGAGATTGAAAAGGCCCATCCGGACATCTTCAACCTCCTCCTCCAGGTAATGGACGAAGGCCGACTCACGGACAGCAACGGCCGCATGGTGGACTTCAAGAACACCATAGTGATCATGACCTCCAACGTGGGAAGCCGCGAAGTAGAGGAATATGGAAGCGGAATTGGTTTTGCTACGGCCGGAAAGAACGTTGAAATTGACCGTAAGAGCGTTGTGTCGAAGGCCGTGAAGAAGGCCTTCCCGCCGGAGTTCATAAACCGTGTGGACGAGCAGGTTTACTTCAACTCCCTCACAAAAGAATCCATTGAAGAGATTATTGACATAGAGCTTAAGGACCTGAGAACCAGGGCTCTGGAAGCGGGTTACAAGCTCACTATAACCCCCGCCGCAAAGCGTTTCATTGCCGATGCCGGCTATGATCCTGCCTATGGCGCCAGACCTCTCAAGAGGGCTGTTGTACGTTACGTGGAAGACCCCGTGTCCGAGTTCATCATCTCCGACAGGGCGCTTTCTTCCAAGAAGAGAACACCCGGTGAGGCCGTTACCCTTAAGGTAGGGCTTTCCCCGGACAAGGAGAACACGGTTGTGGAGCTGAAGGCCTAGAGGGCAAGTGCGTCCTCAAACTCCAGGTCCAGGTCACGGATTATGTCTTTGAGGGCTGCGAGGGATGCATCGCAGGCGATGAAGTTTCCAAGGGCTTCCAGGTTGAAATCTGTGTTACGCATGGCTTTGTAGTTTTAATTTCTGATGCAAAGGTACGGCCACCTTGCGCCAAACCGTTGCGCAAGCTAAAAAATTATGAAAAAACTTGCACTTTTTTTATTGACGATTGTTCTGGGCGTAACCGCATGGGCCCAGGAGACCTACCGTTTTGCACAGAGAGACACGTGCTCCCTGTATCTTGACATCTATCGTGCGGCGGAAGGGTCGGAAACCACCTTCCAGGGCATTAAGAAGCCCACCGTCATGTTTGTCTTCGGCGGCGGGTTCATAGGCGGTGAAAGGTCCGGAGAATTCAGCGTGCAGTGGTTCAACCGCCTCAATGAGGAGGGGTATACCGTCGTTACCATAGATTACCGCCTTGGCATGAAGGGGTACGATGTTGGAAAAGGCCTTGTGGGTGCATACAAGGCCAGCAGCCGATTCCTCCTTTCCCAGGAAGTAGGCGTGGAGGACGTGTTTTCGGCCATATCGTTCCTGAACGAAAACAAGGATCTGGGGATAGATGTGAACAATCTGGTCATATCCGGCAGCTCCGCCGGCGCCATCATTTCAGTGGCTTCTGAATACGCCATTGCAAACGGTACTGCCAGGGGAATCCCGGCCGGGTTCAATTTCAAAGGCGTCATGTCCTTTGCCGGCGCCATCATCAGCAATTCCGGCGCTCCCAGGTTCAAGTCCGCTCCCTGCCCCATACTCTTCCTTCACGGAACGGCGGACAAGGCCGTGGCCTACAATAAGTTCGGCGCCCTTGGCCATGGCATCTGGGGCAGCAGCTACCTTTCAAAGCAGTTCGCATCCAAAGGCTGGACTCACTGCATCTACCGTTTCACCGGCCTTGGCCACGTTGTAGCGGCATACATGAACTACCTCTGGCCCATTGAAAAGGAATTCCTTGAGCAGAACGTGATCCTTGGCGTGAAGCGCAGCGTGGACGCCGAAGTTGACGACCCCTCCCTTCCCACCTGGAACTGGGCCGACGTGTCTATGGACCAGATTTACGATCAGTAATTGAAATCGTGCTGCCACCGGCGGCCGTCCGGGGCGGTTACTACGATGGTCACGGTCTTTGCGTCCTCTGACGGCAGTGCGGCAAAGTAGTGCGTCTGGGGCTCTGCCCGTTTGTAGCCCGGAATCTTTTCCGCCTTGCCTTTGTAGACGTCCAGAATCTCCCGGGCGTAGTCCGGAGAAACCTCCCATACCGGTTCTGCAGGGCCCATAAGAGTGCCGTCCTGATACCATTCCACGGTCCATGAATCATCGGCCATCCATACGTTGGCGAGGACATGGTCCGGATGCAATTTAGTTTCTCCCTTGTCAAAAAAGCGTACCTGGAAGTCGTCGGGGTAGTCCAGGTTGTGCCAGGCCCATTCCAGATTTCCGGCAATGGAAGTGATTACCTGATATCCTCGAGGAGTGCCGTCGCGGCACCAGTCGGTTGCCCACCATGCGCCGCCGATGGCCGCTGCGTTGTGGTCGGTAAGGCTCTCGGATATCTTCTGGTTGTTCATGAGGTGGGTGTGACCGGACAGGATGTCGACCTTGTAGCCCTTGAGAATATCCTCCATTTTGTCTGCATTGATTATGACGTCCTGCCTGTTTGCCTGGAGGAACCGTATCGGGCTGTGCTGGGCCATGAAAATATGGGTCCCTTCCGGGATAAATCTCAGGAGGCCTTCTACAAAGTCCAGTGCTTCCCGGGAATATCCCTCCTTATAATTGTTGGACGATTTCCCGGGATCTTTTATTCCGCTGGACTTGAAAATGATGTCATTGACGCCTATGAAAAGGTCGTTTCCAAGGAAGAAGGCGTAGTTGTAGGGGCCGAATTCCGCCTCGTATGCCTCTGCGGCGGCTATTGAATCCTTGTTCTGGATGAAATCGTGGTTGCCTATTACGGAGTAGAAGGGGATTCCGGTGGTTGCGATGGACTCCTTGTAGGAGCGGAACATCTCAAGTTTGTTCCAGGCTATGTCCCCGAGTGCTATGCCTACGGTGGGCCTTTGGGCGCTGCAGCCGGCAGCCATTTCCCGGAGGTCTTCCAGCGGGCGGCCCCGGAAACGCTTCAAATGCTTTGCATTCTGCATCTGGGGGTCCGATACGCTGAAGACGGTATAATCCGTTCCGTCTCCGAAGCGGCTCAGACTGAAGCAGAAACTCCGTTTCCCTTTTATGGGTATGTAGAACTGTGGCGCGCCGGAGGAAAAATCGGCCACATATCCGGAAGGGGTTACGACGAATACGAACCTGGCTTTCCTGTGGGTGTTGAAGCAGAATGTGCCGTCGTCTGAAGTCTTGGTAAAGCGGTAACCGTCGGACACTATGACGTCCCGGAGGGGGGCGCCGTCGGCCTTGACGCACCCCTTCACTCTCCTGGCCTGGAGCGGCACCAGTGCGATGCACAGTCCCAGGAATGCTGTCAGAAGCTTTTTATTCATGAGTGTTTCTGTTTATTTGATACCGTATTTACGGAGGATGGCCAGCACGGGCGCCTCGATGGATTCTGCCCATTTTGAATATCCGTCGTTTCCGGGGTGGATGCCGTCGACGAAGGTGTCGTCGTCCCGGGAGCCGGCGTATGGCTGGATGTAGTAGACATCGGCATACCGGGCGCAGGCGATGGACATAAGACTGTCCACCAGGGCTATCCTGGACTCTTCCTTCCGGGCCGATTCCGTATTGAATCCGCGGTTTCCCCTGTAGATCGTACGCTGGAAAATGAGGGGCTTTCCCGGATGCGCCTTGACCATACGTTCAATGAAAGGGAAAAGACGTTCCCGGATTTCCTCCTCGGTAGGATTGGAGAAGGTGTCAAACAGGAATCCGTCTACCCTGGCATCTTCCAGGGCGCCGGCAAAGTATGGCTGCATCTTGCAGTTTCCGCTGCACCCGAGGCTCAGGAGCTGTATACCGGTACTCCGTGAGAATTGTGCCGGATAAGTCATGCCGCTGCGGGAAGTGCTGGTGCCGTGGGTGAAACTGGAGCCGAAAATGCCTATCCTGTATCGGAAGGGGTTTGGCGAGGCCGTAAGGGTGGCTCTGCTTTCTACACCAATCTGGACTGACTTTTCCTCACTGAAGGTGGGAAGGTACATCAGACACTGGTGTTCCGTCCCGTCCAGGTTCTCCGCTATTGTGAAATCGTCATATTTCTTGCTGCCGCGAGGGCCGGATCCCGCCCAATACCACCGGCCGTCCTGGAGGATGTAAAGGTCGTAGCCGAAGGCACTGATTCCCATTGTGTTGTATGGCTGCTCCCTCTCGCCGAACTGTGTCTTGACGCGGATTGTCCGGCTATTGGTGGAGAACGCTACGGCTATGCCGGAAGACTCTCTTACCTGACGGTTCTCCGCTTTTGTGAAACCTTTATATCGTACGGTGTCCAGACGGTGATATGGATTTGGCGTATCTGTAAATAGTTTACCCACAAGGGTAAGGTCAGATGCCTCTGTGTAGCGGAAGTTTTGCGCTGTGGCATAATTTGTTATGAGGATTACGCCAATGATTATAAGAAGATAACGCCTCATTATGAGTTTTTTTAAATACGAAACCAAAGATAATAAAAAAGGTTGATACAATAATAACAATCCAAAAAAATGCTTATCTTTACTACATATTAATGACACTGGGATGAAAAACTTTCGATATATTTCGTTTGCATTTGCTTTAACGCTGTTTATCAGTTTGTTGGCATCGTCCTGCAAACAGCCTGATCAGGTTGAGGCGTCCCTTAACGACGTTCAGTTCGCCATTCCGGAAAAGCTTGAGGTCCCTTACGGAAGCGAGGCGATAACCTTCCGGGTCCAGTTTGGAAAAAAACCTTCGGAAGGGGACAGGATTGCCTTCGGGCAGCTGCCGGACTGCCCAATTTTCCATATCGGGGAGTCGTCATTCAAGGTTGACATATCGTCCCTGTGGGACATCCCTCTTTCCAGCGGCACCTATACGGTTGCCATTAAGAGGGGTTCGCAGAGCCAGAAGAGGGGAGAGATGCAGATTGTGGTTTCCGCCGCAGAAGGGGATGAGCTTCAGCCGGCTTTTGGAAGCACTGTCTACGGGAAGGTGATGTGCGCCGGGGAAGGCGTGCCGGACGTGGCTGTCTCTGACGGTTTCGAGGTGGTCCGGACAGACAAGGACGGCGTCTACCAGCTTCCGTCCAAAAAGTACCACAAATATGTGTTCATCAGCGTTCCTTCAGGCTATGAGCCGCCCAGGCAGGGAATCCTTCCCGCCATTCACGCCCAGCTGACCAAGGCCGCATCCTCTCCGGAACGCGTAGACTTCCAGCTCCGGAAGGCTCCTGACCAGACAGACCACACCATGCTGTTCATCGGAGACATCCACCTTGCCAACCGTACCAACGACCGCAACCAGTTCAAGGATTTCGTGAACGACATTAACGCTTACAGCCTTTCACTGGGCGGGCCGGTCTACGGCCTTACGCTGGGCGATATGACCTGGGACCTCTACTGGGAAACAAACAGTTACGGGTACAAGGATTATCTGGCGGACGCCAAGGCAATCCAGGGTCTTACAGTCTACCAGACCATCGGCAACCACGACCACAGCATGTACCTGGCAGGGGACTTCGACACCGTCGCGGAATACAAGCAGACCGTTGCGCCCACATACTATTCATTCAATGTGGGCAGCGTCCACTACGTGGTGCTGGACGATGTCGAGTGCACCAACTCCGAGCGCACCACCGACGGAAACGGCAAGGCCTGCTACGTGCGTACATATGACTCCAACCTTGTCCAGGAGCAGCTGGAGTGGCTGGCAAAAGACCTTTCCCTGGTCCCCAAGACCTCTGCCGTTGTGGTTGCAATGCATATTCCCCTGTATAACGACTCCGGGACTTACCGATGGTATGACAAGAACAAACCCCAGCTCAAGGAGCACGCCCAGGCCCTGGAGAACATCCTTAAACAGTATCCTGAGGCCCATGTCTTCACGGCGCATACCCATACGATTTACAACGTTGACAAGAGGTCTTCCAACAAGATATACGAACACAACAGCGGTTCTGTCTGCGGCACCTGGTGGTGGAGCGCCAGCGAGACCCCGGGCGTCCATATAGGCCAGGACGGGTCTCCCGGCGGCTATATGGCCGTGAGCGTGAAGGGCGGCAGCCTCTCGTGGCAGTTCAAGGCAACGGGAAGTCCGCTGGATTACCAGTTCCGCACTTACGACAGGAACAGCATCCACATCACCGCGGACAAGTATGTTCCGGATGCGGACGCATCCCACAAGGCTGAGTTCAAGCCGGGAATATGGGGCACGGCCAGCAGCGCCAACGAGGTCTACGTCAACGTCTGGGATTATGACCCTTCCTGGACGGTCAGCGTTACGGAGGGCGGCAAGTCCCTTTCCGTTGCACGCGTCACCGCCCCGGACCCTCTCCACCTGGTGGCCTATACCGCCAAGCGGCTCAACAAGAACAAGGCCGCTTCCTTCGCAACCACGGACAACAGCCATATGTTCAAGGTCACGGCCTCCTCGGCCTCGTCCACCCTGGAGATAAAGGTGACGGACGCCTTCGGCAACACTTATACGGAGACGATGGCGCGTCCCAAGGCTTTCAATACGGACATATACAACCACTAATCAATTATAACCAATGAAGCAGATCAGACTGATTCTATTAACCGCGTTCCTTGCGCTTGCAACATCCCTGTCGGCGCAGAACCAGCGCCAGCCGCTTTCCGGTACGGTCTCGGACACCGCAGGCCAGCCGGTAATAGGCGCGGTGGTGATGGTGTCGGGAACCAACAACGCTGCGGTCACTGCTGCCGACGGCAGTTTCACCCTGCGCATCCCCGGTGGGGAAGTGGCGCTGGAGGTGAGTTGCCTGGGCTACGTTACTCGCAGCGTCACCGTATCGGACGGCCAGAAGAACATCTCGGTGGTCCTGGAGGAGGACAATATGGTCCTCGAGGAAACCGTCGTGGTGGGCTATGGCGTCCAGAAGAAAGTGAACCTCACCGGAGCCGTAACCGCCGTTGAAACCAAGGACCTCCAGGACCGTACCACACACAGCCTCACCAATATGCTACAGGGTGCGGTTCCCGGTCTCAACATCACAACGTCGGCCGGTAATCCCGGCTCGGCCGGCTCCCTCAACATCCGAGGCGTCACCTCCATCAACGAGGCCGATCCCCTGGTCCTCATCGACGGCACGGAGGGAGACCTCTCCAGGGTTAACCCTTCCGATGTGGAGAATATATCCGTCATCAAGGATGCGTCCGCCGCGGCCATTTACGGAGCCCGTGCGGCGTATGGCGTCATCCTGGTCACAACCAAGACGGGTGACGACAAGGGCGGAAAGGCCAAGGTGCGCTACAGCGGCCGCTGGGGCTGGGAAGAGCCCACGGTTTCCACCGACTTTGAAACCAGGGGCTACTGGTCTGTTTATACCGTGGACAAATTCTGGGCTACTGACGCCGGCAAGCAATACACTACGTACACTGCCCACGACATGGCCGAACTCCTTGCCCGCGTGAACGACGTGACGGAAGACCCCTCACGCCCCTGGGTCGTAGAGGAAGTGCGCAATGGCCGCAAGCAGTGGGTCTACTACGCAAACACTGACTGGTACCACGAGCTGTATAACGACCAGCATCCGGTCCAGCAGCAGAATCTGTCCGTGACCGGCGGAAACAAGGAAGTGAAGTACTACCTCTCGGCCGCTTATGACCGCCAGTCCGGTATCATCAAGATGAATCCTGACGTATTCCGGAAGTACAACCTGAGGGCCAAGATAGACGCCCGCGTGAACAAATATGCCCGCATCTCCAACAATACGGCGTTCTACAGTTCTTCGTACGACTATCCCGGCGGAAGCAGCGTGCAGGACTCCTTCGCATATGCGTCCCGCCACGCCCTGGCTTCCTTCCCGCTCCGGAATCCGGACGGCAGCTGGGTATACGGCACGCCTATGATCGCCGGAAACTACAATGTGGCAAACGGCCGTCATCTGGTGTTCGGGGAAGGCAAGGCTCGCAACCAGCAGCTCCGCTCGGACCTGAGCAACACCACGGAACTCAAGATCACTCCCACAAGGCACTTCACCCTCACCGCCAACTATACCTACAGGCTATACCAGAACCGCAACCAGTACAGGAGCGTGAACTTCCAGTTCCGCCGCTATCCGGATGCGGACTATGAGTACTATACCACCGGTGCCGGCGAGGACGCCCTCCAGGAGGCCATAACCACCAACCAGCGTCATACCGTTAACGCCTTCGGCACGTACGACAACACCTTCGCGGACGCCCATCACCTCACGGTAACCGCCGGTTTCAATGCGGAGGAATGGTCCAGCAAGGCAGTGGGCGCCGTGGGAAAGAACCTCCTCTCGGAAACCCTGAACGACCTCAACCTCGTAGGCCCTGACGCCACCGGCAACGTCATCACTGAAGTCTCCGGCGGCCAGAACGAGTACGCAATAGCAGGTTTCTTCGGCCGTGTCAATTATAATTATAAGGAAAGATACCTACTGGAGCTTTCCGGCCGCTACGACGGCACTTCCCGCTTCCGCAAGGGGCATCAGTGGGGCTTCTTCCCCTCCGCCTCAGTTGGCTGGAGGGTGTCGGAGGAACCTTTCTTCCGTCCCGTCCGCAGGGCCGTCGACAACCTTAAGTTCCGCATTTCCTACGGCAACCTCGGCAACCAGGTGGTCCGCACATCGTCCGGAGCCCAGAACTACTATGCCTATCTCCGCAAAATCTCCATAAATGACTTCGAAGGGTATTCCTTCGGCGAGGGCACCACTATGGGTAAATACGCCACCCTGGGAGCCCCCGTGGACGCCAATCTCACCTGGGAGACCGCAGAGCAGTATAATGCCGGTCTGGATTTCGCCGCCCTGAACAACCGTCTGACCTTTACGGGAGAAATCTATAGGCGCAATACCCTGAATATGCTCACGGCCGGACCTGACCTCCCTGCCGTATACGGCGCCGGATCCCCGCAGACCAACGCGGCAGACCTGAAGACAACCGGCTACGAACTCTCGCTTGGCTGGAAAGACCAGTTCAAACTCTTCGGTCACCCCTTCGGCTATGGCGTCAGGGGAACCCTGAGCGATTTCAAGTCATATATCACCCGCTACAACAACCCCACCAAGTCGCTTGCTATGGCCTACTACAAGGGCATGCGCATAGGCGAAATCTGGGGCTTCGAGGTGGACGGCCTTTTCGCCTCGGACGAGGAAGCCCAGCAGTACACCACTGAGGTCCTGGACTGCAGCGGATACATCTCCAGCCGTATGACCGGCGGCTTCCTTGCCGGCGACCTCCGTTTCGTAGACCTGGACAACGACGGTCATTACCAGATAGACGAAGACGGCCATTTCGTCCTTGACGAGAACGGCAACAAGATCCTCCTTCCTGAAGACCAGTGGAGGGTGAACACCCTGAGCCTCGGCAGCAACACGGTGGACGATCCCGGTGACCGCAAGATCCTGGGCAACTCCCTTCCCAGCCTGCAGTACGGCTTCACCTTCACCGCGGACTATATGGGCTTCGACTTTTCCGCCTTCTTCCAGGGAACCGGAGACCACTACTGGTATCCCGCCGGTATGAACTATATGTTCTGGGGCCCGTACAGCTACCCGTACGTGTCCTTCCTGCAGCGTGACTTCATAGACAAGGTTTGGTCGGAGGAAAACCCGGACACCTATTTCCCGCGTCCCCGTGCATACTCTTCCACCGGCGGCGAACTCTCCAAGGTGAACAGCCGCTACCTGCAGAACATCCGCTACCTGCGTTTCAAGAACCTCACCGTAGGATACACTCTTCCTGCAGCACTCACCCGGAAGGCCGGACTGGACAAGGTCCGCGTCTACTTCTCCGGAGAGAACCTGGCCTACTGGTCTCCTCTTAAGAAGTACACCAAGTACCTGGATCCTGAGTCGGCATACACCAGGGACGGAACCGGCAACTCGGCCGCCCAGGACCATATGAGCTATCCCTGGCAGAAGACCTATATGTTCGGTATTGACATAACTTTCTAGAGGAGGACAAGACAATGAAAAGAATTCTTTTACCTTTTGTAGCAATCGTTCTGTGCCTTGCCTCCTGTGACAAGTTCCTTGACAGGACCCCCAAGGCAACAATGGCTCCGGAGAACTACTTCCGTGACGCGACGGACCTCCAGCTGTTCTCCAACACCTTCTACAACAACCTGCTCACCAAGGAGCCCTTCTCGGAGCAGAATGACCACCTCGTATGCCTTAACCTCAGCGCCGTGATGCGTGGAGGCAACAACCGTACGGTGCCAAACTCCGGCGGCGGCTGGGGCAGCGGCAGCGGCGCGTGGGGAGACCTCCGCAAGATGAACACGCTGCTGGAATACATAGATCAGTGTGAGGACAAGGACGCAGTGGTGAAATACACCGCCCTTACGCGCTTTTTCCGCGCCTACTTCTATTTCAATATGATAAAGCGCTTCGGCGACGTCCCGTGGATAGACGAGCAGCTGGAGTCAGACTCCGAGAACCTCTACCGTCCCCGCGACAGCCGCGAAGTGGTTATGGGACATATGCTGGAAGACATCGACTATGCAATAGCCAATCTCCCCGCAGGCGTGAGCACGTACCGTGTGAACCGCTGGACGGCCCTGGCGCTCAAGGCAAGGTTCTGCCTGTTCGAAGGCACCTTCCGCAAGTACCATAACCCCGCAAACTATCCCAAGATGTACGTGGAGCCCCTCCCGGAAGGAAGCCTCACCGCTTCGGATTACCTCACCCTTGCGGCCAATGCCGCTTCCGAGATAATGGAGGACGGCCCCTACAAACTGGCCGACGTGGCGGACTACCGCCTTCTGTTCTCCAACGTGGACGCCAACAAGGACGAGTTCATCCTCGCCATCAAGAACGACCAGAGCCTCCAGATATGCAACAATGCAACCGCGTTCGCCGTTATGCCCACGCAGGGAACTCCCGGATTCACCAGGAAGTTCGTCGCCGGCGTCCTTATGGCCGACGGTACCCGCTTCACGGACAAGCCCGGCTGGGAGACTATGCAGTTCGTCGAGGAAATGGCCGGCAGGGATCCCCGTCTGACTGCCATTACGGTAGGCCCCGGCTGCGTCTGGCTTGGTGACGAGGCCGTCTCGGCCCCGGACCTCGGCTGCAGCGTCACCGGCTACCAGGTCCAGAAGTTCGTTATGGACAAGACCCTCCCGGAATGGGGCCGAGTGGACAAGTCTTACAACGATATGCCCGTATTCCGCTATGCTGAGGTCCTCCTGAACTATGCGGAGGCCAAGGCCGAGCTCGGAACCCTAACCCAGGACGACATTGACAACACTGTGAACAAGCTCCGTGACCGCGTGGGAATGACCGCCCACCTGAATCTGGAAGCCGCAAATGCGGATCCGGATCCCTACCTCTCCACGGAGCCTTTCGGCTACAAGAATGTCTCCGGCACCAACAAGGGCGTCATCCTCGAGATCCGCCGCGAGCGTGCCCTTGAGCTTGCGATGGAAGGCTTCCGCCTAACGGACCTCATCCGCTGGAGGGAAGGCAAATGCCTGGAGCAGCCCATCTACGGAATGTATTTCCCCGGAGTGGGCAAGTATGACCTCACCGGAGACGGCACCCCGGACATCAACATCTGGACGGGCACCAATCCCAAGAGCAAGGACGTGGTGGACTATGAACTTGGCGTATCCACCGGAATTGAGCTTACGGACGGTACCATCGGCAATATCTACCACCACGGCAACATCGAGCGCAGTTTCGACGAGAGCCGCGACTACTATTATCCCATCCCCACCAAGGAGCGCCAGCTGTACCACAACAAGGGTGTGCTGCTGAAGCAGAATCCCGGTTGGGTAGACGGACTCAGTTACTAACCTTAAGGAACGCTCATTATGAAAACCATCAATATATTCAAGATTATGGCGGCCGTGGCCGTCGGAGCGCTTCTTGCGGGCTGTGAGCAGCAGGAAGAGGACCAGCAGGCCAGAGCCGTAGCAGCAGGTGAGACATATCTGGAATTTGCATCCAAGGGAGCAGGGGAGCAGACCGTTCCCATATACTCGGACGGCGACTGGGCCGTTGACGTGGACAGCGACTGGATCACCGTTTCCCCGATGACCGGAACCGGAATGGGTTCCATCACCGTGTCTGTCACGGACAACGTCACGGGCGGGGTGGAAGACCTTCCCCGTAACGGAAAGATTACCGTCCAGGGCGGCTCAGTGTTGCGCAATGCCGTCATCACGGTCCATCAGGACGGCGATACCTACAAGGGTGTACAGATCCGTACCCTGGCCCAGATCCGCGGTATGGAAGACGACGACGTGGCCAAGGTGGCATCGGCCCAGGTGACCGGCCTCTCCGGGAACGGCTTCATCGTGACGGACGCTTCCGGTAGCCTGTATGTCCAGGGCACTGGCGTCAAGCTGGGGGACAACGTCTCCTTCAACGGCGCCAAGATCACCGTGAACGAGGCTCCTGCCTTCAAACTGGACGAGCTCGAGATAACGGGTTCCTCGGAAGTGGTGTATCCTGACGCCAAGGACATCACCGGCTCTCTGGCAACATATGATTTCACAGTGTCGGAGTATGTCTCCCTGTCGGCTTCCCTGGTAGGAACCAATATATGGATTACGGAAAGCATACAGATTCCCGTCCTTGACCCCATAGAGTCCCTCGGACTTGGAGAACTGGACCTTCACAAGGTTGTTCTCAAGGGATATGGCGTGGGCAAGTCGATGCTCGTAGTATCGGCGGAGGACGGAGGTGCGGATGAGGCCCTGATCCCTTATCCCCTGAAGTTCCTTGTCCGCGTGGACGGAATCAACTACACCACCGCCAGCTGGAGTGAAACCAGCCGCATCAACCCCGTCCAGGGTCTGGGATACATAGAGTATGTCCCTTATGACCTGGAGCATACGGACGGCAACCAGAAGTACAAGCTGGACGTGTCGGACAAGAGTCCCCGCGTCACCGGTCCCTGGCCGGGAGACTACTGGCTGTTCTACGGCAACGGCGCCGTGAAGGCTGGATCGGAGGTGAGAATCGCCTTCGAGGCCCGTACCTCGGCAACCGGCCACAAGTTCTGGCTGCTTGAATTCCTGGACGGTGACCAGTGGCGTCCCGCCTGCGAGACCAAGACCACTACCGATCCCGGCGAGGAGGTTGTCTATTCCCACGCGATGAACGCCGACGGCGCCACCAACGTCCAGGCAGACTATGTTGTGAAATACCGCAAGAATACCACCCACGCGCAGTTCCGCTTCCGTTGTATGGCCAACTGGCAGGCTTCCGGAGCAGGTACTCTGGCCGCCAGGAACGGCGGATCGGCCCGTCTCACGGTCACGGATACTTCGGACGGCACATATCAGCCCACCATAGAGATAATTAAGGAAGGAAACGGCGTGGAGAAAGATGCCGTCTATGCAAACATAGAGGCCTCCACGGATCTTCTCACCTTCAACGGAACGCCGGACGCACCCAAGACCATAAAGGTGAAATCGGACCACGACTTCACCGTGACAACGGGCGTTGACTGGCTCTCCTTCGACGTCACGGAAGGTGCGGCAGGGGAGGAGACGGCCATAGCCGTAACCTGCGAGCCCAGCGAGCTCACCGAGCTCCGCGAAGGCACCATCCGCATAGTCTCCGAGGATTCCGAGAAAGTGATTAACGTGGTGCAGAGCGCTGCGGGTCAGATGCTTGATCCGTTCATCAGCGTTTCTACAGGTAACAGCTTCGACATCCCGGCAACGGCTGGGTCCAAGGTCCTTACAATCCAGTCAAACGTGGAATTCCAGGCGGAATCCCTTGCCGATTGGATTACCCTTACCGCCCTGTCCACAAAGGGGATGGTAGACTGGACCGACTACGACGTGGCATATACTGCCAACGACCTTGAGACAGAGCGTACCGGCACGGTCCGTTTCTTCAACGCAGAGATGAATCTGGAATCCGTCGTGACCTTCGTCCAGGCCGGCAAGTCGCCCGATCCCGTATTGCCCGAAGGCGTATACTTCCAGGACGATTTCGAATGGCTGGCTCCCTGGACCGCGAGCGCTCCTGACGATATCGCTGCAAACACTGTAGGCAGTTCCAAGAACATCTTTACCACAGCCGACCTTTCCGGCGCCCTTGCGGAGTTCCAGACCCGCGGCTACGGCTACATCTGGGGCTGGAAGGACCAGCAGTGGTCCGACGGCACCCCGGACAGTGGCAACAAGCAGACTATGTACGTGATGAAGAACTACCTGAAGTTCGGCAAGACGGACTACAACTCTGGTATCATCCTTCCTGCGCTTTCTGCCATTGAAGGCACTGCGGACGTGGATCTCACGTTTGACTGGTGCTGGTGTATGACCGGAGCCAAGAAGCCTGACGTGATGACTCTCACCGTCACCGTGAGCGGCGGCGGCACCATCGCCACCACCGGCACTGAGACAAGTCCGAATATCGAGTCTTCCCAGCCCACGGAAGGTGACCAGACGGTCCTTGAGTGGCAGCACGCCAGCGTCCGCATCCTTGGCGCCACGTCTTCCACAAGGATAACCATCCGTCCCACCAACTACGATCCCACGGTCTCCAACAGCGCCCGCCGCCAGAACCGCTGGTACCTGGACAACATAACCGTGACTGAATAACAACTATATAACCAAAAATGAAAAAGAAACTCTTGTATCTTGCACCCAAGGCGGAGGTGTATCGCCTCAGTCTGGACAAGTCGCTCCTGACCACATCGGACACTGATATGAGCGGCAACATCGATGATGCCATCGAGGATATTTGGGGTGATGTTTTCGCCGCACCAGGTTTTATTTTTTAAATGAGATGACCATGAAAAAGACACTATTGCTCTCTGCTTTCGCCGTGGTCCTCTCACTGACTGCGTGCAACAAGGAGGTCACTGAAAATAGCACTCCTGCTCCCGTACCTTCTGTTGGACAAACCGTCCGTTTCACTTCTGTGGCGCCTGAGACAAAGGCTGTGTTTACTACTCCCAGCGGCACCCACTATCCCGTCCTCTGGACATCCAACGATACCCAGATGGCTGTAACCATGAATTACAGTTCTACTCCCGTTACGGCTAACGTAACCCGCTCTGCAGACAACAAGACGGCATCTTTCAATGCCGAGTTTGACAATTCCGGCACCGCCTTCAAGTTCGTTGCAGTAAGTCCCGCCTCGGCGGTGAAGTCTGTCGCCACGTCAAACAAGCGCGTTAACATTGAGGTCCCTTCAGGCCAGACTCCTACGGCTACCTCTCCTGACGAGAAAGCTATGGTCCTGTATGCCAAGAGTGACGAGTTTGATACTTTCCCGGCCAGCGTGGATATGGATTTCCATCACTTCACGGGTTACGTCCATCTGGTATTCACCAATTATGCCGATGCCCTGGCAGATGCTGGCGCAACCGTACAGTCCGTAAGCATCACCTCGGACAAGGAGATAGCCGGCCGTGTCTTCTTCTTCCCGGAGACCGGAACCACGGAGGCTAATGCAATGTCAAAGACGGTTACCGTCACTACTTCATCCCTGGACGATGTCTGGGTGGCTTTGGCTCCCGTGGATCTGTCCAACGAGACCCTTTCCATTACCATCGGAACGGATAAGGGTACCATTTCCAAGGATGTGGGCTTCTCCTCCGGCTGCAACCTCACCTCCGGCAAGATTGCAAAGGTTACCGTTGATTTGAACGGCATTGACGTGGTTGCTCCCGTCAGGTATAACCTTGTCACAGCAACCAATCAGTTGCATATCGGCGACAAGATTATTATCGTAGCGGCAAACTTTAACTGTGCGTTGTCTACTACCCAGAACACCAATAACAGAGGAGAGACATCAGTCTCAAAGGGTGACGGATTCATCCTGGATCCTTCAGATGCCGTTGAGGTCATTCAGCTTGAAGATGGAGTCAAGCCCGGTGAATATGCCCTCAAGGCTGCCGCCGGTTATCTGTACGCCGCAAATGGCGTTGGAGGCGGTGCAGGAAACTATCTCCGTACCGCTGCTCCTCCCGTACCTGCGGCAAGCGCTCCTCACGGCAGTTGGACCATAACCATACTTCCTGACGGAAAAGCCAACGGTTCCAAGGAACCTGATCCTTCCGGAACTACGGACAACGTTGCTCAGGTGTATGCGGAGGCAAATGCCAGGGGACAGATCAGATACAATAGCACAAATAATCTGTTCTCTGCTTACGAGCTGAACCATGCTTCCACCAATCACATCCATCTGTACAGGCTGAATGTGGATCCTGATACCTCACCTCGTTTCAAGGCCACGATGCCGGACGCGGACGGAGAAAACAACGTGTCGGTTCCTGCGGCAGGAAGCGATCTGGACGTTTACGTATTCGGCAACTCTGCCTGGACGGCGTCTGTCACCGGCGGAGCCACCCTCAGCGCATCTTCAGGCACGGGCAATACAATTCTGACTCTTACCGTCCCGGAGAATGCATCCACTACTGATACCAGGGCTTATACGCTCACCGTATCTACTTCAGCCGGTGTCGTTCCTTCTTCATATACCTTCAATCTTACCCAGGCCAAGGCTGCTTCGGCCGGCTCCGTCAAGGTTGGAGATACGCTCCTTGCTGAATGGTGGGAAGGTGCAACCAAAGATCAGGCTCCTTCTGCATATTGTGTTTCCGCCAGTAAGACAACAACTGTTTACGGAGGCGGGGCCGTTACATATACGGAATACTCAAATGGTGCTACAACCAGCTTGAAATCAGACGGATTGGTGTTCTATCAGAAATCTGCCAATATCGCCATAGAGCAGTACAGGTACAACCTTCTCATATCAAAGAACAACGGCTATCTCAATATCAGCGGTATCCCTTGTTCCGGAGTAAAGACGGCGACATTCAAGTATCGCAGCAACTATAATATGAGCAAGCAGGTAGTATTGACAAGTACGGAGAACGTTACGGTCGGCAGTCTTTCACAGACTTCCGTCACAAAGCTTGATGACTCCAGCAAGAATACGTATACGATATCCTGTACAGTCACTATACCAGACGGGACGGATACTGTAAGTTTGCAAATCAAGAACACTGACGCCAGCAACAATATGCGAGTTGACGGCATAGAATTGCTGGTAACCGAGATATGGTAGATTCCCGGCAAACGACGTGATTGGGACCGCCTTTCGGGGCGGTCCTTTTTTCTTGTTTTTACGGATTATTTTTCGTAACTTTGTATGTTTATAAGAACATACAAGAATTATGGATAACAACGAAGAGAAGAATCAGTTAGAGGAGCAGGAAAACACCGGATACATCGAGCAGGTAGAGATAGACCACGAGATGCGTACGGCGTACATCGACTATTCGATGTCCGTCATCGTGTCACGTGCCCTTCCGGACGCCCGCGACGGCCTCAAACCCGTCCAGAGGCGCGTTCTCTTTGGCATGGACAACATGGGCCTCAGCTTCAACGGCCAAACCAAGAAGAGCGCCCGTATCGTGGGTGAGGTCATGGGTAAGTACCACCCTCACGGAGACTCCAGCGTATATGACGCCATGGTCCGTCTGGGCCAGGAATGGAACCAGCGCTACCCCCTCGTAAAGGGCCAGGGCAACTTCGGCAGCGTGGACGGAGACTCTCCCGCAGCCATGCGTTATACTGAAGCCAAGCTCATGAAGATGGCAGAGGACGTCCTGGGGGACATGGACAAGGACACCGTGGACATGGCCCTCAACTTTGACGATACCCTGGAAGAGCCCACCGTCCTCCCCACCAAGGCACCGCTGCTGCTCCTTAACGGCGCATCCGGCATTGCCGTGGGTATGGCCACCAACATGGCTCCCCACAACCTCGGAGAGTGCTGTGACGCCATTTGCGCATATATCGACAACCCCGAAATCACCGTTGATGAACTCATGCAGTACATCAAGGGCCCGGATTTCCCCACCGGCGGCATCGTCATGGGCAAATCCGGCATCCGCGAGGCCTACGAAACCGGCCGCGGCAGGGTAGTCATCCGTTCCAAGACGGAAATCGAGGTTGACGAACACGGTCGCGAAACCATCGTCGTCACCGAGATCCCCTACATGGTGAACAAGCGCGAGATGATTGAGAAGATAGCCCAGCTGGCCGATGAAAAGAAGGTGGAGGGCATCTCCTACATCAACGACGAAAGCTCCCGCGGCGAAACCCGCGTAGTAATACGCCTCAAGCAGGGCACCAACTCCGGAGTGGTCCTTAACATGCTGTTCAAGTACAGCCCACTCCAGAGCAGTTTCTCATTCAATAACGTTGCCCTCGTGAAGGGCCGTCCCCGCACCCTCAGCCTCAAGGAAATCATCAAGGAATTCGTGGAATTCAGGCACGAGGTCGTCGTCCGCCGCACAAAGTTCGAGCTGGACAAGGCCCAAAAGCGCGCCCACATCCTGGAAGGCCTTCTCAAGGCCATGGACATCATCGACGAGATTGTCCACATCATCCGCTACGAGACCAAGAGCATAGAGGAAGCCAAGGCCATGCTCATGGAGCGCTACCAGTTCTCCGAGGCCCAGGCATCGGCAATCGTGGAGATGCGCCTGCGTCAGCTTGTTGGCTTGGAAAGGGAAAAGCTCCAGAACGAGTACGACGAGCTCATGCGCTTCATAGAGCACTGCAAGATTGTCCTCGGTTCCGTAGAGGAGCAGCTCAAGATAGTGAAGGAGGAGACCTCGGACCTAAAGGCCCGCTACGGAGATCCCCGCCGCACGGAAATCACCCTCGCGGAGGACGAGTTCAACCCCGAGGACTTCTATGCCGACGAAGACCAGGTTATCACCATCTCCCACCTTGGCTACATCAAGCGCACTCCTCTCACGGAGTTCCGCACCCAGAACCGCGGCGGCGTTGGCATGAAGGGCAGCGCCACCCGTGACGAGGACTTCATCGAGCACATCTACATAGCCAACACCCACAGCACGATGCTCCTGTTCACCCAGAAGGGCAGGTGCTACTGGCTAAAAGTCTATGAGATTCCGGAAGGCACCCGCACCTCCAAGGGCCGCGCCATCCAGAACATACTCATGATAGAACCCGACGACAGCGTCCGCGCATACCTCAATGTCAAGACCCTCAAGGACGAGGACTTCATCAACAACAACTACATCGTCATGGTCACCCGTAACGGTGTCATCAAGAAGACTTCCCTCGAGGCTTACTCACGTCCGCGCACCAACGGCGTCAACGCCATCAACATCCGCGAGGACGATGAACTCCTGGAGGCAATCCTCACCAACGGCAACTGCAACATCATGATTGCGGCCAACGGCGGAAGGTGCGTAAGGTTCGATGAATCAGAGGCAAGGCCCCTTGGCAGAACCTCCACCGGCGTCCGTGGCATCAATCTTGATGAAGGAGACTATGTGGTTGGCGTAGTAAGCCAGGATCCCCAGGCGGAAGACGCAGGCGCTCACCAGGTGCTGGCAGTCTCCGAGAACGGATACGGCAAACGCTCGGATCCCCAGGATTACCGCCAGACCGCCCGCGGTGCAAAGGGTGTAAGAACCCTCAACATCACGGAGAAGACCGGAAAACTGGTAGCCATCAAGAACGTCACCGACGATGACGACCTCATGATAATCTGCCGTTCCGGACTCACCATCAGGATGCCCGTCAAGACCATAAGCGTACTCGGGCGAGCAACACAGGGCGTAAGGCTCATTAACATTAAGGAAGGTGACGCTATCGCAGCAGTTTCGGTGGTAGCCCACTCTGAAGAAGAAGATAATTTTTAACTTATTATAGCTATGAAAAAGTTCTTACTGACACTCGCGCTCCTCGGCACTTTTGCCGCCGCATATGCGCAGAAATCGGATGCCGACATGCAGAAGGCAGTCGATAAGGCCCTGGCCGCAGCACAGGATGCCAAAAAGAACGTTAAGCCCGCCACATGGATGAACCTTGGCAAGGCTTATCTCGCCGCTTACAACAACCCTACCGCAAACCTTGCACAGGGTATAGACCGCACAACCTTCTCCATGATGTTCAAGGAGCAGCCCAAGGCCACCTCCGAGGTTGTCATGGACGGCCAGACCTTCACCAAGCTCAGCTTTTCCCACGTCGACGTCTTCTTCAACCAGGCAGACCTCCTTGTGATGTGGGTGGTTACAAAGCCCTCCGTTCCCGGAGATATCCTTGGTGAAGCCGCAAAGGCATACCACAAGGCTTTCGAGCTTGGCGGAAAGGAAAAGGACATCGCCCCCAAGATGAAGGAAATCGTAGATGCATATTACAACGATGCATTCTCCGCATACTCCCTTGGTGACATGGCAAAGGCCTCCGACCTGTTCAAGGGCGCTGCCGACGCTTCCGTCCTCACCCCCAGCGCAGAGCGCAATGACGATTCCTTCTACAACACCGCCTTCACCGCCCTTGCTGTAAAGAACTACGCCCGTGCAGAGGAATACTACAACAAGTGCATCGCCAACGGTCACTTCCAGGACGGTAACGTCTATGCCTCCCTGTCAGAGATCGCTCTCGCCCAGAAGGATACCCTGAAGGCAAAGAACCTCCTGGCAACCGGTCTCACCGCTTTCCCGGACAACGCTCCCATCCTCACCAACCTCATCAACCTCTACCTTTCCACTAAGGAAGACCCCGAGAAGATTGTCGAGCTCCTGGACGAGGCCAAGAAGGCCATGCCGGACAACGCATCCCTCTATTATGTAGAAGGTAACATCTACACCGGAATCAAGGCCTACGACAAGGCTGACGCCGCTTACAAAAAGGCCCTTGAGATCCAGCCGGACTATGACATGGCATACTACGGCATAGGTACCACCATCCTCAAGAAGGGTGAAGACCTCGTAGACGAGATGAACGCCCTTGATGTCCGCGAGTGGAAGAAGTACGATGAGATGAAGGTCCAGCTGGACAACCTCTACAAGAGCGCCCTCGCTCCCTTCGAGTCCTGCTACAACTGCAGCAAGATTCCTGAGGTCAAGGCAGCTGCCGCAGACTTCCTAAAGAGGCTCAACTTCCAGCTCCGCGCCGAAGGTGCCGAGTACCAGGCCGCCTACGAGAAGTGGGAAGCCGTGGTGAACGAAGCCCAGTAATCTTTATTACAGCACACAATAATGGCCGGTCCAGTTGGATCGGCCATTACTTTATTATCTGACCCTCAACCGCTTTCCTATCTGGAGTATCGTGGTTGCCTTGATGCCGTTGAGGCGGCAGATTTCCGCTACGGAAGTGTGATACTTCCTGGCGATGGCGGAAAGGGTATCTCCGGAGCGGACGGTGTGGTATTTCATGGCAGCGGCCTCTGCGGCGGCACGGGCTGCAGCTTCCTTCCTGGCCTGTTCTTCTGCAAGGAGGCGGTCTTCCTCGTCCGTGCGGAAGATTTCGTCTTCATCGTCTACGCTCTGGACATAGCGCTGGTTGGGATTGAAGTACCAGGAGCGCACTTTGAGGAGCCTGTGACGGAGGGTACCTGTCTCAAAATCAATGAGCCAGGACGGATCGAATGCGGCACCGCGGTAGCGGGTCTCAAAGTGGAGATGAGGTCCGGTAGAGCGCCCGGTAGAGCCTCCAAGGCCGATTACATCGCCGGCGCTGACCCAGTCTCCGGACTCCACGTTCCTCTTGGACAGGTGCCCGTAGAAGGTTTCCAGGCCGTTTGCGTGGCGTATTACCACAAGATTGCCATAGCCCCCCACATAGTCCGATATGCGCACCCTGCCGTCAAAGGCGGCTGCTACGGGAGTGCCGGTAGGGTATGGGAGGTCTATGCCCTGATGCCTGCGGCCGTGACGGTATCCAAAAAGGGAGCGGGGATGAGTCACGTAAGGGCAGGTATATGAATCCAGGGTATCAACAATCCAGATTGAGAAGCGGTCAGGAAGGTCTTCAGGGGTTTCCTTGTAGGGATTGACGGCCCTGGTGTCCCAGCACTCCGTGAACACGCTGTCCTGAACCACCATTGAAGGATCTTTCACGTAGCGGTAGGTGCCGTTGTTGTACAGGACAACCTTGACCCCGGGGTTGCCGGTGTCAAGGGTGTCTGCATACGGCGTGCCCTTCCTGAGCGCCTGTGACAGGATTTTCTGACGGCCAAACTGGTGACGGAGGGAATCTGCCTCACGGTTTTCCTGTGCATGGGAAACGGTGAAGCAGAAAACTGCAAGCAGGGTGAAAAGCTTCCTCATCCTACCTCTTGCCGCCGAACTGCTCAACAATGATCTTGTCTGCCAGGGCAATCTTTTCCTTGAGGACGTCCTTGGAAGTG
>JAEEGH010007744.1_pt1 | contig 25679 bp, 21 predicted proteins | sample 9134181 | NCBI WGS metagenome assembly JAEEGH01 (sample SAMN16246544, study PRJNA631951) | gut metagenome | biome: gut microbiome; feature: rumen; material: DP-attached | host: Bos | place: Iran: Karaj | collected 2018-10
CGGAGAGTTGTTGCTCCGATTCTCAAAGCCCGGTCACCTGAGACTGACACAGGGCGATATGTTCACCAGCAAATATGGTGGCAGCGAGGCCAATGTGGCCGTATCGCTGGCATCACAGGGCGAGGATGTGACGTATATCACCCGCCTGCCTGACACGCCTGTAGGTCATGCCGGGGCGATGAACCTGGCGCAGTTGGGTGTGAACACCAACCATGTGCTCTATGGCGGACAGCGTATCGGCACCTATTATTTCGAGCCGCCAGCAGGTATGCGTGCTGCGAAGGTAATCTACGACCGCTCAGGCTCTGCCTATTACGACCTGAAGCCGGGCATGATTCCCTGGCGCGAGATTCTGAAGGATTGCACCTTTTTCTGTGTATCGGGCATCACCGCTGCCATTTCGCAACAGGCTGCAGATGCTACGTTTGAGGCCTTGGACATTGCTGACGAACTGGGTGTGACGGTCTGTTTCGATATCAACTATCGCAAGAACCTGTGGAAATACGAGGGTGCCACGCCTCGCGAGACACTGAGCAAGATGCTATCCCGCTGTGCCATGATGTTTGGCGATGCCATCGAGTTCGACTGGCTCTCGCAGCATCCGCAGCCCCCGTTCACGGCTGTCGACTCGAACTTCGAGATGCAGATGAAGGAATATGGCGAGTGGTTCGACGAACTGCACGCGCAGTATCCGCGTCTGAAGCACTGGATGATGGGTATGAGGAACATCGTATCGTCGAATCACCATACGCTGACGGCTCTGCTCTGGACGGATGGCAAGCTGTTGCAGGCGCCCATCATGGATATCCCTGATGTGGTGGATCCTGTGGGTGTGGGCGATGCCTTCATGGGTGGCTGGCTGCATGCAGTCAGTCTCTTCCCAGATGATAAGCAGAAGCAGTTGAATTATTCGTTGGCTGCTGCTGCCCTGAAGAACACCATCCCTGGTGACTTCAACCTCTCGACGGAAGATGAGATCCTCGATGTGATGGAAGGTCGTCATAATGCCTCGACACTCTATAAGACCATAGAATAAACCTTTATATGACGAGCAGATTCCTACAGATCGTTTGTGGTTTCGCGATGCTCCTTCTGGTGGGTTGCGAAAAGGAGGATGAGGTTATCCACTTATCGACCACAGGAACTGCGGAACTCTATTCTGTGACGAACCAGACGACTGAGGTTAAGTTCAGATCGGAAGAATCATGGAAGGCCACTTGTACAGCTAATTGGCTGACCTTCTCGCCCAAAAGCGGTAAGGCGGGTGAGAACGTGATTACTATTGCCACCACCTCGACGAACAGAACGAAGAAGCCTCGCACTGCAGTTTTGACGATCGAGGCTGGGGGAAAGACTGAAACCGTCAACATCAAGCAGCGCGACGAGTATGCCATCTTTGAAACTGACGAACTCTACTTAACTAGTCAGGCCAAGACGGTGGGCATCTATTTTTGGACTAATTTGAAGTCAGACCAGTTGTATATTTATGGCACCGAAGGCCTTGAGAATTGGGTTAAGACAGAGGATAAGGCCCGTACAAGGGCAGAATACGAAGGGTATATCAATCCTCTTTATGTCACAGCCAACGAATCACGGAATCCACGTGAAGGTGCTTTCTTCCTGGTTATGAAGGACCAGAACGGGGCTTTACTCGGCCTTGACACGCTTTTCGTCTATCAGGAAGGTGCTATCGATGACTATTGTTCGTATGACTATTCGCAAGACGGTAAGGTGGAACTGCTGAACCAAGCCACGGAGGGCAAAGGTATTCCCATCGTGCTGATGGGTGATGGCTTCGTGGATCGCGAAATCGCTGACAAGACTTATGCCCAGACCATGAAACAGGCCATGGAGAATCTTTTCAGCGAGGAACCCATTAAGTCGCTGCGAAACTATTTCAATGTCTATCAGGTGACGACCGTTTCCTCATATAACCGTTTTGCAGGTTACCCCACAACGACTCTTGGAACGATGATTGACCATCAGACAACGGGTATTGATGTGAATGCTGATCGTGTGATGGACTATGTGAAAAAGGTGGAGAATATCGACTCCATCCATACGTTGGCGGTGGTGATCCTGAATTCCAATCAACACAAAGGCGTCACCTATATGATAAGAGACGATGAGAAGACGGATTACGACTATGCCATTGCCCTCTGTCCTGTGATTGATAGTTTGAAGAGTGAGACATTCCGTCAGGTGCTGACACACGAGGCCATTGGTCACGGTTTTGCGAAGCTGGCCGATGAGTATGTGCGCTCTACAGAGGGTTCAGCCACAGATAAGGATGTCAAGGAATTGAAGGAGCTGCATGAGAAATGGTCGTGGTTTATGAATGTCGATTCAGAAAAGGATTCCACGAAGGTCATCTGGAGCAAGTTTATCTATGACAGTGAGTATGCCAACGAGAAGATTGGCACGTTCGAAGGTGGCTATACGTTCTTCAAAGGTGTCTACCGTCCGACGGAAGGCAGTATGATGAATCAGAACGATGCACCCTTTAATGCGCCAAGCAGACAAGCTATATATAATAAGGTGATGAAAATGGGGCTTGGCAAGATGCCCACCTATGAGGAGTTCGTAGAGTTTGACAGACAACACAAGCCTACGAGATGGAGTTATAAGGTGAGAACGCGACAAATAGGATGGAATGATCCCTGGCTCCCCGCTCCGCCAAGAATTATCTGGCGATAACAGACAAAAGAAAGCCGCTCATCTCGAGCGGCTTTCCCATTAACAACTATCAACTTATCTATTATTTATCGCGATTCGGATTTACGAAGCGCTTCGGCTTTTCTGTAGGCATTGTGCTGTCGTTGCCTTCGCCACGAGTGCGTGCCCAGTAGTAGTCATCGTACCAGGAGTCGTAGCCCCAGTCGTAGTTATCCCAGTAGCTGTATGGGTGGCTTACGTTGTAGAGATCGAAATCAACCAGCGTACCATAGTCATCAAGCGTTCCCACGAAACGGCTGGAGTTGAGGCGGTAGTCGTAGATATCGATGGAGGTGTCCTCTTCGATGAAGTACACGTGGATTACGCCATTCTTAACTGTCCAGTCAATATGGTTGGCCACATAGTCCCAAGGGGCGTTGCTATAGTAGTCCACCCAGTAACCAGAACCGCTTTTGAAGCAGAACGGATCCTTGAGGAATGTGATTTCAGTATAGGTGGCATCGTAGGTCCTGCCATCCCAGTAGGTGGAGATATACATATTACCTTTCCAGGTTCCCTCGAGGGTGTCTGCGATCATTTCATCCTCGCAGGAGGTGAAGGTCATCATCGCCATCATCGCCATCATCAGCATTGTAAACATCTTCTTCATAATTGTACCCTTTCTATAATTAAAAATGTTATTAATCCCTGGCTTACGCCTGCCCCTTACCAAGGGGCTTCAAATATTTTACACTGCAAAGGTAAGGACAATTATGGACAAAAAAAAGGGAAAAACCCGAAATGTCAAGCGGGATTTCCCTATTGTTTTCGGAAAGAAATCTGAATAATATGAATAATTTCGGCCAGAAATATTTAGAAATTAATAATTCTTATTTCTGAAATCAATAAAATATATATTTCTGAATCAATTATTCACATTATTCATATTTCTTTCATAAATTATTTCAGAAGGTTCATCGTGTCTGTGGCGATCATCAGTTCCTCATCGGTAGGAATGACAACCACCTTCACCTTAGAATCATCAGCAGAGATGATGGCTTCCTCACCACGTGTCTTGTTCTTCTCCTCGTCGAACTTGATGCCCAGGAATTCCATGTCCTTGCAGACCTCAGCACGCATAGAGGTCTGGTTCTCGCCCACACCAGCGGTGAAGACAACAACATCGAGGCCACCCATGGCTGCTGCATAGGCACCGATGTACTTCTTAATACGATAGAAATACATGTCCTGAGCCAATTTAGCACGAGGATCGCCAGCCTTGGCAGCACTCTCTACGTCGCGCATATCACTGGAGCCACCTGTAAGACCAGCCACACCACTCTTCTTGTTGAGCAGGTTCGACATACCGTCAGCATCGAGGCCGAGTTTCTTCTCGATGAAGGTGACTGCACCACCGTCGATGTCACCAGCGCGGGTTCCCATGACGAGACCCTCCAGCGGAGTGAGACCCATTGAGGTGTCGATACATTTGCCATCGACAACAGCAGCGATAGAACCACCGTTGCCTACGTGACAGGTCACCATCTTCGTGCCCTCAGCAGGGATGCCTAAGAACTCACAGGCACGGGCAGAAACGTAGCGATGGCTGGTGCCATGGAAACCATAGCGACGGATGCCGTACTTCTCGTAGAGCTCGTAGGGGATGGCGTACATGAATGCCTTGGGAGGCATAGTCTGATGGAAAGCGGTATCGAACACGCCCACCTGAGGCAGACCAGGCATCAGCTCCTTCACAGCATTCACACCCTTCAGGTTAGCAGGGTTGTGCAGCGGAGCGAGGTCAGAGCACTCTTCGAAGGCTTTCAGCACCTCATCAGTGAGGATCACACTCTTGTTGAACTTCTCACCACCATGCACCATACGATGGCCTACAGCGTTGATCTCGTCGAGGCTCTTGATGACGCCAATCTCTGGATCGGTCAGCAATGAGAAGATGAACTTCACACCCTCTGTATGCTCAGGAATATCGTGCATGATCTGTTTTTTCTCACCATTGGCCAGCTTTACCTTCACGAAAGCACCGTCCAAGCCTACACGCTCAGCACCACCACTGGTCATCACGGACTTATCATCCATGTTATATAATGCATATTTAATAGAACTGCTGCCACAGTTTAAAACTAATATCTTCATAGTCTTTTTATTTTTACGAAAGAAATATGAATAATGTGAATAATTTAATCCAGAAATTGATATTAATCAGTGATATAATGCATATAGTTTTCTTGAGTAAGAAGGATGAAGTTATCATCTTCAGGAAGATACAAATAACGCTCAGCACGTAATTTCTTTTCTCCGAAGTTCAACAATAGACCTCTATACTTCTTTGTGATACGCATATAGTTAAACAAATGAGCACGATGATCAGAACATATTGAGTCCGCAGACTTCAATTCGATAATAATATCTTTATACATAAAGTCTGCATAAAATGTCTTTTCCATTAAAGCTCCTTTATAATATAGCTTCAATTGTTTTTCGCGTTCAAATGTCATTCCTCTTTCATTCATTTCCATTGCAAGAGCTTCTTGATATATCAGTTCGGACATACCTCTACCCAAGGTGTTGTATACCTCCATCGCTGTACCAACAACATCGTAAATGTCCTTATACTCTTGTTTAGTCATGAAAATTATTTCTGGAATAAATTATTCACATTATTCAAATTTCTTTCATATGTTAATATTCTGTTTATTTCTTGGCGTCCATGGCCTGGCATGAGGTGATGGCAATCATGTAGTAGATGTCATCGACGGAGCAGCCACGAGAGAGGTCGTTCACAGGACGGGCGATACCCTGGAGCACTGGACCGATGGCGATGGCGTCGCCTAAGCGCTGAACCATCTTATAACCGATATTTCCTACCTCGAGGTTGGGGAATACCAGCACATTGGCCTTACCAGCGATGTCAGAACCAGGAGCCTTCTTGGCACCAACACTCGGAACGAGCGCAGCATCAGCCTGCAACTCACCATCGATCTTCAGATCAGGCGCCATCTCCTTAGCCAGACGGGTGGCCTCAATCACCTTATCGCAAACCTCGTGCTTGGCAGAGCCCTTTGTTGAGAAGCTCAGCATTGCCACGCGAGGATCCTTGAAACCAGCCACAGCCTTCGCCATCTGAGCCGTGCAGACAGCAATCTGCGAGAGCTGATTAGCATCGGGCATGGGGGTTACAGCTACGTCAGCCACCACGAGCACACCATCCTCACCATACTGCTTCTGCTTTGAAATCAGCAGCAGTCCACCACTCACGCAGGTGATGCCAGGCTGACACTTGATAATCTGCAATGCAGGACGCAGGGTATCACCAGTCGTAGAGAGTGCACCAGAAATCTGACCGTCAGCACCCTCGGTCTTGATAATCATACAACCCAGATACAACGGGTTCTTGATCAGTTTACGGGCTTCCTCGATGGTCATGCCCTTCGACTTGCGGATTTCTGCCAGTTTTTCAGCCAGTTCTTCGCTCTTCTCGTAGTTCTCTGGGTCGATGAGTGTGGCCTTGCCAATGTTGGTCAAGCCCTTTTCCTTTGCGAGGGCCTCTACCTTAGCGGGGTTTCCGATCAGGATAATGTCGGCAATGTCATCACCTAATGCCTTATCGGCTGCACACAGTGTACGCTCCTCTTCTGCTTCAGGGAGCACGATGCGCTGCTTGTTACTCTTAGCACGCGCAACAATTTGACTTAATAGATCCATAATTTGTTTTTATATTAAAGATGTAAAACATTTGTTTTCTAAGATAGTTCTTCTGTGAGGATGCTTTCCAGCTCCTCTGCTGACAATCGCAGACGGAACCGTCCCTTGATGGCAACGGAGATGCCGCCCGTCTCTTCCGATACCACAACAGCCACAGCGTCTGTCTCTTGTGAGACACCCATGGCTGCACGGTGGCGCAGACCCAGTTCCTTGGGGATGCTCAGGTCATGACTCACAGGCAGGATACAGCCTGCAGCCTTGATTCGCTTGTCAGCTATGATCATGGCACCATCGTGCAACGGTGAATTCTTGAAGAAGATATTCTCGATGAGACGCTGGTTGATGTTGGCATCTATCCTGTCACCCGTGGCCACGATGTCATCGAGTGTGGCACTTCGCTCCAGAACAATCAGGGCACCAACTTTCTGACGGCTCATGTTCATCGAGGCCATCACCAGAGGCATGATGATCTGTTTCAACTCTCTGCCCTGCTTGTCTTTCTGTTTCGATGAGGTGAAGAAACGTTTCAGGATTCGCATGCGCTGGTGCCCGCCGATGTTGAAGAGGAACTTACGGATATCCTCCTGGAAGATGATGATGACGGCAAGGATTCCTACGCTCACCAGTTTGTCGAAGATGGTGCCTAGTAGTCGCATCTCAAGCACTTGGGAGACAAAGAGCCAGATGACGACGAAGAAGATAACACCTTTGAACGCATTCACAGAACGTGACGCGCGCATCAGTCGGTAGATGTAGTACAACATCAGGGCGACCAGAATAATGTCGATGATATCTTTTATTCCAAATTCGAGGAGCACCTTGGTAATTTACAATTTGACTATTTACTATTTACAATTTAATTGGTGGACGATGCTTACGCACTCCACAGCTTCTTTCACATCGTGAACGCGCAGGATGCTGGTCCCTTTCATCAGGGCGATGGTGTTGAGGGCCGTCGTACCGTTGAGGGCCTCCTTGGGCGTGCAGTCGAACAAACGATAGATCATCGATTTCCTCGAAATGCCCATCAGCAATGGCAGTTCCATCACCAACAGTTTCTCGAGTTCGTTCATAATCTCGTAGTTTTGTTCCAATGTCTTTCCGAATCCGAAGCCTGGGTCGAGAATGATGTCTGTCGCTCCCATGTCACGCAGCTGCTGCACCTTCTCAGCAAACGACAGGAGCATCTCGCGCATCGTGGGTTGCAGCGACATGAGTATATATGGCGTATGCAGTCGTGTCACCATACGGAACATCTCTGGTGTACCACCGCTCACATCGTTGATGATGTCAGCCCCAAACTCCTCCACAGCCATACGGGCCACGTCAGGACGGAAAGTGTCTACAGAAATGATAGCTTCAGGCTGCTCACGCCTGATGATGTCGAGAGCCGTCTTCAGACGTTTCATCTCTTCTGCCTCAGAAGCCACCTCGCCACCAGGACGTGTAGAACAGCCGCCTACGTCGATGATGGCAGCCCCTTCAGCCAGTATTCTGTTACAGCACAAAGCAATGTCTCCTTCCGTCTGCTGGCGACTGTCAGCATAGAAGGAATCGGGTGTCGCATTAAGGATACCCATCACCAAAGGCCTGCTCAAATCCAGCAGTTGGCCATGCACATTGAGCGTATACTCCATAAATCGCCCACAAAGTTACGAAATAATTATGAATTATGCATTATGAATTATGAATTATTTCGTATCTTTGCACCAAAATTGCAAATTATCATGGAAATTAAGGAACTTTATAAACTTTACCAGCAGCATCCCTGCATCACAACCGACAGTCGTGATTGTCCCCAGGGAAGTATCTTCCTCGCCTTGAAAGGTGAAACGTTCGATGGAAACAAATTCGCCATTCAGGCCCTCGAAAAGGGTTGCGCCTATGCCATAATCGACGAGCCGATTCTAGACAATCTGGCCCATCTGGATAATCTAAAAAGCCTAGAGGATCTAGAAGATCTAGGTTATCCTAGGAATCGCCTCATCCTCGTCAATGACTGCCTGCAGACCTTCAAGGATCTGGCCCGTGAGCACCGTCGCCAGTTCAACATCCCCGTGATCGGCATTACTGGCACCAACGGCAAGACCACCACCAAGGAACTCATTGCTGCTGTGCTCTCTAAGAAATGCAATGTACTCTATACCCAGGGCAATTTCAACAACGACGTGGGTGTGCCTAAGACGCTCTTCCGTCTGACGAAGGATCACAAGATTGCCGTTATCGAGATGGGTGCCAGTCATCCTGGCGACATCAAGACACTCGCAGAAACTGCGGAGCCCACCTGTGGCCTGATTACCAACGTGGGACGTGCCCATCTGCAAGGCTTCGGCAGTTTCGAAGGCGTCATCAAGACCAAATGCGAGCTTTACGACTTCCTCCGCACCCGTGAGGAAGGGCTTATCTTTATCAATGCGGATAACGAGTATCTGATGGATCAGATTAGCGATGATGAGGACATCTGGCTCACGCCTTATTCCACCAATCCTGAGAATCAGCAGACTTGCATCAGCGGAGAGGTGATAGAATGTAATCCTTTCCTGAAGTTCCACTGGCGCGAGCCGAAAATGATTCTTGAGCAAGAAGGTCGCAGTACTAAGTGGCACGAGGTGCATACGCATCTCATAGGTGCCTATAACATTGACAACCTCCTGGCTGCCATCGCTGTGGGCATTAACTTTAATGTCGATCGCAAGAAGATCTGTGAGGCGCTTGAGAACTATATCCCCTCGAACAACCGCAGTCAGATGACTGTCACGGAAAAGAACCATCTCATCGTCGATGCCTATAATGCCAATCCTTCGTCGATGATGGCGGCCCTCGAGAATTTCAAACTCATGAAGGCCGATAACAAGATGGCCATTCTTGGTGCGATGCGCGAATTAGGTGAGGTGTCGCAGGAGGAGCACCAGCGTATCGTCGACTATCTGAAGACCACCGATATCAAGACTATCTGGCTTGTGGGTGAGGAGTTCGAAGATATCCACTGTGACTATCCTAAGTTCAAGGATGTCGAAGCCGTGAAGGCCGCTATCGCCGCTGAGCAGCCCACAGGTCACTATATCCTCATCAAAGGCTCTAACAGCACGAAACTCTTCCAATTGCCAGAACTGCTCTGATTACTCAGATTACTCAGATTACTCAGAATACTCCTATTACTCCGATGAAAGCCCGCCTTCTGCTGATGCTGACGCTCCTGCTGCTGGTGATGACCGCCTGCGACAAGAAGTCCTCTCGAAAACCTCTCGAGCAGGGCAATGCCGTCTATTACTGGCGCACAGACCTTCGTCTCGACTCCGCAGAACGAGCCTTCCTCTCGCAGTACCATATTAATAAGGTGTATTGTCGCTATTTCGATGTGGTGATGGGTGACTCTGGCGAACCCAAGCCCAACGCCACCATCTCTTTCAGCGACACCCTGCCCGACAGTATCGAGATCATCCCTACTGTCTATATCACTGAGGACTGCATGCATGCTGACCACCCTGGTTTGGCGGAGAAACTTGTGAAGCGCATTCTCCAGATGAGTGAGACCAATGATATCCCTAACGTCCGCGAGATACAGATCGATTGCGACTATACATCGAAGAGCCGCAAACGCTATTATGCTTTCCTCGAGGAAATAAGAAAAGCCTGGAATCTAGGAACACCTAGGAAATCCCTAGGAAGTCCTAGGAAACCCCTAGGAGATCCTAGGCTCTCCACCACCATCCGCCTGCACCAGCTCTCGATGCCGGCTCCGCCCGTCGATTACGGCGCGCTGATGGTCTATAATACTGGCGACCCTCGCAAGTCGGAGGAGCGCAATCCCATTCTCGACTATCGCGACGTCGCCCCCTATCTGAACCGTCTCGACAGCTATCCTCTGCCTCTGGCTACTGCCTATCCCGTATTCCGCTGGCTTCGCATGGTCTATGGCGTCAGATACGAATACACCGTCGAGGCTGAGGAGATTCTCAAAGTCAAACAGGCGATGGAAAAAGAGCGCAGCGACCTGAGCCGTTCAATCATCACCTATCATCTCGACAAAGATAACATTGACAGATATAAACCAGAAACCTATGAAGAAATTTATCATCATTAGCCTGTTGTCGGCACTCGTCATGCCGGCACTTGCCTGTGGCGGTTGGGGCACAGACAATTACTACATGTTCAGCCCCTATCACGCTCAAAGTTTCAAAGACCGTGTGGAGAAAATCTGCAACGACAACTGGAAAGCCTACATCGGCGACACCAGCGAAGACCGGTGGTGGAGCTTCCATGCCGATGATGTGCTCAAGGCTGCCCGTCAGAAGGGCGACGCCCTTATGGTTAGCTATGTGCAGAACCTGCAGAAGTACCTCAAGTGCGTCGACGTGGAACGAGACAAGCAGTACGAATGGGGCTATCCCACGAAGGAGGAGATTGCTGCCCAACAGCGCGACCTGAAAGCCGTTCGTACCTACGCTCAGAGCAAACTCACCTCAAAGCTCCGCTCCCAGCACGGACTGCTCTTCATGCGCTGTAACATGATGCTCGGCCAGCATCAGGAGAATATCACCTTCTGGGAGCAGACGGCCAGTCAGTATATCGAGACCGTCTACAAGGATATGATGCATAACATCTATGCAGGAGCCCTTTACAAGACGGGTCGTGAGGCTGAGGCAGGACAGCTCTTTGCTGAGATGAACGACCACGAGAGTCTCATGACAATTTACTATCTGAAACGCTCCTATCAGGCTATCCGTCAGCATTATCAGAAGAATCCTACCTCGAAGGCGCTGCCTTGGTTGCTTACCGACTTTGTGAACAATGCTCAGGAGGCCGTCGATGCCAGTATTGGTGGCAAGATGTTCATTCGCGACATCAACCAGCAGGAGTCATGGCAGATGCAGCAGTTCTGTGAGATGGTCGTCAAGGAGGGTAAGACCGATTGTCCCATCATGTGGAAGATGGCCAAGGCTTGGCTCGAATTCCTCAGTGGCAAGAAGAAAGAGGCTGCTACCGATATCCTCGATGCTGTGAAACTCGACGGTACGGCCCGTATGAAGGACAATGCCCATGCCTTGATGCTTTATATCACTGCCTCTCAGGCCAACCCCAGTCAGGCATTCGACGACTATCTTGCTGATGAGCTCACCTGGCTCCGCGGGAAACAGAAAGAGGAAGAAGAGGATGATTGCTTCTTCGACAATGTCGAGCACCGCCTCACCAATCATGTGCTGGTGCCTCACTACCGTTCTAATCCCGTGCGTATGGCAGCTGTCGCACGTGCCTTGAACAGCGCTGGCTCAGGCTTCGACCTCGACACCCTCAATGTTGCTGATACGGAGAAATACCTCTATTACACCACCTCGCTTGCCAACAACAAGCTCGACAAGTTCCTCAAGGCCAATATCCATGAGAGCGATACTGCTATGAGCGACCTTATCGGCACGAAGTACATGCGTCTCTGTCAGTGGGACAAGGCCATCACGTGGCTCAACACTGTGCCCATCAGCTATTACAACAACAATCGTGGCAACGGATATCTCTATTACTCGCTCGTCCGTCAGTGGGATGTGGAGCCTTGGGCCCAGCGTCAGTGGCTCGACGAGAGCAAGGCGTGGGAGAAAAGCTACAAGTGGTGGAAGCACCGCAAGCTCGACTTCTGCAAGGAGGTTCAGATGATGGAGAACTCACTCGGCATGCTCAATGGAAAGGCCCTCGAACAGCGTTGTTATAATCTGGCTGTGCGCTATGCCCAGGCCAGCATCTATGGCGATTGCTGGTGGTTGCTCCGCGACTATAAGAGTTGCATGGATACCGTGCGTGTCAACGAGGTTGATCTGGGTCAGAAGGCTGTCCAAATGCTGCAGAAAGCTGCTGCCAGCACTGATCTGTCGCTGAAGCGCAAGGCACTTTTCGCCCTCGGCTATCGTGAACTCTACAACGATGTGAAGGGACTGGGCCTCTGGTACACGGTATCTTGGGACAGTGGCGAGTGTGTTCAGGCCTACCACCGCAATGCGCCTCAGTTCCAGGCTTATCAGGCACTCTATGAGCTGACTGGCGACGAGCCGCAGGAGGACTATATCCGCAGGTGCGATGCCTACGAACAGTTCCGCAACTATTATCGCGAACACAAATAGTGGGTAAAAACCTCGTTTCTAAAAAAAACTTTGCGATTTCTGCACGTATTTCAAAAAAACTGCGTACCTTTGCACCCGATTTCCAAAATCGGGATGTAGCGCAGTTGGTAGCGCACTACGTTCGGGACGTAGGGGTCGGGCGTTCGAGTCGCCTCATCCCGACCAAAGGCGACAAAGGAGTATTTTCCTTTGCCGCTTTTTCTTTTTCGATGATGTAACCAGTTGATATTGTGCGGAATATACGGAACACCTCGTTCTCGTTTTCTGTTCGATAACTGCCCAAATGCTTGTCGTACAAAATACCGTTTGGATAGACGAGATTTTGCAGTTTCTGACGTGTACGGAAGTCGCCTTCTTGCCACAAAGTGCCTAATTTACAAGATATTGCGATAACATCAGCAATATATTTCTTCTCGTTCGATAGGTCTCGCTCTGCTTCATGGAGTGCCTTGTGTATCTGCGTCAGTTGGTCGTTCAAGTGAGCAGATGTGGCATTATATACCTCCTTATCTATCTCGCCCAAGCCGTGACGGATTTGTAGTGCCACTTGCTGACGCTCTATTTCGCTCTTGTTCTTCAATAGGAGTGTTCTTGTGTCGCTTCGCTCTTGATTGTACTCCCTAAACACTTTGTGTAACACCTCGGCAAGTGTGAACGGATCGAGCATCGAACTGACCGAGAGTGAGGGCGTGTATGAAGGCAGTTTCGCAATGCCTGGACAAGCTTCTAGCCTCGTGATTGAGACTGGAACCGCTGAGGGCGGGGATAGTGGAGATGGCATCGATAAGGATTAATCTTTGGGGAGTTAAAGGGAAGTTCTTGCGTCCCTGCGGTAGCAAGCGAGCAAAGCTCGAGCGAAAGGGGAGTTAAAGGGAAGTTAAAAGGACAATTGTTCTGCGACTCCAAAGACTACTCTCCGCAACTTCCTCAAGGGAAAAGGTATTGTCCCTTTAACTTCTGAGCGAAGCGATAACTTCTCTTTAACTTCCCTTTAACTTCCATTAATTATGAAGAAAAGGATTATTGAGGTGGCGGTGAAGGTAGTAGTAGCCGCGCTTACGGCTTTTTTGACGGCGATTACGACGACCAGTTGTTTGGGACACGGGCCGATCACTCTTTGAGTGAAGTGAAAAGTGAAGAGTGAAAAGTGAATAATTTGCTTCCGCTCTGAAAATAACGAGAGGACTGACAGGTGTAAAATGCTGTCAGCCCTCTTTTCTTTTATTTTGTAAGCTCGAAGCCTACACGAGCACCGTCGGCACTCTTGGCGAGCTGACTGACTGCCTGGACAGCAGCAGTGTTACTGACCTTACCCTCTTTCTGAAGGAGGTTGGCCATCTGCTTGGAGTCGAACATCAGACCCATACCTTTCTCGGTCTTTGTTACGTTGCCCTTAATGGTCTCGGTAGCTGTCTTGAGGGCGATCTCACCGTTCTGGGCGTTATAAGTATAGGTTCCGCTGAAAGGAATGCCATTCACCTTGGCCGAGAACTTATTGCCGTCGAGGAACGAGAAAGAAGTGTTGTTACGATTGATTCCGATGTTGTTATAGTTGCTTGCCAGCGACGAAGACATGTTGTTAATTGTAGCAGTACCTCCAGCTCTTGTCAGTGCCTGCTGGGTGGTAAAGGCGGCACTGGGTGCATTGTAGTTCCAGCTGCCAAGAATGCCCGACTGGTCATAGGTCATTCCACCTAACAGCACCTGACCCAATACAGCGCCAAGCACGTTACCCCACACATTGCTGTTAGAACTAGTTGTGGATGTCGTTCCGAGTCCGTTTGTCATGCAGCTCGACATCATCAGCGCCACAGCTGCAAAAAGTGTCAAATAAGATTTCTTCATAATTCTATAGATATTAAATGGTGAATAATATTTCGTGGCAAAAGTAGTATAAATCGCGCAAAATACCAAATATAATTGGGATTATTGCAAAATTGTTTGTAACTTTGCAAGCAAATCCAACGAGATTCAAATATCCTATTTTATGTTATACAAAAAAAATTCTGGAAAGTGCGAGATATTTTCGAGAACTTGTCGTATAACAAGTAGAAGCGAATAAAAAATGAAGGCTCTGACAGAGACAGAAATCGTGGAGGCCGTTCGCAGAGGACGGCGCGAGGGACAGGACGAGATGGTCTGCCGCTATGCACAGCGCGTCTTCGCCATGATCGTTCCTCAGGTGCCCGATGTGATGGACGCTCAGGAACTGACGCAAGACACCTTCCTCCGTGCTTTCAGCCACATCGACAGCTACGATCCCCAGAAGGCTTCGCTCTCCACCTGGCTCTGTCGCATCGCCTACCGCCTGACACTCGACTTCCTGAAACGCCGTCGTCCGATGATCGTCTCGATCGAAGACACCCAAGTCTGGCAGACGGACATCAGCGATCAGGAGCTGGAGGCAGAACTCTCAACAGGTCGCGAGGAGCGTATCGAACAACTGATGGAAATCGTGGATGACCTGCCTGACGACGAACGGATGCTCCTGACGCTCTACTACTTCGAAGACCGTCCGCTGACGGAAATCGCCTACATCACCGGCATCGAGGCCTCGGCACTCGCCAACCGCCTCTACCGAACGAGAAAGAAATTATGTAAACAATTAAAAAGAAGAAACGAATATGAATAAGTTCAAAGATACAGACCTGCGCGAGGCACTGAGACGCAAATACTCAGACACGCCACAACTGCCAGCCGATTTTATGGCCAGCATGAAGCAGCGGATGGAAGAGCCTAAGCAGGCTCCAAAGCCGAGAATACTCTGGCGCTGGATGGCCGCTGCCGCCTGCCTCTTATTCATCATAAGTATAGGCTTCACACTGTGGCCCAAGCACGAAGCACAGACCGTTCAGCCACAGGTGGCTCAGAAGAAGGATCAGCCCCAGACAGAGCAGCCTAAAGCCATCGAGATCTCAAACGTAGATCAGGTAGCTGTACAAGAGCCGCAGACAGAATCGCAGGTAGAGCCGAAGGCTGAACCCGCTAAGGTTCGCGTGCAGCAGATGGTCGCTCAGCCTGAACCCAAGACCGAACTGGCAAAAGCCGAAACCGCCACAGAACCCACAGAGGAAATTATCGTCGATACGCCGCCAGCACCTGAAACCGATATGGCGAAGACACTCACTGAGCGCGACATCCCCATCACGCGTCCTGAGAACTACAAATACACCCCAGAGGAACTCGCCCTGCTGAAAAAGCAGGCCAGCGAAGCCTATCTGAAGTGGGTGGAACTCGAACTCGAAATCTCACGCTATACATTAGAACAAACAGCTCAAAAATAACAACATTATGAAACGTATTATCACCATGCTGCTCATCGCTTGCAGCGCCATTACAACCATCAGTGCCAACCCGTCGGCAGCCCCTCAAAAGAAGCCTGAGAACGTCATTTTCACGCTGAATGCTATTATCCAAAAGTTTGGCCAGAAAGAGGGACAGGTATATTCTGTCAATCGCAATCCCAACACAGGCATCATCGAGTCGAGTACGAAGATTGTGCCGTTCCGCTGTTCGGCAAACTACATGCGAAACGACAACGTGATGAACGCAGTGGCCATCAACTTTCCGAAGGACGAACCCTTGGCATATCAGTTCCTGCATGTTCAGCCAGGCGGCAACGACATGTTCTCGTTGAAGGTGATTACCAACAACGGCACGAATCAAAGCACGCAACGTATTCGCACCAATAGAAATCAGGAAATGTGGTTTATGTGCTGCAAGAACCCTGAGAACCCTCAGTTGCGCGACGCTTATGCCATCGTTTGGGAGCATACTGACGAAATAGACGGCACCATCTATATGATCACCTCGCTCCGTCCTGATATCTACGAGAAGAAGATGGAAGGCTCGAAGACACTCTTCAAGATCGAGGGCCGTGTAGATGCCAATATCAAAGATTCGCTCTATAACATCTATATCGCCGACTCTTACGACGAGCTCAATGCCGTTGGCGACGACGATTATGTGGCCTGCATTCCCGTCATCAACAAGCGCTTCGAGTATCAGACCGAACTCGACCATCCGAAAGTAGGCCGTCTGCGCTGCATCTTCCCCGATGGCAAACTCTGCACCGACTGGATCGACCTCGACTTCGTGCCTGGCGAGACCTACCGCATCACCGTCCACAATGGCTGGTATGACGAAGACCAGGACTACGAGCGTCGTGTAGGCCGTCGCTCAGGAAAGAGTCTGATTAATAATGTGAAAGTCATCGACAAAGTGGAATTCAGGGATAATCCGTCTGTCCCCGACTATGGCGCCAAGGCAATACCCGTATCGCCGCAGGATCCCGCCACCGTATCGTCGCAAAATCCCGTCATCGTTGAGTCCGTTGAGCCACAACCGTCATCCAATTGGCAGCCCACGCCTGAGCAGCAGGCGATCTTAAAGCCAAAAGTGGAACTTCTCCACATGAACCTTGACCAGATCGTAAAGACATTCGGAACGCTTGAGAATGAACACTCCCTTCAGCGACAGAACATGACTTTCGACCAGATCATGAAGAAGAACAAGCAGGTGGACCAGCAATGGCAAGACCTTATCAAGACCTTCAAGGGCCTGAATATACCCAAACTTGAAGAGATGAAGGCGCTGAGTGAATTGTATTCGGACCTGATCCTGAAGTTCTATACCACGCAGAACCAAGGCCTCACAGAGTTCTATAAGCTGCATGGCTCGATGCCTAAGTCTGGTCAGAAGGCGCAGAAATACGTCAGCGACCTCACAGAAAAGTATATGAAGGAAATGAACAAGCTGGTGAAATAACGAAGAATGTCACGCTGGGGACAGGAACCAGTGTGACATTTCGATCATCAATGTCACACTGGTTCCTGTCCCCAGCGTGACATTTTGGGCGAAAGATTTGGCTGTTTCAGCAAAATGATGTAACTTTGCAGGCTGTAAACAAACAACAAACAAAACGAACTCTAAAAAACTAATCACAAAATGAACAAAAGACAATGGTGTGCCCTGCTTTTTGTGGCGTCGGCAGTGCTGAACGCAGCAGCACAGAACATCGACTTCAACATGACGAACCGTCAGGATGTTGAGGTGAATGAACCTGATTACATCGGATGGGCCGTGAATCAGGTGCCCAGTGAATCGAAGACGCTTGATAACGGGGTGACAGTTACGGTGGCAGCTGTCGGAAAAGCCAACACCCTCCGTGCCCAATGGCATAAGAATACCTGTACGGCAGGAAAGAACGGCCAGACGGGTCTTCGACTGATGGGTGACGGTGTGGTGGCTTTTATCGAATCAAGTGACGGCAACACGCCCAACCTGACTGATACGCCTACCAGTATTTCTGTGAAGCTGGAAGGACTCAAGGTCGGCCAGCATTCTCTGGCAGCCTATCATGTGTACAAAGACCCCAAGTCGGGTGATATGCCCACCATCAAGGTAGAGGTGGTCCGTAACGACGTGACCCAGACGGGTGAAGACGGCACAAGCACTATCGAGCAGGTGGCAGTCGCCTCGCAGACGGGTGTGCCATACGTGAATGTGAAGCAGACGGCCTCCGACCTGAAGATGGCAGACGCGACCTTCTCGTATGTGGAGTTTGAGGTACTGTCGACGACCCAGTCTGTGACGATCACCTATACCACAGAGGTGGAGACAGGCAAGACTTATCAGACCACGAACGTGATGCTTAACGGTCTGCTCATCGACCGTTCGCCACTCACAGCGATGGATCCCGTGCCCAATCATCGTGACTTCCACTTGGATGCCGATGACGGTAGCTATACCTTGCAGTGGGCGCCAGCTACGGTGGCTGTGGGTCATAAACTCGTGGTGGGTACTGATCTGGAAACCGTTAGCCAGTCGACGGAGTACATCTATGAGGGCACAGCACCCACATACACGGTCAAAAATCTGAAATCATCACACTATTATTACTGGCGTGTGGACGAGGTGGATGCCGATGGCAGAATCCATAAGGGTCAGGTATGGTCCTTCCGTCCCCGTCAGCTGGCCTTCCCAGGTGCTGAGGGCTACGGCCGCTTCGCCATCGGTGGGCGAGGGGGTAAGGTGTACCACGTGACGAGCCTCAGTGGTGGCACGGAACCAGGTACGTTGCTCTACGGACTGACCGAAATGGACGAGCCACGCTATATCGTGTTCGACGTCTCAGGCATCATCGAGCTCGACTTCGATTCGAAGTTTACCAAGCCCTACGCCTATATCGCCGGACAGACGGCACCTGGAAAGGGTATCTGCATCAAGGCCTCAAACATTAATATCGGCTCAGACGTGATCTGCCGACATATCCGCTTTAAGCGCGGCTTGGGCGTCTATGGCGAGAATACGGGCAATGCGATGGGAATGACAGGTGCCGACCACGCTATCGTGGACCATTGTACAGCAGCCTGGGGTACTGACGAGACGGTGAGCGGACGTGGCGCGCTGAACGTGACGTTCCAGTATAATATCATCTCTGAGGCATTGGGCATCGCCGGCCATAAGAACTATGCCGACGGCACGAATCACGGCTATGCGGCCACCATCGACGGACGCATCGGCTCGTGGCATCACAACCTGTTGGTGAACTGCGAAGGCCGAAACTGGAGCATGGGCGGCGGTATGGACGGCAATAACCGTCCTATCGGCGGGCTCGATCTCTTTAATAATGTGGTCTACAACTGGCACAACCGCACTACCGACGGCAACTGCCACGCTGTGAACTTCGTGAATAACTATTATAAGATGGGTGCCGATACGCGGAAGACCATCCTCTTTACGCAGGACTTTGAAAGCGGTATTGCCCCAGACGGCATCAATCAGGCCTATATCAAGGGCAACATCCGCGAGAACAAGAACCACTCACAGACTCAGGATGCGCTTGATGTGACCTATAACGCAGTTGTACACAGTGGCGGTAGGCTGCCCACCAGCTATCAGTATCGTGTGAATGATCCGTTGTTTGAGAGCTATGCCCAGATCCATTCGGCCAAGGATGCCATGAAGATCGTGACCAGCTATGCAGGTGCCACGATGCCTATGCGCGACGAGCACCATATGAGAAATGTCCGTGAGACACTCGATGGTACTTATACCTACGTGGGTTCGAAGTCGAAGATCAAGGGTGAGATAGACACAGAGGCTGATATCACAGAACATGCTGACGGCAAGGGCTGGGAGGTATATCCTGAAGAGAAACGTGCTGCCGACTGGGATACCGATCAGGACGGTATGCCCGACTGGTATGAGCGCGCCATCGGCAGCGACCCCAACGTTGCCAATCAGAACGACGATCCTAATGAGGACGGCTGGACACTGCTGGAGGATTATCTGGAATTCATGGCCCATCCCTATATCGTGATGGAACCCAATAGCGAGGCGATACTCGACGTAAAACCCTATTTCATCGGCTTCTACGGACAAAACGGCAAGGCCGTGACACCTACTTATACCGTCGACTATTTAGAGAACCACTTCTCTCCTGGCGTTGAAGGGTCGGTCCTCACCGTCAAATCATCTGATGTTTCCTGCAAAGGCTATTGCGAAGTCACCGTCAACGATGGCGAGACTACCTTCTCACAGAAGATCGGTGTGATCGTCACGGGTGATGCGACAGCCATTCAGAAACCCACCGTCGACTTCGACCAAATAGAAGCCGTCAAGCGTGAGTTCTTCACACCTGACGGCCGTCAAGTCAGCGCACTAAGGGCGCATGGGGTCTATGTCATGAAGGTGACTGATAAGCAGGGCACCGTCCACACGGCGAAGGTCATCGCCAGATAAGGCTTAGCCGATCTCCTCGCCAACGCCCATGGGGTCGCGCTTGAGATGCTCGATCATCTCGTCGATCTTGCGCAGCTCACGAGGGATGCGGATGTTCTGCGGACAATGGGGCTCGCACTGTCCACACTGGATGCAGTGGTCTGGCTGACGGTCACGCGGCACAGCACGGTCGAGTGAAATCAGATACTGACGACGGTGCTTGCGGTATTCCTGGTCACCAATGCCCATAGGCAGCGAACCCTCGTTCTTACATTTATTATAATGTACGAAGATGGCGGGAATATCAATGCCGTAAGGACAGGGCATACAGTATTTGCAGTCGTTGCAGGGGATATTCTCCAGACTGACAATCTTCTGCGCTATCTCGTAGTCGAGGTAGCGCATTTCCTTTTCAGAAAGGGGCTCCAACGGACAGTAGGAGAGAAGATTATCCTTGAGGTGCTCCATATAGGTCATACCGCTCAGCACGGTGAGGACACCCTCTGGTGTACCTGCATAACGGAAGGCCCACGAGGCTACGGATTTCTCTGGGGCATGGCTCTTCAGTTCCGTCATCAGATATTGTGGCAGGTTGGCCAGACGACCTCCCAACAGCGGCTCCATGATGACAGCAGGGATGCCTTTCTTCTGAAGTTCGCCATAGAGATAGCTGGCATCGACATTGTTCTTGCTGATCTCATTGGCATAGTCCCAATCGAGGTAGTTGAGCTCTATCTGCACGAAGTCCCAGTGGTATTTGTCCTGCAAGGCAATCACCTCGTCGAACACACCCTTTTTGCCGTGGAATGAGAATCCGAGGTTACGGATACGACCTGCCTCGCGCTCCTTCATCAGATAGTCCATGATGCCATTGTCGACATAGCGGCCGTTGAATTCGTCCATACCACCACCCACGGCGTGAAGGAGGTAGTAGTCGATATAGTCAACCTGCAGTTCCTTTAGTGAGTTCTGGTACATCTCGATGGCCTTCTCACGCTGCCAGTAGTCGCGGTTGAAATTAGAAAGCTTTGTGGCCACGAAGAACTCCTCGCGCTTGTGACGCTTCAGGGCGATACCCGTGCAGCGTTCCGACTGTCCCTGACAGTAGACGGGGGAGGTGTCGAAATAGTTGAGACCGTGCTCGATGGCATAGTCCACCTGTTTGTTGATCATCTCCTGATCAAACTCGCTATCGTTGTCGGGCTTTGTCGGCAGGCGCATCATGCCATAGCCTAAGAGCGACACTTTCTCCTTGGTCTTAGGATTCTCGCGGTAGGTCATCTTGCCTACAGGAGGCTCCACCTGGTTCTTATATTCCTCTGCGGCCTGTTCGCCGGCCTTATTGCCGCCCTTGCAGCCTGCCAATGTCGCAGCAGCAGCCACGCTTCCGGCTCCAAACACCTTCAGAAACGAACGGCGGGATATATTCTTTTCTTTCATATTATCTATCTTATGTTTTTTCTAGGATTTCCTAGGAGTATCTAGGTTATCCTAGGAATACCTAGGATTTCCTATATTTTTTTGTGAACTTCGTGACCTTCGACGTAAATGGCCGAGAAGGGACGCGACGGACAGACATACTCACAGGCACCACAGCCGATGCAGGCTGCTTCGTTGATGGCAGGAATCATTGGTGACTCCTCATCATTCTCATCAAGGGGAACCATCTCGATGGCACCAGCAGGACAGTGACGCGCACAGTTGCCGCATTCCACCTCATCAGTAATGGGCACGCAGTTCTTCTTGATCCATACGGCATGACCAATCTGAATCGACGACTTCTCATCCTTGTCGATCTTCATAATGGCACCTGCAGGGCAAACCTCAGAGCAGCGTGTACACTCTGGACGGCAATGACCATGCTCGTATGACATCACAGGCAGCATCAGATGCATCAGATCACTGCTGGGACGGAGCACCTCATTAGGACACTCCGAAACGCAGAGTTGACAGCCTGTGCAGTGCTGGGCAAAATGCTGGAAGGAGAGTGAGCCTGGAGGTGTCAATGGCGTCTGACGCGCAGGAGCCACCTTGTCCTCTAGCTCTGCCAAACCACCATCCATCAGCTTTTCCTTCTTCTGGGCCATAGCGGCACCAGCCACCATCGCCGAAGCCAGCAGGAACGAGCGCTTGCTGCTATCTATGGCTTCTTTTTTTTCTACGGAATCATGGAATTCAGGAATTCCGCCTTTGGCGGTGGCTTCGCCAGAAGCCATTCCTTTATTCCTATATTCCGTAGAATTATTTTTTCTCGCAGAATACTTCAGCGCGCCGAATTTGCAGCTGTCGATGCAATTGCCACAAACCACGCAACGACTATAATCTACCTGATGGTTTTTGTAATCGATACAAGCGGCCTTGCAGTTCTTCGAACACATGGAGCAATTCTTGCACTTATCCTCGTCGAAATGAATCTTCAGCCATGAGAAACGGGCGAAGAACGAGAGAATGGTTCCCACAGGACAAATGGTGTTGCAGTAGGTGCGTCCGCCTCGCCATGCTAGCACGAAGAGCACCACGAGGGTGACAGCGGCGATAATGAGCACGGGCAGCGAACGCATCCAGGTATCGACAGAATAGAAAGCGTAGCTATCAGCACGCTCAGCAATCAATGCCAATACATTATTGCCGGCTTTCCAGATTGGCTGGAAGATCATTGTGGCGATACGTCCGTAGGCACTGTAAGGCGCCAGCAGCTGGAAGAGGGACCCGATGCCTGCTACCGCTGCGATGATAAACACCACCAGCACAGGATAGCGCAGCCACTTCACTTCCTTCGAATAGCTGTACTTGTTCTTCTTCCGACGGAAACGGGCGAGGACGTCCTGAAAGACGCCCAATGGACAGATAATGGAACAATAGATGCGTCCGAAGACGAGGGTCAGCAACAAGAGTGCGACCACGACCACCACATTGAGTGCCATCACAGCAGGCAGGAACTGGATCTTTGCCAGCCACGAGAGCCAGTGATGCAGCGTCCCCGTGAAGTCGAGGAACAGCAGGGTGATCAGTACAAAGAACACCCCTGCAAGAATGGTTCTGATTTTCCGAAGCATATTATATAAGTATTTATTTAGTCTATAATTACTATTCATTATTCACTATTCACTCTTCACTAAAAAGATGCTCACCTCGTAGAGCAGCCATATCGGCAGGGCCACGATAAAGAGCGTAAAGGCATCCGTGGTGGGGGTGATAATCGCAGCAACCACCAGTATGGCCACGATGGCGTGCTTGCGCCACATCCGCATCATAGAGGCATTGAGAAGCCCCATCCTGCCCAGGAGCCAGCAGACCACAGGCAGTTCGAAGATGATGCCCATCACAAGACACATCATCAGCAGTGTGTCCATATACGACTGCAGGGTTAGCATGTTCGCCACATCTTCGCTCACCTGATAGGTACCCAGGAACTTCACCGTCAACGGGAAGATTAGGAAATAGTTGAGCAGCGTGCCCAGCATGAACATCAGGTAGCCGCTGGTGCAGAGCAATGTGGCATATTTCCGTTCGTTGTCATAGAGCGCTGGCGAGATAAAACCGAAGAGCAGGTAGATGATATACGGTGAGACTATGAGCACACCTGCATACATCGCCGTCTTCAGGTGGATCATGAACTGTTCCGTCAGTCCTGTGTTCATCAGGTGGATGTTGAAAGGCTCCACACCCATAAGCCGGAAGGTGATGAAATCGCTCGTCCGCGGTGCCAGTACAATCTCAAACAGCAGGTCTTTCAGGCAGAAAGCCACTGCGGCAGCCACCACCGTCACGACCAGTGCCCTGATGATCACCTTGCGAAGTTCATCGAGATGATCCCAGAAGGTCATGGGGGCGGGTTCACTCATCCTTCTTCTCGCCTGACTCCTTCGTCACATCCGTCACCTCATTCATCCCCTCCTTGAAGCTTTTCACGCCCTTGCCCAGGCCCTTCATCAATTCAGGAATCTTCTTGCCGCCGAAGAGCAGCAGCACAACAAATGCGATGATCAGTATCTCTTGCATTCCAAGTCCAAACAGTAACAATGATTCCATCATATCTCTTTAGTTTCTAGTTCATTCTGCAAAAATACGAAAAATCTTCGTATCTTCATGATTTGCTATGATTTATTAACATATTATTCAGAAATCGACGTAGGGTTCCAGTCGTTTGATGGCTTCTGGGGGGAAGTCTTTCGAGAGCCTCAGGTCCTGGAGCGACTTCAGAGGACCATGCAGACGACGGTAGTCGGTGATGGCCTTGGCCTGATAAAAGGAAAGGTATGGATGTTTCCTGAGTTCATTGAGCGTGAGGGAGTTGACATTGAGTTTGCGAGGCGAGGCACCCTCGACGGTCAGATAGTCCTTGGCGTCGAGCGGAAAACCTTCGATTTCATCGAGCTGATCCACGCTCACATAACCTCCCAGCCGTTGTCCGTACTCCACCACTTTGCGGGCGAAATAGGGTCCGATGCCAGGCACCGTCTTCAGAATAGTAGTGTCAGCGGTATTCAGCACCACATGTTCGCCAGGCCTGATTTTCACCTGATAGTGGGCTTTCACAGAATCGTATTCCGCCTCACTCAGACCCTTACCGCGATGATAGGCTGTGTCGCGATAGACCACCTTAGTGCGTACATAGACGGTCTTGGTGCGCTCACGATAGGGACGATGCTGGAACGTGTCACGTCTGGCCTCCTTCTGAAGCGTATCTGCTGGTGTGAGTTCATTCGATTCTCCCTCTCCCCCTGCAAAGAAGAACACCCCCAATGCGACCACAATCACACAGAGCAGCGTGAGAATCACCTTCCTGTCCGACTTCCTTAGATAGAAAAACTCCCTTATGAATCCCATAGTATTCTCTTACCTCTTACCTCTTACTTCTTACCTCTCACCTCTAAATGACTCCAAACTGATGCATGAGAATCAGCAGGATGCAAACTGGTACGATATATCGGACACAGAACAGATAGAAGTTGAAATAAGATTTGCTGTTGGAGGTCTCCCAGTTGGTAAACTCCTCGCGGACGATGGCCTTCGAGGCGAACCATCCTACAAGGATGCTCGTCAACATAGCACCAGCAGGCAGCATCACCTGGGCCGTGAGATAGTCGCAGAATTCCATCAGTGGCTGACCCAACACCTGAACATCAGGATTTCCCACCGACAACGAACAGAAAACGGCTAACACACTACACACAATCGTCAGTATCCAGGCAGCTTTCGAACGGCTGACATGCAGCTCCTCATGGAAGAAAGCCGTACCTATCTCATGCATGGAGATCGTAGAGGTGAGGGCGGCGAATACGAGCAAGGCGTAGAACATGATTGAAATCACGTAGCCCAGCGACGGCATGAAACTGAAGGCCTGCTGAAACACGTTGGGCAGTGTGATGAAGATGAGCGACGGTCCGCTGTCAGGCTGTACGCCCACAGAGAATGCCGCAGGGAATATCATGAGTCCTGCCATCAGGGCAATCAGGAAGTCGA
>JAEEGH010007745.1_pt1 | contig 25678 bp, 20 predicted proteins | sample 9134181 | NCBI WGS metagenome assembly JAEEGH01 (sample SAMN16246544, study PRJNA631951) | gut metagenome | biome: gut microbiome; feature: rumen; material: DP-attached | host: Bos | place: Iran: Karaj | collected 2018-10
CACAGCCACGAGCGGCGCACAGACTTTCGCCTGCTTCACACCGAGCGTCTTGGGAGTGATTTCGCCAAAGAGCAAAATGAGAATCGTGAGTATCACCGGCAAGAGCATCGCCGCCGAAGGCGACAAGCGCTTCACCGCCAAGGCTGTCGCCAAGGACGCGCCCACCGTATTTGCAACCGTATTCACCACAAGCACTGAGGCAATGTAGCGATCAATGTTATCCTTCACATGCTTCAGGTAACGCGCGGTAAATTTCTTTTGTCGCTCCAAGACTTCCACCGTTGAAGGCGGGACGCTGTAGAACGAAGCTTCGGTCACAGAACAAAACGCCGAAGCACCAAGACAAGCAAGAACAGTAATTACAATTTCGAACATATTTTCGCGCCTCCGGCGCAGTTACTAAAGACCATCAATTAACGTGGGTTCAATCGCCCAGAACTGGGTGCGTTCCATATCACGAATAAAGTCACCAAACGATTTCGTATTCACAAACGGCACCACAAAAGAATCCTCTGTATTCAACTGCATCAGCTCAATTTCCGTAGATTTCGGGATATCGGCAAGTTTGCGGACTTCATCAAGAGCGTCGTCAAATCCGCCCAAGCTATGCACAAGCCCGGCCTCTTTTGCTTTCCAGCCAACCATCACGCGGCCACCGCCATAGACGGAATCGACCACAGCTTGGTCAATCCCAGTCGCCTGCGAAACAACGCCCGTAAAGCGATTGTAGAAGTCATCCATGTATTCCTGGAGCGCCGCTTTTTCAGTATCCGTCCACGGGCGTGCAAACGAGCGAGCATCCGAATAATCATTTGTCTTCACAGGCTCATTGCGCAGTCCGACTTTCTGCATCAAGCCCGAAGCATCAATCTTACCACCATAAATTCCAATGCTACCCACAATGGCGAATGGTTCTGCAATTATCTTGTCTGCACCGCACGCAATGTAATAGGCGCCCGACGTTCCCGAGCTCCCGATACTTGCGACAATCGGGATGTCAAAACGCTTCAAGTTCTTGAGCGCACCCCAGATTTTGTCGGACGCAATGGCGCTACCACCCGGCGAACTAATCCGCACAAGCAAAGCCTTCACGCCCATACCAGGCAACCTGCGCAAGTTATCAAGAACAGCCTCTTCCATGCGGGAATCAATCGTCCCGTTAATGTTCAAAAGCGCCACTTTTGTGCGGTGGTTCCAGCTCTCGTCAAAAATTTTAGTATTCGACGGAGCCCAAGTCCTGAAGCCTGCATAAGGGGCATCAAATCCAAAGAACGTCTTCAATGCGTAAGCGGGAACCTGGTCGATGTAAAGCAGCGTATCAGCAAGGCCTACCTTCTTGGCGCCAATCGCAGTAATCACGGGCTTTTGCGCAAGTTCATCCAGCTTTTCGGCATTGATAGTCGCAGTCCCAGACTTCAAGCGTCCGGCAAGATGCATACGGACAAGTTCCCAAATGTCTTTGTAAAGCGTTTCAATGTTTTCACGGGCATTCACCGACATGGAATCAGCTGTGTAAGGCTCCACCGCCGACTTGTACGCACCATGACGCAAAAACTCGACCTTGATACCTAGTTTGTCCAAAAGCCCCTTGTAGAAAGTAATTCCACCACCAAGCCCAAGCCATGTAAAATGGGCCGATGGCTCCACAACAACGCGGTCTACATTTGCAGCAGCCATCAACACCGATGGACGAACATCATCCATGTACGCAATCACAAGACCGCCACGTGCCTTAAGTTTTTTCACGTAACGATTAATTTCTTCAGAAATCGCCAAATTGCCGTTATAGCCCGAGAAATCAAGAACGACAAGGCCTGCCGCCGGGTCACGCAACAAGTGTTCGAATAAATTGCGCAACTTCATAAGTCCAATAGAAGACGGCGCAAAGAACAAGAACTTCTTTTCGACTTCGGAAACTTCCATATTGAGCGGCACACGCACAATCTGCGCCGAGCGCGATGCCCTCGGATTGCGAGCCGCATGGAAACCGATGCTACCGCCCTTCGGCAAATAATCGTCAAACATCTTGACAGAAGCATCGACATGGCCACCCAACGAAGCGGATAACGTCAGCGAATATTCGTCATCGCCACCATATAGCGGCACCTTAAAACCAAAGCGGAAACCGACGAGAGAAAGTTCCAGAAGCAAGCGGTGCTCTTTCCAATTTTCCACATCGTAACTAGCGCTTAAGAAATCGCCCATGCGAAGAGTCGCCCCCGCATTATGGACACGCTTCATCGATGCGGGGCCAAGATACAGTAAGTTATCGCAAGAGTAACCTAGCGAAAGCATGCGGAACGGACGAATCAAGATACCCGGAGAATACGTCCACTCCGTCCCCCTGAAATCTGCACTGCGGAAGGCCGAAATTCGCCCGCCCCAGAACACGCTCCGGTCAAAAAGTGGAAAACCGTGCGTCAAGTTCCAACGGGACTCATCCATCCCCTCGCCATTAAAACGGTATTCAAAGCCCGCCCCGATACGATCCAGGTTGCCGCCAACGCGGAATTCCGTAATGCCGTCATCGTACTGGTACGAAGCAAGCGCCCCCTTGGAATCGAGAGCCGAAAGCCCCGCCGGATTCCCGAAAATGCCGTGTGCCCCCTCGAGCGAAACAAAGCCGGATTCGCCAGGAAGATAGGCAAAAGCCGACGCGGCCATTGCAAATAGCGATATAACAAATTTTTTCATCAATGATATAATAGAAAAATTGCTATTTTGCTTCACGAGTGTAGGAACAATTTTAACATAGTGGTGGTTATATGGCTGCATCTTCGAAAAAAGAAGAAACGGACCTTTTTGACTTGTTGAAGGATCTAGCGAAAAACTGGAAGATCATGATTCCGTGTCTAATCGTATCCGGAATTATTGGCGTATTCATCGCCTTGTGGATTAGGCCAATTTATCAGGTCGACGCCCTGCTTCAGATTGAATCGAAGAATAACAAAAGCATGGGCATGACAGGCGGACTCAGCAGCCTTTTTGCAACAACAAGCCCCGCAGAAACGGAAATTGAACTCATCGGAAGCCGTCAGATCATTGGCGAAGCCGTCGAAAAGATGCATTTGCAGTATGTCGCCATACCAACCAACAAACTTGACCGCCTAATGCACCGCGAAGGCCGCATGGAACTCAGTCTATTTGAATTTCCATGGAAAACCATTCCAAAAGAAAAAAGAAAAGGCTCGTGGACAACGGAAGCGCTTGACAGTACAACTCAATACAACCTGTATGACAACAAAAAACAGAAAGTTTTATCGGGGATTGTCGGCAAGACGTATCATGTACCATATTTAAGCGATACGCTTACTTTTAGAATTGAACGAATGGAAGCTGCCCCTGGCCAAAAATTTAAAATAGGCAAGATGGAGCGCCTTGACGCAATCGAAGCATTCAAGGGCGCCTTTAATATTAAAGAAAGAGGTAAAAAAACTGGGATACTTGAATTCAGTTATCAAGACATCTATCCTGATCGAGCCACTAAAGTCCTTAATGAAATCGCAACTTCCTATTTAAGGCAAAACGTCGAACAGCGCAATGCAGAAGCACAAAAAACGCTAGAATTTTTGGAAAAGCAACTCCCCATTGTCAAAGCACAAATGGATAGCACGTTGCTCAAGTACAACACGTACCGCAATAAGGTCGGTTCTGTAGACATTTATGCAGAAACAAAACTTGTTTTGGAAAAGCGCAATAAGCTACAACAAAGTTTACTAGAACTCCAACAAAAGAAACAAAGCGCTATTCGCTTGTTCCAACCAGAGCATCCGACAATCAAGACTCTTGAAGAACAAGAAAACAACCTAAAACGCGAATTGGCCAACAACACTGCGGCAACAAAAAAACTTCCGAACACCCAACAGGAAGTGCTTAAATTGACAAACGAAGTAGACATGAGCAAGTTGATGTACACAACAATGCTCAACAACATCCAGCAGCTCAAGCTCGTATCTGCAGGTGAGGTCGGTTCCGTTCGAATCATCGACTTTGCAGAAGAAGTTTTTCGCCCCATAAAGCCGAAAAAAAGCTTAATCGTATGTATAGCACTATTCCTAGGATTCCTTATCGGCGCAAGCATTTCGACTCTTAAAAGCAAAATCAGCAACGGAGTCCGTGACGCCCACTTTATCGAAAGAGAAACTGGCTATAGCGTCTATGCCAAGGTTCCCAAAGGCAATCCCAAGGGCACCAAAGGAACTCGACCGCTTGCAGTCGTCGAACCCGACGATGTCGCGGTCGAATCGCTCCGCACATTACGCAGCTCACTCGAATTCAGCATGGACGAGAGTTCGAATTCAATCATCGGAGTCAGCGGTCTTATCCCCGGTGTAGGCAAGAGCTTTATTTCAGTAAACCTCGCCGCTCTTTATGCTGGCCTCGGAAAGAAGGTTCTTCTCATCGACGCAGACCTTCGCAAGGGACGTCTCCACAAGGAATTTGGCATCAAGCGTGGCAAGGGTCTTTCCCAGATTCTCTTGCACACAGCAACGGCTGAAGAAGTGATTAGCTCAACGGAAGTCGAAAACCTTGACATAATTCCTTGCGGAATGGTTCCAAGCAACCCGTCCGAGCTCCTTGGTTCTAAGCGCTATAGCGAATTGATTGAAGAACTCAAGAGCAAGTATGACTTAATCATCGTTGACACGCCGCCAATCATGCTCGTGACAGACGCAGCTCTTGCTTGCCGAGTTGCCGCACAAATCGTTATGGTCATCGAATATAACAAGCACAGCATTGATGCCATCCAGGATGGTATGAAGCAATTGCTCAAGGGTAATACATCCGCTCATGCAAGCTTTGTTATCAACAAGTACGAGCACGGCCACAACGATGGATACGGCTATAAATACGGGAAGTATTAACTTACACCCAACATTAAATATCAAACTTATAGATAAATCCCACAGACACCCGAGTAAATTGGGTTTTCCAACTTGTTGGAGACGAGATTTCACAATCAACAATCAAGTCGTCTTTGGCAATAGAAAACCCAGCACTTAGTCGGCGTTCTACCATTCTATACTCAGGAACATTCTTGAAACCTAAAACAAAGCTCGTCCCTTTTACGGCGGGAGTTCGCATCCTAACTAAATAGCCCAAAAAGTTTCCCATTTCACTATCATAGAAAGGCTGTAACATCATCTCTAAATTTATCCCCTGATCCAATCCTACGACAACGAATGCCCTTGTTCCTAAATCCCAGAAAGACTGATCATATTTCACGCCCCCATAAATCCAATAAAGTCCTTTAAGATATCTCCCCCCATACCATTGATAGAAAGACCCTATTCGGATGTACTGTTGTTTCAAATTTATCAGCATATCAGGGTCATTCATCAAAATAGAATGTTTTACATACACGCCAATCTTTTCATTAAATTCCAGCCCTAGAATAATATTTCTTGTATTAGGCATGCCAACAAAAAACTCTGTACTAGCAAAAGACAGTCCTACTAAAAACAAAATCAGCCGAACGCAATTTTTCATATTTCACCACCTATTATACGGCTCAACAATTCATAGCCTTCTTGACTTGGATGCAATCCATCCGAAAACAAATCATTATTAATGCTATATCCATCTCGCAAAAAATAAGGGAATGCATTTATAAACTTGTAATCCACACCTGCAGTATCAAGAAATCTTCTTATTCGATTATTTAATATTTCAATTTGTTCATTCACAAGAGTCGGTTGCCGACCATCCTCATTGCGAGGCAAAACAGATACAGCAATAAAAGGAGTCGCTTTCAATCGGTGAACCAACCCACCATAATATTTAAAGAAATAATTATAAAACGAATCCTTTAAAGGTTTTTCATCAGCATTAGAGGCAACATTATTAGTTCCGATTAATACAACCGTCTTTTTTCCGATACAATCGTCAATATTCCATTTTTCGATATTCTCTATTCTCGTTCCACTCACACCATGTTTCACAATATTTTTGTCAGGGAAATAATACTCTAAATCCCATAAAAAAGTTATTGAATCACCAATAAAACAAATTTCTGAGGATTCAGCGGTATTAACACACGAAGTCAATTCGCCCAAACAAAAGATTAATACGCAGAAGATGACTTTTTCTATATTTTTTCTCATCTTGTTTCCAGGGAACAAATATGCCTAATATTAGAATTTTTTGGCTCGACTCTGTAAAATTCATCTGCATTATGTTCGTCATGCTATCCCATCTAGATAGCAGAACTTTTATACAATACCTTTTTTATGATCCGTTCTTCTTAACTTGCTTTTTCTTTGCTTCAGGTTTTGCCTACAAACATCAAAATAATTTTAAGACCTTCGTTTACAAGAAATTTCGAGGTCTTTTCATTCCTTGGTTCGTTTTCAGCAATATAAACATACTATTATCACATTTGATTTCGTTCAATTCTCATGAAGACATCACAAAAGAATTCATTTTAAATCTAGTTCAACTTAGAGGCCACGGCGATGACGTCTGGTTTGTTGCAGCCCTATTCATAGCGTTTATTCCATTCTACTACTTCATTCAATACTACCAAAATTCAAGAAGTCCCCATAAAACAGGAAAGCTTCTTTTTGCATCTTTCATTCTATCTCTAGCGAGCGTATTGTTTGAGAAATATGCCGACCCCCAAATATTCCCCTGGAATGAGGCAGTTCTTCCTTGGCATGTTGAATACATTTTTCAAGCAAATTTCTTCATGATTCTAGGTTACTTATATAAAGCTCATAATTTTGATGAACGTTTTGCATCGTTGTTTCGACCAGCTCCATTACTATTGGGTTGGAGCTTTTATATTGCCATCATATACATTCCCTACTACGCCCATTGCAGTATTGCATCCACAGCAAGAATCCTTGTAAGTTATGCAATCAGTTTATTAGGTTGCATTCTAATCATAGGCACGTCAAAAAAGATTCCCTATAACCGCTATGTAGCCTTTATAGGGCAAAATACTTTGATTTACTTTGCACTTCATGGAAAATGTTATTCTGTTTTGCAAACATTAGCCGACCGATTTTTTCACGATTATTACCAAACGGTTTTGAACAATGAACTATACTCTTCACTATTTGCCATTGCATTGACAATTTTACTTTCGTTAATTCTCATAATTCCCGCATTAATAATCAACAAATATTTCTACTTCATTATCGGAAGAAAGAAAGTTACATCAAAGAGTCAAGAAGAATGATACAGCATCAAGTACTTGTAATCGGAGGAATCCACCACAATATTCTAGGTGTTATCCGCAGTCTCGGCTTTGCCCATATACCCGATATAAAAGTCATTTTGGTCGGCAAAGAACCCGATTTTGTATCTCGTTCAAAATACATAAAAAAGAGAAATATTGTCAAGATTGCATCCGACAATCTTTTGCTGGGAGCCCTGTTTAAAATAGGCCGCGAGGCACAAGAAAAACCAATCGTCATTTGCTCAAGCGACACTAGTATCAGCATTATCGACCAGAACTACGATGAGCTCTCAAAATTTTTCATTTTACCGAACGCGCAAAACAAGCAGGGCGAAATAAACCGGCTAATGAGCAAGAGTGTACAATGCCAAATTGCTGAGCAATGCGGGTTAAACGTTCCACAATCAATTTGCACCAATGATGCAACCAATCTAGAAAAGTGGAATATTTTCCCTTGCATCATCAAGCCCTCCGAAAGTATCAACGGCAGCAAAAGCGATATCAAAATTTGCCACACACCCGATGAACTCGTATGCGCAACAAAAGAATTTAAAGGCAATGAATTCCAAATTCAGCAATTCATCGAGAAAGATTCCGAATTCCAGCTTATCGGGTGTTCCCTCAATCACGGGAAGGATGTCACTATCCCTGGATACACAAGCATCATCAGGCAACCGGACAACACCAATACAGGTTACCTGCAATACAAGGGCATCGATTCATTTATTTCAGATTCATTCTTGACAAAAGTGAAGAAGTTCCTACAAACAACTGGATACGAAGGCCTTTTCAGCGTTGAATTTTTGCGGGATAAAAAGGGGCAAGACTACTTCCTAGAAATAAACATGCGTAACGACGGGAACTCCTTCTGTGTTACTGTTGCCGGAATAAACCTACCCTGCCTTTGGTACCAAAACGGAACCGGGGCTCAAGTCACTGGAGACACGTCAAAAGTCCGTCCTGTATACTTTATGCCGGAAATTGAGGATTTACGCGAAGCCGTCCACCAAAAGGTAGGCTTGTTCACTTGGTTGATGCAATTTTTGAATACCGAAGCACACGCAGTTTTCTATTTTAAGGATCCTGCACCTTTCATATATAGGCTATTTGCAGAATTTAAAAGAATCTTCATAAAAAAAATAAAGCATTAGCATTTTTACGACAATGAAACTGAAGCAGATAAAAAGATTGCTGGAAGAATCCGAGTGGAAACTCGGAATCCTCTTGAATGGCTTTGATGACCTGAAAGAAAACCGGGTCAAATGGATTAGCAACGGCATCTATAAAAACAAGTGGTTCGCAGACCCGTTCATTCTCGACTTCGATGACAAACAAGTAAAACTACTTGTAGAAGAATTTGACTATTCAATCCATCGCGGACGTATCGCAAAACTTGTTATCGACCGAGAATCTTGGACCATAACCGACTGCAAGATCATTCTCGACCTAAAAACGCACCTTTCCTTCCCCATGATTTGGAGAGAAAACGAACACGTATACGTATGTCCCGAGAACTACCAATCCGGTGGATGGAACCTATACGAGTACAAGGAGTGCGCGAACTCACTAGAATTTATCAAACAAATCCTGCCCGAAAAGCTTACCGACGCGACAATTTTTAAGGATGGTACAGATTATTACGTGCTATCTACATATGAGCCAACACCGAACGGGAGCAAACTCACCCTCTGGAAATCGGACTCTTTATTCGGTGATTTCTCGAAAATAGAAGAAAAGTCATTCTCCGAAAATATAGCCAGGAACGCAGGAGCAATATTCAGCCACGAAGGTAAACTCCTCCGCCCTGCACAGGAATGCAACAAGTCTTACGGCCATGCAATTTCATTCCAAACCGTATCTATAAATAAAGGCCAATTTGAATTTCAAGAGGAATTCAGATACTATTCTACACACCCCAAATACCAGCGTGGCACCCATACGTTCAATACATACAAAGGGCTTGCCGTCATTGATGTACACAAATTGAGATTCTCTTTCTTGGGCGGGCTGTATGTCAGCTTTAAGAACCTTCTCGTGAAACTCCACCTGAAAAGACCTTTCGAGATTAAATAATGAACATAGCACACATCGTATGGGGGCTAGGCATTGGCGGCGTGGAGTCCATGTTGGTTGACATCGCCAACTATCAGGCGCAATCACACACAGTAAGCATCATCGTCATCAACGACAACATCGAGCCGTCACTTTCAAGCAAGCTAGACTCTAGAATAAAGCTCTATCCGTGCAAGCGAAAAGTCGGTTCCAAGAACCCTTTACCCATCATCCGCCTTAACCTGGACCTGTTCCGAATCAAGCCCGACGTCATCCACGTCCATATGGAGGGAATTGTCAAGCTAGTCCGCATTAAGCGCAAAGCTACAATTGTCCGCACCATACACAACATAACTAGCACACCGAACGAATATCCAAAATTCGACAAGCTTTTTGCCATCAGCAAGGCCGTGCAAAAAAGAACCAAGAATCAGGGATTCGAATCAGAAGTCATTTACAATGGCATCCACTTCGACCAAATCAAATGCGACACACATACCCAAGGCACTCCTTTACGCATTGTGAATGTCGGCCGTCTAGAAAACGACAAGGGTCAGAAAATCCTTATTGAAGCAGCGAAGATTCTAAAAGAACATGGTGTAGATTTCTCTATTGACTTTATCGGCAACGGGAAAAACGAAAGCGAACTCAAGGAACTCGCTAATAAATACCATATTGAAAGCAACATCAACTTTCTTGGATTCCAATCTAGGGTTTATGTTTACGAGAACCTATGCCATTACGATCTATACGTGCAACCCTCCATATTCGAGGGATTCGGGCTCACAATCGCAGAGGCAATTGCAGCGAAGGTGCCCGTGATAACAAGCGACCTGGAAGGTCCCATCGAGGTTATTGACGGCGGGCACTACGGGATTCCATTCCAATGCGGAAATGCAAGCGACTTAGCCAATAAAATCATCCAATTCTACAACAATACAATCAGCATAGACACGGACACAGCATGGCGCTATGCTCATGAAAATTTCAATATAGAAGCAACAGCACAAAAATATTTAGATGAATACGCTAAGCTTTTATTTTAGACTTAGCGATATTCAAAAGTTGCTCCATAGATTCCATGTGCAATAATTTGGCAATTCCCAAATACAACACCATACCCACAAGAATCCCTAAAATTAACAGAATTCCATAGTTTAAGTCCATTAAAGTCACTGAATAAGAAGCACCAGCCATCAAGAAAGACAATAGCATTGACGGTAAAATCAGTTTCACTTGCCCCAAAATTGACAAATCAATAAAGCTTTTTGTATATGTCATATTTAGCGTTGTCGCAACGACACCATAAATAGCACGCCCTGTACAAAGTCCTACAAGCCCAAAAGGAAGCGACAAAACCAATATAATCACCGCTATCGTCTTTTTAATAATTTCTAATTTAAGGACCAAATCAGAACGCCCCTTAACATACAACAAATTCAAATTAATACTACAAATCGGATCTAGCATTAACGCAAAACAAAGGATTTGCAGCAATAATACAGACGTCATCCATTTTTCCCCTAGCAATAATATAATGAGAGGTTTTGCAAGTGCTGCAAGCCCCATCATCAATGGGAAAACGACAAAACAAGAAATCTGTAAATATTTCACATAGATAGATCTCAATCGTTTGCAATCGTCTTGTAGCTGAGAGAGAATAGGGAATGTTACTCTTGATAAAATACCGGAAACATTTTGCGATGGAAAGTTTCCTAAAGATTCGGCTCTTGTATAAAAACCCAGATTACTTGCAGAATATTGTTTTCCAATTACAATATTATATAAATTGGAATAAATTGACGAAATAATACTAGCTACTAAAAGTTTAGACCCAAATCCAAAAAGTGACCGAAAAGATTCTTTGCTAAAAACGAAACTCGGGAACCATTTTAAACCAGCAACCAACAAAACAAAATTTAACAGCGAATTACAAACAGCTTGGTAAACCAAGCTCCAGACGCCAAAGCCTTTATATGCAAGAACAATCCCAAGTATTCCAGAAAACAAAGCAGCACAAAAAGAAATCTTAGATTGTGTTTTAAAATCAACATTTCTTGTCAATCTTACTTTGTGGATCGTAAACAAGGCATTTATAATCAAAGTCACGGCAAACACCCTCATCACAGGTTGCAACTCAGGCATTTTATAAAAAGATGCAACAAAGGGAGCCACACAAAACAATACAAAAAAGATCAAAACGCTAATAGAAAAATTTACAAGAAAAGCAGTTCCATAATCCTTAGAAGAAGCTTTTTTTAAGCGAATCAGAGCATTTGAAAAGCCACAATCAATTAATGTCTGAGACACGCTCATAAATATTGAAAGCATGCCAATCATACCAAAATCTGACGGAGACAACAACCGAGCCAAAACAATTCCAATAAAGAATTGCACACCCTGCAAAGAGAACCGTTCTACAGCACTCCAAATAATCCCATGAATTGATTTCGAAGCTATTGATGACATTCTAATTTACGATTGAAAAAAATATGAATCAAACTTAGCCAATACTTTATTAAAAGCATAAGCTAATAATAAAGTAGCAAAAAAACAGAAAACAAAATAAAGATAAATATTGGTTTCATTCCAATGCATATACTTTCCAAAATTCATTGAAAGTCTTTGCAATATATATATTCCAAAAACTTGACCACCAAACCAAGAAAGTATCTTACTTTTAACCCTTACACGCATTGAAATCAGCAAAATCAGAACTACCATAGAGGCCATAGCTAGCTGACTATTTATATAAAAATTGCTAATAATACCTTTTTTCATTCCAATCAGCACAATAAGACTTAAAGCAAAAAAGAAGCCCCAAGCCAAATGATTTCTCACATTTATTTTATCCTTATATAAAGAAACAAAGCAACCTAAAGGAAACGACAAAACTGTATCAAACCAATATCCAGGTTTAAATCGAGAAACAACCACCACATATAAAAAACATAATAAGCCTATTAAAATCAAAAGCACAACAACCATTTTGCATACCCTATAACGGAATTTTTTCAGCAAGAAAATCAACAACCCGCTTTGTCGATTGATTATCAACAAAAGCATGAATACGATGCAAGGCTAAATTTCTTTCATTTTTCGCAGAATCTATATTTTCAGAGACTTCATCAACAAAACGCATCAAATCCGAGACGTCGTTTAAATAAACGCCTTTTATCCACTCAAAGTAATCAATGCTAAAGCCTGTACCTGCAGAGTATTCTTCAAAATCATCTATTGTTAAAGCTATTGGACGATTTAAAAGCAAATATTCATGATATATGGAAGAATAATCCGTTATTAAAGCATCAAATGATTTTATCAAGTCCATCATCGAAACATTCAATTTGCTCAACAAATCCTGTGGAATTATCTTGATATTTGAAAAATTGACCTTTGGGAAATCATCTAATTGAGCATGATGTATTTTTAACGCCAATAAAACACCTTTTTCTTTTAAAAAATCATTCAACTTTTCAAAAGCTTCTCTTTGATACAATAAAGGAACGCCAAAAGGGAATTTTTTTGAACAATCTACCCTATGACCAAATTTGTGCCTACGAAAAGTAGGCATCCATCCAATAATTTTTTTATATCGTACATTATTGCAGTCATACTCCCATGGTCTTTTGACAGACTGATCCAGAGGAACAAACAATCTATCATTATTAGGATAACCCAATGGAAGGAATTGTTCAAAATCTAAACCGGCACCATTATACACAACAGACGATTCCAAACAAGCCATTTCACTCGACAATGAAAGAATATAATCTATCTTACCAATAGCATGTGAATACTGATCAACTCTTTTCAGCGTTCCCCCATGTCTTGTATGCAAACGAAATGTTTTTAGACTAGTTTTTTCAATATACCGGTTACTATCAACAATAAGTTTCGTAATCACTTTATAACGGAAGCGTCTAAAACGGTCATAAAGAGATATATTTCCAAAAAAAGGAATACATTCTATTTTTTTGGGGGGGACCAGAGATTTATCAATAGCCCATACTAACCTGTATTTTTTTTCATATCCACGATTTTTCAGTTCCTGATAAATCATCCAAGGAGAGCCATCAAAATCCGGATACGACTCAAAAAGAATTATCTGTTTAGAAAAAACGCTCAAAAATTTAAAAAAAGCCAATACACCTAATTTTATTTTTCGAATAAATCTTTTTTTCAATTCGGTAATCATTACTGCTCATAAATCCTTTTCCTCAAAAATAGAAATTTTACAATTTTCCATCACTCCTATCATAGGAAACACGAATCAATCCTGCAGAGACAGTTCAAACAATTGAGCAACGCTTTTTTTTTTATTTTTGCATTGCCTTCTTGGAGCTTTTAAAATGCCTAAAGTTTCTGTAATCATCCCCGTTTACAACGTCAGTATCAAGTATCTCAAGGAAATGATCAGTTCTCTGTCATCACAAGCGATGAGTGATGCGGAATTTCTAATCGTTTTTGACGGAGACAACGAATCTTTAGAGGCACAATGCAAGCAGTTCATTAGCCAAGATAATCGTTTCACTATTATCAAAAAAAGACATAGCGGTGTTTCTGATACTCGAAATTTTGGAATTCAACACGCTCAAGGAGAGTACATATCATTTGTAGATGCGGATGATTGGGTGCCATCAGACATTTACCCCAAAGCCTACCAAATTGCCAAGGCAAACAACAGTGACATTGTTTTTTGGGACATGGCATCCGTTTACGACAATGGGCAAATCGAAAAGGAATTTTTCGAAAACGAATCCATTCCATCAATTTCTGATGAGCAAAAAAAACTTATAATGCCTCAATTCGTTTGGGTACAGCACGGGAAATACGCACCCATTATTTCTGTATGTTGCAAGCTCATTAAAAGAAGTTTTCTCGAAACTAACAAAATTAAATTTAATTCGCAACTAGCTATTGGCGAAGACCGAATATTCTTTTTTGAAGCAATAACTAAAGCAAAAACGATATCATACTTAAACGAATGCGGATATTTTTATCGTCAAAACCCATCATCTGCAATGCACAGGTACCATACGGGAGGACTTCCCTACTTAATTCAATATCTAGATGCTTTTGATCGAGATTTTTACCAAGCAAATCGTCCCATTTTTGGAAGGGAAGCATATCGTTTATTTGCCTTAAGCTGGGAGCTAACATACATGAACCCCCAAAATCCTGAATCGTATCTGCGAAGAATGATTCAACTATCCAAAGAAATCAAGCAAAAATACATTCAGGATTATTTGCAATATGTCGATACAAAAGGATTGCCCCCTGTAAAAATAATCGATTTATTTTTGTTCAGACACAAAATCACCCTATCATTATGGATTCGCGGGTTGATCAGGCTTATGAAAAAAATTTACGCATCCTGAGAACTTTCTGTATTTGCATCGCCATAAATTTCATGCATTTTTTTTATGATCATACAAATAATAAAAAAGTAGTTTATTTCCAATCCCAAAAATGTAGACAAAGTATACCCAACAGCAATTGCCAACGGGAAAAAGCAGGCTTTTTTCCCGAAATACGGTTTTAAACACTTGACCATATATATTAAACAAGCAATATAAGCAATAGCGCCAACAGCTCCGTAATCAACAAGCAACTGCAACCAAATACTCTCCGCCCCAAGAATATCCGCATCGACTTCCTTAACAAAGGTCCATGTAAAGCCATAGCCATTTCCCCATATTGGGGAATTAAAAAAGAACGGTAGAATAACGAGATATTGCATCAGTCGCATATCCAAACTACTTCCTGTCACTGCGGTATCAGAATGAATAAAAGAATCCACTAAGGCCATAACCCAACCACCTAATAAGAAAATTCCACCACCAATCAATCCTATTTTCAATAATGCAAATCGGTTTCCTTTTAGGTAATCATATAATGCAGGCATTAACATTACAAGAACAGCAGCAAAAACAGATCTTGAGCCTGTTAACCAGGGCAAAGCTAAACACAAAGCCATCAAAATTCCTATGAAAAAATTATTGTTCCTGTTTAGTTTCCAATAGTCAATAAGTAAATATCCAAAAGTCCCCATGGCCAAGCCCATTGACATCGGCGTATCAAAAATACTTTGCAATCGTTTAAACCCAAAACGAATTTCAGTATAATTCCACACATTAGCATTCACGATATCCATCTGTCTAATTGACTCAATTATCAAATTATCACCAAGAGCAAGTTCTATCAACGCATAGATGGTGCAGAATCCAAAATATATCATAAATAAACGGACCAACAGATTCAAGTCCTTTTCATCATCTAAGACACACCAAACAACAAAAGGAAAAACGTAAATTGTATTAAGAGTAAATACAGTACTAGGCCAATGTGATTCCGCAAATAAATTCGTAATTACGAACGAAAGCGCTACAACTATACTGGGTATAACAAAAGGATATGTTTTTATTTTGGGAATAAAACTACTTTTTATAGGCAGCAAAACAGTCAACCCTAGACAGCACAAATCCAAAATCGAAGTCACTTGTCGGTCAATCGCAGGAAACATGTGCAAAAGCAACGATAACGGAGCCATTAATAAAACAGCTACACGAAAATTCACTAAAGCAAAAGCTAAATATGCACCGACCAAATAAGAAATCATTTATTCCTTCTCACACCCTTCATATCAAAAAACCAATATGCTTTTCGAAATAAATAACGTATTTTCAGAACAATTCGATACGGAAATCCTTTTGCAATCATTTTCATGAAAAGCATATCCACTTTGTGGACATCTCCCCTTGGCATTAAATACGTACTTCCATTACGAATATCATTCAGCAAAGACGGTATTAAATCATCTAAATTTTCTGCAGAATTAGAATATATTTTTTCAAGAAACTTAAAACTCATTACTGCTAATTCGGCAGCGCTTTTTCCATAATAAGGCTTCTGAGCAGCCATATCCACGATTTTCCGATTTTCTTCAATCAATACAAAATGAGAACGACGGACACTTGAATTCACAATGCTAGAAGATCTCTGTCTGTAATGATATAAAGCAGTTCCTGTAAAAGCGAGTCTTTCCAATTTAGGGTACAAATTTCGCGCTACAGGAATATCCTCATAAGTCTGATGTGGGAAGGACAAAAAATCAACAACATCCCTTTTATACAATTTATTCCATGCCCACGCTGTTATTTTTCCAATACAAAAATTCTCTTGTATTTCCAACTGATTCCAACAACGATTTTCTTTTTCAAATTCGGTACAGCTTGTAGGCCAACCATTTTCCCAATCAACCCATACATTACATGCAGAAACTAAAACATCAAACTTCAAACACGCATGAAGCAACTCTTCATACATACAGGATTCACACCAATCATCACTATCTACAAAGCCTATAAAATCACCTTTTGCTATCGCTAAGCCTGCATTTCGAGCATCTCCCAAGCCACCATTTTTCTTATGTACAACTTTTATTCGTGAATCTTTCCTAGCCCATGAGTCACACATTTCAGGACATTTATCTGGAGAGCCGTCATCAACTAGAATTATTTCTAGATTCCTATAAGTTTGAGCAACAATACTTTCAACACACTGATCGAGATATTTTTCGACCTTATACACAGGGATGATCACCGAAATCAATGCTTGATGAGACAAATTTTTCTCCAATCTCTACTTTTCAACAAGTTTATCAAAAAGTTTCATCAATTGCTCATAATGCATTTCAGGAGAATAAACCGTACATATTTTTTCATAGGCTTTTTCGCCCATCACTTTAACAGCATCAACATTTTCAAGAGCCTGTTTCAACTTAGATTTCAAATCTTCTGGAGAAGCGTATTTAAACAGGAATCCAGTTTTTCCATCTTCCACTAATTCAGGTAACGAACCAATATCAGTCGCAATCACCGGCTTTTTAAAGGCAAAGCTTTCCAAAATTGCATTCGGGAAATTATCATACCATTCAGAAGGTACAATAGTACACAAACAATTTTTCAAATAAGGCTCAATTTCACCGAAACTTTTTTTCCCAAGGAATTCAATATCACATTCCTTTCTTGACAAGTATTCTTTCAATTCATCTTCATAGCCATCATTGGAGAAACCAATAATTTTTAGTTTCATTGAAGAACCAACAAAAGCATCCACTAATGTCAATAGACCTTTCTGCTTTTCAATTCGCCCCACATACAAAAAATATGGTAAATAAGACACATCCGGTTCTTGCTTTAAGTTAAAGAAGGTCGGAATATGATTTAACTTATCCTCAGCAATACCATATTTTTTCAGTTTATTCAACGTAAATGTCGAGGGAACAACAAAGGCATCGATTTTCTCCGTCGTATGTAAAAAATCGTGCAATTTTTTAGCAGCAAGTTTTATTGCCGAATACACACGGGAGTTCATTACACACTTGTTCTTAACGCAAGACAAAGAACGGCTATTTAAGCAATCTTCACATATTCCCTTTCGTTCATTATAGAACAAAGCGTTCGGGCACATGTACTGGAAATCTGAAATTCTGTGAACAACCGGAATATTTCTCGCTTTTGCAACATCAATGATGCTAGGAGAAATTTTGTTGTGATAATGGATGATATAGACAATTTCCGGTTTGTACTTATCCAAAAAACGAGCAAATGCTTTTTTCGCCTCAAAGGAATAAAACATTCTCGTAAAAGACTTCAAGACAACACGGAGAGTCTTCTTGCTTTGTGCAAAATAAGTCTGATCATCTACGGTATCCAAAAAATCTTCTTCGTACGGAGACGGAACATTCTTTGAACTCTTGATGCTAAACGGAATGACCTCATGTCCATTTCGTTCCAGCACTTCCTTGATATTGAACATGTACCGTTCCGGTCCACCGGAAACATAGTAGCGATAATTTACAAGAGCTATTCGCATAGTGCGCTCACTACTCTTCAATTCTCAAATCGCCCTGACGCGGATCCTGACCGACATCGAACGTCGGGAAACAGGAGCAATCCACTTCCTTGCCGAACAAGCTCTTGAGCTTGGCCTTAAGCACCCACGGAGCCACATGCGCAATATACTTCTTCATCACCGGAGCAGCGGTACCCACCATCCAGCAATTCTTGGGGCAGGTACGAACCTTTTCTCGCACCTTCTGCGCCTGTTCGCTGAACCAAATTTCCTCAAAATTCTTGGCGGTGTGGATATTGCCCATGCTTTCCTGCCAATATCGCGGTTCCAAACCGTTGCAGGGGTAAACTTCACCCCACGGGTCAGTAAAGAAGTTCACGGAGCCTGCCTCACACGGCAGCATACGCTTGCCGCCCTGGATATACTTGATGAGTCCCAAATTGAAGAATGCTCGGAACCATGACTTCGGATGATTCTCTTTCAAGAGGCGGTTCACCAATTTACCAATATTCTCGCAGAGTTCTTCCTTGTTACTAATCTGATTGTCTTCCTTGTGGAAATAGTAACTGTTGTGGAAAGCTGCGGTTGCAAACTCGAAATTCATCGAAAGAGCAAGTTCATAGAGCGGAATTAGGTCGTTGCTATTCCAATTACTGAGCGTCTGGCCAAAGCCGATATCCTTAACACCCATTTCGTGCAAAGTCTTCAGCGTGCGCATACCGCGTTCAAAGCCGTCATCGCGACCACGCAAAAAATTATTCGTACCTTCAAGACCCTCGATACTCACGCGGATGCCGATATTCGGAAAACGTTCCGCCAATTTTATGACGCGATCCACCCACCAACCACTCGTACTAATTACAATACGCGGAGCCTTAGTGTAGAGAACCTCAACGATGTCCTCCAAATCCTGACGGATAAAGGGTTCGCCACCAGTAACATTTGCGAACTTGAGTTGTGGCAAAATTTCCAAATCTTTCGCCTGGATCTCTTCGCTTTTCTTAGTCGGGTTCTTCCAAATTTTGCACATTTTGCATCGCATTTGGCAACGATATGTCGTAATCACCGACACGTCCGTCGGCATCTGTATTTTACTAGAACCACAACTGCAGTTTGCACAACTCATAATGACCTCAAGTAACTCACTTTACTAAAACCTGATACAACTTCATTGTACGATCCGCAATCACATCCCAATCATAGTAACGCAAAACAATTTGCTTAAAATCCCTTTCTATGGGATTTTTCATAAAGTTCTGTATTTTTTCCGCCAATTCGTCCACATCACCCAATTCATAGAAGCACTCAGCAGGAAGCGGGACTTCCATATTTGCCGGAATATCACTAGCAATCACATTCCTGTTATAACCAAGAGCTTCCAACAATACTATCGGGAGCCCCTCGTGATAGCTCGGAATAACAAACAAAGATGCGTTTTCAAAGACCGCCTGAAGTTCTTCGCCGTGAATATATCCAGGAAGAATTGCACCGACTTCATTTGCGTCCGACTTCATCTTCTCGGCATACCCCGACTCGAAATCCGCAGAACCGGCAATCACAAGCGGAACATCCTTAAGATTAGCCTTCTTATAGGCCGCAATCAAATCATGGAAACCTTTTTCCTTAACAAAACGACCTAATGCAAAAATATAACGTTTCCCTTTCAGCCCATACTTATCAAGCCACTTGTTAGCAACAAGCTGCGACAAAGTCGGCTGTAAAGTAACACCATTGTTGATACGGAACGTTCTCTTACAATGGTACTTTTCTTGAAGCCATTTTTCGAGCAAATCCGAAATAACAATAACACAATTCGAAAAAGTCGTTCCGACAAATTCACTCAAACGAAGAACAGCCTTAGCAAACCATCCCCACTTAGCACGGTTATAATCTTGGCCATGATGGGTATAAACAACTTTAAGACCAAAAAGTCTAAAAAACGGAGCAACGAAAGACGGCCCGATAGCATGCAAATGCACAATATCAGGTTTCCAACGCAACACTTTCAAAAAGCAGCGGAACGTATGGACAAAAGTTTCTATTCCCGCTATTTTAGGCGCATAAACAGGAACAACCTGTACACCCTTATATTCATAAGGCGTCTTTTGTGGGGTATATGCCTTTCGTGCAAAAATCACGACTGAAGCCCCCCGTTCAACAAGACGCGGATACAACTGCTGACAATGGGTTTCAATACCACCCATAATATCAGGGATCCCGCGAGTACCGACAACTGCGATTTTCAAGATCTTTACTCCGCCTTGCCCTTACCGATGCTTGTTACTTCAAAGCCGATCTTGCGAAGGGCGTCCGCATCCAAAATATTGCGGCCATCAAATACAAATGCCGGTTTTGCCATCGAACTGTAAATGCGCTTCCAGTCGAGCTCGGCAAAGCACTTCCATTCCGTGCAAACGACAACGGCGTGAGCGTCTTCGGCAGCCTTGTACGGGTCTTCTTCGAACGAGACCTGTTCAATCACGTCCTTGAGGTCGCGCTTTGCATCCGGGATAGCCTTCGGGTCGGTCACGACAGGCAGTGCATGTTCGGCGAGCAAGTCACGCACAACGAGGTTCGCCGGGCTTTCGCGGGTGTCACCGGTATTGGCCTTGAACGCAAAACCGAACACGGCAATTTTCTTGCCTGCAATCGTATTGAACATGGTTTCGAGCATGCGGTCCACCACGCGGTGCGTCTGCCACTCGTTAATCTTCACGACGCTTTCCCAGTAAGCGGCGACTTCCGGGAGTCCGTAATAACCGCAAAGGTACACGAGATTCAGAATGTCCTTCTTGAAGCAGCTGCCACCGAAACCGATGGATGCCTTGAGGAACTTGGAACCAATGCGGCGGTCCTTGCCCATCACGTAGGCGACTTCGTCCACATCGGCGCCAGTGCGTTCGCAGAGAGCGCTAATGGAGTTGATAGAACTGATGCGCTGTGCGAGGAAGGCGTTCGCCGTGAGCTTCGTGAGTTCGGAGCTCCAGAGGTTCGTCGTAAGGATGCGGTCACGCGGCACCCAGTGGGCGTACACGTCTACGAGCTTCTGGCAGGCTGCGAGGCCCGATTCCGTCTGGTGGCTACCAATGAGCACACGGTCCGGTTCAAACAAGTCGTTGATGGCCGTACCTTCGGCCAAGAATTCCGGATTCGAGAGGACTTCAAAGTGGAGGCCCTTGTCGTTCGAATTCAGGATGCGTTCCATGGCCGCAGCGGTGCGGACCGGGAGCGTCGACTTTTCGACGATAATCTTGCCTTCGTCGGCAATTTCCAAAATGTTGCGGGCGGTCTTTTCCCAGTACTGCAAGTCAGAAGCCTTGCCAGCACCATGGCCAAACGTTTTCGTCGGGGTATTCACCGACACAAAGATGATATCCGCTTCCTTGATGGCGGCAGGAATATCCGTACTAAAGAACAGGTTACGGCCACGGGCGCGCTTTACAACGTCATCCAGACCCGGCTCAAAAATCGGAAGATTTTCGCTATTCCAGGCATCAATACGTGACTGGTTGATATCAACTACGGTAACCTTAACATCGGGGCACTTATCGGCGATAACGGTCATGGTGGGGCCACCGACGTAGCCAGCACCAATGCAAACGATTTTAGTTTCAAAACTCATGATACTACAAGATAGAAATTAGAATGCAATACGATGAACAACACTTTCAAAACATAGGCTATTTATAAGGTTCTAGCGCTCTCTAGCCTATTTAAAGAGAGCAGAAACTTCACTGACGCTTTCCGGCAGAATCACTCGCGTGGGGTTTGTTTCGCCATCACTCCAACCTACAAAAGTACTTCCCATAAGAGGCTCCGCGCTAAGCACCACTGGGAATCCCGTAAAGAAATTCACCGTCATTTCCGGTTCATCAACGGGGAGGTTATGCACAAGAATCTTACCAGGGCCATTTACAGACAAGGTTACAGGAGCCTTTTTACCGAGTGCAAAAAAATCCTGCAATTCGTCGTAAATAACACCCGGGCGGTCCATCGCAAAATTCTTGATGGCGTTAAGTTGTTTTGTCATTTTCGAAGCACTCAGCCCCCAGCGTTTTTGATCGCGAGAAATTTCCGACTGGATTTCCGCCATCATCTTTTCGATGCGTGCAAGCACTCGCGAACTTTCAAAATTCATCTGCAAGAGCACCGCCATTCGATTAATAAAAGCAGCCTTGAAGCCTTCGTTTTCAAGCAGTCTTCGGAGCAACAACGTGAATTCAGGCCCGTTTGGCCAAGAATCCCCATCTTCCGCTGTTGCAAATTCAAATATGTTATTCGTATATTTGCTGTAATCATTTCCGAAACCAAAATCAAGATCGTACAGGAACCATTTCCACAGAGTTTTGGGGCTTGTACTGCGCCACTTCTTGAGATTATTCGCCGGCCAGTCGCGGTTATTCGCAAAGAGCTCCGTATGCATGTAATTGATGAAATTGTCAACATCTATTTGCGATGCGATATAAGCGTAATTTTCCTCGTCATCCAAATTATTTGATTCCAGCCAATCCATCAACGCCACGTAATCGACAGCCGAACCCGCCGACACCGCATTATCCGCCTTGAGCAAATCTATTTTATCCGGATCAAGTCCGTAATGCGTTTCAAAATAGTCTGCCGTCGAGCGTTCACGAATGCTGTGGATGCCAAAGTATTCGCCGTTATAATACACGACTGCAAATCGCCCGCGCTGGTAATCAACGCCAAGCCCTTCGCTCACGGAACTTGCCAAGCGGTCGCGAATGTAGTCGTTTCCGCAATTGCTCCCATTATTGCGCAACAGGAACACCTTGAACTTGTTCAGCTCCGGGAATTCAGGGAACAGCGGATACTTCAGGTGAGAATCGCCATACTTTTCACGGAACGTAATCGCCACCGACTTTTTGTCTTTTTGCCTGCTGTAATTGCCAAAAATTTTGAGTCCTGCATTCTTCGCAAATGCAGGCGCATCCGTCCCTGGTTCCATCAATTCCACTGTCACAGGTATTTCCTTGTCGAGCCAGTAATTGGCCCCATAATGAGGTTCCTTGCTCTGCGCATACGGGCCTTCCACATAAATACCTGTATCCGGATCAAAAAGCGAATTCGGGTCAGCCGCAAGGAACACCGCAGGCACAGCAGGCGCACTTTCGAAAACGTAAGTGCGAGTCACCACATCGCTCGGGAGGCTTTGCGGAGCGATTTTTGCACAGCGTATTACCGTCGTCTTGTCGATTAAAATACTCTTCTGAAATACAGTCTCTTCCGAAGGCAATTTGCCACCTGTTTCGCACACGGCATTATTCGTACTTTCAAGATTTAGAACAAAAGGTTCTGTATAAAATCCCGAAGGTGGGAATAGCAATGTGTCAATATTTTCTTCTCGAGTGGAAGTCAGCGTACTTTCCGTATAGCCATACGGCGAAGGGTCTGCATAGCCCCAGCCATTTGCATAGCTCCAAGTTTTCCCTAGAGGCAATTCCGGGTAAGATACAGAATCCACAATCGCCGTATCAGCATTCACCAAGTAAAGCGAGCCGCCTTTTTTCGAAAGCTTGAAACCCGCATGCGGTTCATGGCCGCGATTGCGAGTAATGTAGCTGAAAACCTTAAGAGTCACTTCTTGCGATTCATTCGCATCAGGGCTAAATCGCGTCCCATAAATATTCGCCAAATCAGGGAATGTCGTTCCCGTAGGGAGAGCCATGCGGTAAACCGTCGATGAATCCCCCGTCCCTTCAAGGACCATTTCGTAACCTTTCCAGTCATCAATATCAGGCTGTGCCAAGCGCACAGAAACTTTGCGGTCCTTTGTAATGTACGCCTGCATCAAGATTTCATTGGCAGCCGAAATATCTAGCACATCCGAGGGGTCGGTGCTCCCCGTCCCAACGAAAAGCGAAATGGACGCCCATCCAAGTTCCTCGTTTTCGCCCAATCGCATCACCGCGCCTATGCGGCGCTTTCCATTTTCGCTAAAACAATTTTTCTTGTATCCCGGCAACGGATCGGCATAGCTGTAACCCGGCGGATCGCTTTCCGCATCTGTCCATGTCCAGCAACCAGCCCCAATCATTTCGATAGAATCATGCGGCATCACGTAATCGGGATAATTCTTCCCCGACAAGAAAATGACCAAAAATGAGTTCGGCGCGATTTTCACATCGCCAAGTTTCCACTTGAAAGGTTCCTCTTGCGAGTCCGTCAAGTACATTCCTAACAAATTCATCGTATCTGCAGACGTATTGAAAAGTTCTACCCAACCAGCGTCATCGCCTTCGTGATCTTTGTAATCAATGTTAACCGGATCGACCTCCGTGAAAATCACAGGGCCACCCGCAAAAGGGAGGTTCGCACTACCCGCATTACCATTTGCAGAAGAACTACTTCCCAAATCAAAATTCAGCGAACTTGGATTATCGTCTGAGCACGCAGACCAAAACAGAGCAACAATAAAAAGAGGACCAAAAGTCCTACAGATCTGAGACGAAAGATCTTTCCAACACACCATAATGTGGAATATATATTATGCTTAAGTATTTGGAATGCCGGGCTCGGAATATAAGAAAAAAACTACTTCTTATTTTCGAGTTCCGAAGCAACCACTTTCTTTCGGCGCGGTCTGCGAACAATAAAGAGACAGGCGCCAATCAGCACGAGCGACACAGAAATCACCTTGCCCATCGGGAACGCTTCGTAAAAAACGAGAGCCCCCGCAAGCGTAGGTACTGCGGCACCGACCGCCGCGCTGAACGGGATGATGAACAGCGCACGTCCACGCGAGAACGACACCTGCGAATACAAAAAGGCAATGCCGTATGTCGCCACATAGCCAAGCGTTCTAAAGTCCATAAGCAAATTTGCCACCGACGAGAACTCGATATGGTCCAAATCAAAATCCATTGCGAGACTCTTGTAGAATGCCGCCGAGAGTCCAAAGCCAACCCCCATAATGAGCGAGTCTACCATTTCGCGGTCTTTCACCCAGAGATGTGCAATGAGCGTTGCAAAGCAAAGCCCGCCTGCATACAGCCAAAGCGTACCAATGTTCTGCACGGCAGTCGATTCACCGAGATTTTCGACGGAATACAAAAGGCCAGCCACGACAAAGCAGATTGCAACGACAATGCGCTTGGTCAAGACTTCCTTCAAGATGCAGAATCCCATGAGTGCCGTCAGCACCGGATTCAGGACCATCATCGGTTGCACTTGGCTCAAGTCATACTGCGCCATCGCAATGTAATAGCCAACCGTTGCAAGCCCAGAGCATGCAATGCCAAGCCACCAAAATTTATTCGTGATAATGCCCTTGAAAAATTCCCAGGGCCTAGAAGTTCCGCCCGTGCGCTTGCCAACAGTGGACACCCCGGACTTTTCCAGGATGTTTCCACAGGCAAATAAAAACGCAGGACCAATTGTAAGAAGAAGAAAGAGCATGCTGTAATTCAGAATTAGGAATTCGGATTTCAGAAGTACTTATAATTAATTCTTACTTCCTACTTTCGAATTATCATAAATTTCTTTGTAAATCCAGTAATTTCCCATGACGCGCTTGACGTAGTCGCGGGTTTCCCAGTAGCTGATTTCTTCGACGCGCAAATCCCA
>JAEEGH010007746.1_pt1 | contig 25677 bp, 22 predicted proteins | sample 9134181 | NCBI WGS metagenome assembly JAEEGH01 (sample SAMN16246544, study PRJNA631951) | gut metagenome | biome: gut microbiome; feature: rumen; material: DP-attached | host: Bos | place: Iran: Karaj | collected 2018-10
CTGAGAGTTCCATCAATATCAGCGAAAATAACCTGTGTCTCAGCACTGGCAACATTTCCCGAAATAGAAATAATATTCTCAATGTTCCCAAGCTCAACAGGCTGTGTTACAACCGTAGGAAGAGTCTTGGTTGGGAACAGGAACATCTTTGCAGCTACAGCTCCGCCGGCGACAAGCAAAAGAGGTATAATCACGAATCTCTTTTTAAACCTCTTCTTTGGCTTTACTATCTCAGTTTCTTCCTCTTCATCCTCATAAACCTGAGTATCGGAAACTGCTGTCTCTTTGATCTCAGTCTCAAATTTGGGCGATGCAACCTCTGCTGCAGCCTCTTTTTCTTTTACCGCTGTCTCAGCAGTATTTTCAGGCGATACAGTCTCTTTTACGAGCGCCTCATTCTCTTTGTTCAAATCCTTATTGTCAGCCATTTTTACTCTTTTTCCTCCCTTTAATCCTCAACGTAGTTCGGGTTCATCATGTCGCTCTTGATGTGCCCATCAGAAATTGTAATAACCCTCTTAGCCTGATTGGCAATGCTCGGGTCGTGGGTAATTATGATAACGGTTCTGCCCTCTGAGTAGAGCCTCTTTATTATCTTCATTATTTCTTTCGTTGATGCGCTGTCCAGGTTACCTGTGGGCTCGTCTGCCAGAAGAATGGGCGGTGCCTGGGCTATGGCCCTGGCTATGGCAACTCTCTGTTGCTGACCTCCGGACATCTCCGTGGGCTTGTGGGTCTTACGCTGGCCAAGTCCTACCCTGTCCAGAGCTGCATTGGCGAGCTTTGTTCTCTCTCTTTTACCAACACCTCGATATATAAGAGGAAGTTCCACATTCTCAAAAGCGGTAAGTGACGGTATCAGGTTAAAGCCCTGGAATATAAAACCGATCTCCCTGTTCCTGACATCAGACTGTTCATCATCTGTCATGTGGGAAACATCCTGTCCGTGTAGGAAATATTTGCCGGAGGTTGGTGTGTCCAGGCACCCCAGCATATTCATTAGTGTGGATTTACCCGAGCCGGATTGGCCGATTATGGCGACGAATTCTCTCTCGCCTATAGTTAGACTTACGTGGTCAAGCGCCCTGACCTCGTTCTCCCCAGGATTATAAACTTTACTTACATCCTTGATTTCGACAAGTTTCTTCATAATCTCCCCTCGCATATTACTCTAAAACGTACCTTTATATTACGTTAAATCCAGCAATAGTACAAACGTAAACGTTATCTGAGCTTATTAAAATTTTATAAACTCAGAAAAATAAAATGTTGTGCAATCCATATATTGTGTTTTTCTGTTATATAATATACTATATGGTGTATCAATACCAGTCAATAAAAAACAGTATATATATATATATGCGAAAGGAGCACCAATGAAATCACCTGCAGCCATAGCATCCACCTACGAAACCATCGGAACCGCCAAGACCAGGCTCTCCTTCAGGAAGACCTTTTTACTGGGTATTCTGGCGGGAGCATTCATAGCCCTGGGAGGTCTTGGAAGCCAGATAGCATCTGTATGTGCACCGGATCCGTCAACAGCAAGGCTTGTAAGCAGCGTGGTGTTTCCGATAGGTCTTTTCATGGTCCTGGTAGGCGGTGCAGAGCTCTTTACCGGCAACTGCCTCATAATTATTCCAGTGCTCTCAAAAAAAGCCACAATAAGTGGCATGCTCAGGAACTGGGTGATCGTATATCTGGGCAATATGGTGGGAGGATTTCTTATAGCTCTTTTGGCTAACTTCTCTCATACCTACGATTTCGCCGACAAGGCTCTGGCCCAGGCAGTTATCAATACAGCCGTGGCCAAGTCCAATATCTCTTTTGCAGACGGTCTCCTTAAGGGTATCCTTTGCAACATACTGGTGTGCATGGCGGTATGGTGTTCCTTTGCAGCCGACGAACTAGCCGGCAAGGTCCTGGCACTATGGCTTCCGGTTATGCTCTTTATTATTGGAGGCTTCGAGCACTGCGTTGCCAACATGTATTTCATCCCTGCAGGAATGATCGCACACACACTCTATGGGATCCCGGCTCATCCGCTGAACCTGTACAGATTTTTGGTGACCAACCTGATCCCTGTCACCATAGGAAACATCATAGGTGGCGCTGTGTGCGTAGGCGCCATGTACTATGCTATTTATCTAAAAGACTGATCCGGCTGCGGGAGGAGCACATGAAGGTTTACACCATACTCGCAGGCGTCAACGGTGCCGGAAAGAGTACTTTTTATGAAACATATCCGAGACTGAAAAGTGCCAATCTTGTAAGTTCTGATGCTGTGCTAAGAGATAAGGGGCTAAATCCCCAAATTCCCTCTGAGTATCGCCAGGCAGATACTGAAACTGCAAAGCGACTCTATTCCTATATAAATGAAGGAGTAAGCTTCGTTCAGGAAAACATCCTGTGCAGTGCCGGCATATTGGACAGTATCAGCGCGGCAAGAGAAAAAGGGTTTCGCATAGTTATGCATTACATAGGTCTTGAAAGCGCCGATATCGCCAAAGAGAGAATCGCTAAAAGAGACTCCATCAGAGGTTTTCGTCTTCCGGATTCCGAGATTGAGAGCCGTTACTACTGGTCCTTTATAGGGCTGCGTGAGGTTCTGCCCCGGGTAGATCTTGCTGCCATCTACGACAATTCCCGGGAGCTTCGGCGTTTTGCCATCTACAAAAACGGACAGCTGGCAAAAATAGACGACAATGTTCCTTTGTGGTTTAAGAGCAATATTTAGGGAAACACTGATATCATCAATGTTTCCCTTCTTTTTACGCATCAAGCTTCTGGCGTTCTACCAGCTCAGCAAAGAAGCCCTTCTTTTCCATCAGCTGGTCATAATTGCCACTCTCTATAATACTGCCATTATCTATCACAAGTATCCTGTCACAATTCTTTATAGTTGAAAGTCTGTGGGCAATGACTATTCGTGTGCAGCCCATTTTATCAAGGGCTTCACTGACCTTTTTCTGAGTCACATTGTCAAGGGCACTGGTGGCCTCATCAAAGATAAGGATCTTGGGCTTTGGCGCCACTGCTCTGGCGATCATAAGCCTCTGCTTCTGGCCGCCGGAGATTCCTCCCTGTCCCTCAGCAATAAGCGTGCTCATTCCCATGGGCATAGCTCTGATGTCATCCGCTATACCTGCTATCTCTGCTGCCTCCCAGGCAGCATCAAGACTAAGCTCCGGCGCTGAAATGACAATATTCGAATAAATATCTCCCTGGAACAGGCCTCCATTCTGCATTACGACACCGATGTGTCTTCGAAGAGAGCTCAGATCAATGTTTTCAATATTCTTGTTTCCAAAATATATGGCTCCTTTTACAGGTGTCTCAAATCCCAAAAGAAGGCGCACCAGCGTTGACTTTCCACATCCGGTCTTTCCAACTATGGCTACATACTCCCCTTCCTTTATCTTAAGGGACAGATTTTTGAGTATATATGGAGATTTCTCATCATATCTAAAGCTTACATTTCCCAGCTCGATACTGCCGGAAAGCTTTAGTACTTCTTCCCTCTTTTCCGATGTCTCAGGCACTTCATCCAGAAATGGTGATGCCATTTCCATTACCGGCTTTATCTGTCCAAAGGAAAGAGCCACCCCTGCCAGTGACTTAAAGGCTCCCATTACCATACCATAAGCAACGGTATATGCATAAAAGTCAGACTGACTGACGCCGCAGTCAGCTGCAATAAAATACAGAACGATATTGGCAGCAAGGCCTATACCCAGAGTTATGACACTGTTAAGCCTGAGCAGCATAGGTGGTGCATATGTATAGCGTACAGAATCCGCATATTTCCTGAGCCATCTGGCAAAAAACCTCTTCTCAGCTCCTGCCAGTTTGATCTTGGGAATACTTCTTATCATGGAGTAGCTCACACCGGATTCGACATTTTTCAGCTCCATGATCTTTTTGCTGACACGTATCTGCACCAGCGATGATACAGTGGTAAAACCCACCATTACCAGTATGATGACCAGTGAAGGAATCACAAGTTCAGGAGTAAAGCTGAAGATCTGCCTTATGTAAAGAAGAGACACCAGCGACATAAGTCCACTGCCAAGAAATGCATCCACCAGCATCTTGCACAGGGAATCCACAGCATAAAGTCTGTTTAGCAGTTCACCGGTGCTGTATCTTTTGAAGAAGGAGGCCGGAAGGCTCATCATTCTCATGATCATGGCAGCCTGAACTCCAAGAGAGGACTTAAGTGACAGCCTCGCCCGCAGCATTGCATATACCGAGGATAACAGCTGCGATGAAATTGCCGTACACACCATACATATAGCTATTCCCAGCAAAAGCTTCTGACTCCCGCTGTTGAGGATTGGTCCTGTCAGTGCTTTTGCATATTTTGGAAGAAGCATCCCCACCAGCGTAACAGCCAGAGATGCAAGAAATACCATACATCCATCTCCAAAGCTGATAAGATCCTTCATATAAACTATCAGATCCTCAATAGTAAGCTTTTTCTGAGGAAGGGGCTTATAAAAACTGTAGGCATTCTTGCTGAACTGCCCGGCATTTACACGGGTGACCTTAACTCTGTTACCGCTTCTGTGATCCCTGTAATAGTAGCCTCCCATCTCTCCCGGAAGAAAGGCCACCGGTTCGTTGTCCTTAACGGTGTATGCCATTATTGGGCCTATGGCATCCTTATACCATTTTTCTGAAAGGACGATCTTTCTGGTAAAAATACCATGGGGACGCAGACAATATTCCAGTCTCTTTTCATGTTCCTCGATGCTGGCTGGAATTTCCTCTGATTTCAGATTGTAGTACTTCAGAATATCATCAATGGTGTTATTGGAAACTATACGTGAATTTTCGATTATTCTCGCATTTCCACGGCCAAGAACTGCTCCGGCTGTATGATAGAAGGAGTCCTCAAAGACCTGCTGATCAAGGTCTTTTCTCTGCTGCATCTGATCTTCAAACCAACTCATGCCAGCATCCTCCTCTCACTCATTAGTAACAAGCTGCAGGTATTTTCCCCCCAGCTTAACCAGTTCATCATGGGTACCACGTTCTACTGCGACACCTTTATCCAGAACGATTATCTCATCACAATCCCTGATAGTTGACAGCCTGTGCGCCACCACTATGCAGGTGATACCCCTCTCCCTTATTGCCTTCATGACCTCATTTTCAGTCTTGGCATCAAGGGCAGATGTGGCCTCATCAAGAATTATTATAGAAGGAGTCTGAGCCAGCACTCTGGCGATCTCCAGTCTCTGGCACTGTCCTCCGGACAGATCACGTCCGCCTGAAACGATCCTGTTGTTGTATCCGCGGTCTCTTACCATGATCTCGTCATGGATTCCGGCGTCCCTGGCGGCCATGATAATCTCAAAATCTGCTATGGAATCGTCCCACATCCTGATATTATCAGAGATGCTTCCCTCAAACATAATGATATCCTGATCCACAACACCAATGGACCCTGTCATAACTTCTCTGGGGTATTCACTTCTCTTTTTCCCATCAAAAAGAATCTCTCCCTGCCACGGATTATACAATCCCGAGATAAGCTTTGAGATAGTGGACTTTCCGCTTCCGGACATCCCCACCAGTGCAACACAGCTGCCGGGTTTGATCTTCATCGAAAAATCAGTTATTACCGGCTTTCCAAGCTTTGAATATCCAAAGGTGATGTTTTTCAGTTCAACTTCACCGGTGAGTTTTTTCAGCCCCGTCAGATCTTCCGCTGAATTCTTCACGTATTCGTCATCAGGATACTCCATGACATCCTCAATACGCTCCATTTTAGTGCGCATTTCCTGAAGGCTTTGACCGGCCTTAATCATTGTCATGGCAGGTGTCATAAATGAGCCCAGAAATCCCTGGAACATCTGCATGGCACCAAGAGTAAACTCTCCCTCCATGACAAGCCATACTCCCAGTATCATGACAGTATAGTTGGCCATTGTAGAAAGAAATGCCGGCACCATTCCCAGATAGTTATCCGTGCTAACGGATTGTACCACCTGTTCACTGATGGATGCCTGATAGTCAGACCATTTTTTGAAAAAGCCCTTCTCTGCACCGCTGGCCTTGATAGTCTCGATCATTTCAATACCGGAGGCAGTCGTGGATGCAAGCTTGGCCATATCGCGCTGCATAACTCTGGTTATGTTGACACGTTTTTCAGATATCTTTCTGGCTATGAACGCATTCAAAAGCATCGCGCTCAATCCAACAGCAGTAAGCACCAGGCTTCGCCTCAGCATCAGCACCAGATACAGAACCATCATTATTACATTGATAAGGAGGGGGGCGAAGGTGTTTACCAGTTCTTCGGCAATGCTTTCGTTGTCCTGCCTTCGCATCTGAATATCACCGGCCATTCTCTGTGAAAAGAACTCTACCGGCATAAAGAATATTTTCCACATGTAGGAAGAGCTTCCTACAATTGCAAGTTTTCCGTTGATTTTGAGGCTGTAAATAACCCTGGCAAGTTCAACTACTATCTGCAGAAATGCCAGCCATGCCATAAGAATAATAAATGGCATCAGCCACTGCTGATAATCCAATGTCAGAATTCTGTCCATGAACACTCTGGACATGGTGGGATTTATGATACCAAACATGGCAGAAATGACCGAAGTGAACATAACAAGCATTACTGCGCTGGAGGCGCCGCCAAGCCTGGTAATGGCAAATGCCAGGGTACTTTTCGGTTTTCCTTCAGGCTGAAAGCCTTCTGCAGGCTCTATCTCAATGACAATTCCTGTAAAGGATTTGTCAAAATCTTCCATGCTGATTCTTATAACGCCTCTGGCAGGGTCATTGAGCCATACATATTTGCCCTGAAAGCCATCAAGGACAACAAAATGATTGAAATTCCAATGAATGATACAGGGGAATTTCCCCTCCTTCTGGAGATTCTCAGGTTCACATTTATAGGCATGGGTTTTAAACCCGTAGCTCCCTGCAGCATTTACCAATGCACGTGCATTTGCACCGTCCCTGGAAACTCCACAGTCTACCCGGACTTTTTCAAGAGGAATCCATTTGCCATAGTATGCCATGATCATAGCAAGGGAAGCTGCTCCGCACTCCAATGCTTCCAGCTGCATTATCACGGGGACCCTGGCGACCCCTTTTGTTTTAGGGCTTTTTACCTTAGTTTGACTCTTACTCACAAAGCTCCTCGCTACTCAAAAAGGAATGAAATCGGATGTATACTCCTTGTGACTATCTCCGCCTCATAGATGCCGTCCGGCTTGTCAATCCGGGCATAAGCCACACATCTGCCGTACTCATTTTCACCCACCCGGGAAATCTCATAAACGTCATCGTGGATGCGGATTTTCATACTCGAATCGATTTGTACATTATCAGTATTTAACGAAACAACGGCATTTCCATCCTGGATGTATGCCAGAGCACCTTCCAGGTTTTCCAGATTTCCGGTAAAGCTCCAGATAAAAAGCCCGATCATGATCAGGATGATGGCAGCAAAAACCATCCATACCTCAGGTGTTACCACTTTGAGGTAATTGGAAAACTGTTCCGGAGATGTTATCCGCTCCAATGACTTTTGCCTGAAAATGCTTTTTTTCTGTTCTTCCACTTTAATCTCCTTTTTTATAGGTTCAGATCATCCTGTCAATAAGGACAAGGTCTTTTCCCTCATCAACTTCATCCTTAAAGCATGCGCTTTCCTCAAAGCCCATGCCCTTAAGAGCATTAACAACAAACTCCTGTCTCGGACTGATGTATTCATAGCGCAGCTTAAAGAGCTTTCCTTTAAGCTGTGTGGATGCAAAGTCTGTAAGCTGCCTTATTATTTCTTTGCACTCATCTTCATTGTAGTTCTCGTCGAAGATCAGGGACTTAAGCTCTAAAACCGGACCCCCAAAGGTTCTGTCTGATGGTCCAAATACAGCTGCTGCCTTAATCTTTCCTTCCTTTTCATACAGGGCTATGGTATCAATCTTCTGATCTATTCTGAAACGAACAGAGTAGTATGAATAATATGCCGGATTAGTTACTACTGTGCAGCTCTGGCCTTTGTTCATATTGGCCTTAAGAAAATCAGAAAGGGCATAGTAGTCAAACACATTTCCCCAGCGGCAGCCATCTTTTCCAAAGCTGGGGACATTTTTAAGGTCAGCCACTCCGGCTGCATGAAGCTCAAAAATGCGATTCCACAGTCCGCTGACTACGTCTTTTCTAAAGCTGGTCATGGCAATTACCCTGCTCATATGATCAAGGTTAACCCAGCAGTCAGTCTTATTCAGGATAATGCCATAGATACTCTCGATGTCTATAACCTGGTTGTTTTCAGTTACCATCAGCTTGTAGGCACCGTTTTCCTCATTTCTCACATAATATCTGTCGCTGTGAATATAGAACTCCATAAATCCACCTTCCTTGTCCTTTATGTTTTATACTTATGTCTTACGGTTTCAAGATCATATATTCCGTGAAGCTCATTAAGGACTCCTTCAAAGTATCCCGCTTCGATTGCCTTTGGGAGAGCATTATCAAGAATATCCTTAATGGTATTTTTCCTGATGTTTCCTAAATATACAGGGGCATAGACATCAGTTGCCACATCTCCGTTTGAAAAAACACTGATGATCTTTGGCACTCCCGTTTCTGCAATCTGTCTGCAGATAAACCTTGCCGACATCACCGGGTCATCCCACTCAGCAAGTATATATGGCTTGTATTGCTTTCTGACTCTTGTGAGCATTCTCTGAAAGGTGAGCATCTCTTCATCATCAAGCATCAGATCTGCGCCAAATTTTTTGCCTCTTCCCACAGGCATGAAGGGCATGAAGCGTATCATGTCCACCTCAAGTCCAAGGCAGAGCTCAAAGTATTCCTCCAGACAAAGGTAATTGAGCCTGTTTGGTATCATGTCCACAACAACCGTTTTTACACCGGCTTTTTTTAGCTCTTTTACAGCACTGCAGGCGGCTTTAAAGCTGCCTGAAAGCCCCCTTAGGCAGTCGTGCTGGTACTCCCTTGCTCCGTCCAGTGATATCTGTATGGTCTTAAGGCCGTTTTCTTTTAACTGCCCTGCCACCTCAGGATTTATCAGCAGCCCGTTGGATACCATTCCAACTCCGGGACTTACCCTGCCGGCTGCAGCAAGCATTTCCATAACTTCAGGCACCAGCAGCGGTTCGCCGCCGCATAGGCAGATATTTTCAGGAGTATACTCCTTAATGGCATCGAAGGTCTTAAATATCTCTTCCGGAGAGATGTCTTTTTCTCCGCCACCTCCACTCTCGTTGTAGCAGTGCGCGCAGCAGAGATTACATCTGGAAGTGATGTCAATGGAAAGAAGCTCAAGGTTTTTCTTTATGTCGGGCACGCCAGGCATAGAAGATCATCTCCTTTCCTGTATAGAATTCCCAGTTCCTCCAGCTCTGTTGCTGCCTCTTCAACTGCGTTTATATCTATCTCCAGTTCTTTTGCCATGCGATCCATGGTGCAGATATCCAGAGCTTTTTTAAGGATCTTCATCTTAAGTCCCGTAAGTTCATAGCTCTTTTGTCCTGAAGGATCACGCATATCTAAGATGGTGACACTGTCCTCATTAAAGGTGCACCTAAGGCTTACCTTGTTTTTGAAAAAGTCCTCATGCCAGCTTTTATGCTGCCTGAGGAGTTTTTCTTCCAGTTCTTCAGACAGTCTTTTTGCTGTATGAACGAAGTAATCAGCAGTAGCCATCTGATAATCACGATCATCGGGACAGCAGGCTTTTTCTATAATTCGAAGATCATAGACAACACCGTACTCGGCAGCCTTGGTTTGGAAGGTGCTTCCTCTTGCCAGGAGCATAGGCCTTACTGATGCAGGAGGCCGAAGGTAATGGATCTTTTTCATAAGGATCAGCATTTCCTCGTACCAGCTGTCCTGTTCCCCGGGAACAGCATAAATGATATTCCACACGGGGCTTATGCCGTACTGAAGGCATCTTCTAAGGAACAAAAGCTGTTGAACAGTCTTTCTTCCCTTGTTCATGAGCTTTAACACATCGTCCTGCAGGGACTCAATGCCCGGCTGAAGCTGAAGGAAACGGTTGGCAGCAAGTCTTTTTATGTCGTTTTCTGAAAGATCTGATCTGCACTCAGCAAAGAAAACCAGATTCTCCCGCTCTTTAGGACAGGTATCCGGAAGAGTGTTTACAAGCTTTCTGCTTATGATGCAGTCCGCCAGCTGAAAGTCCGTAAACCCAAGCTCCCTATGGGCGATTTCCACTTCCTTCCAGAATTTTTCAGGGGATTTCTCACGATAGCAGGTGGATTCCATGCAGTAATGAAGGCCGCAGAAGCGGCATCTCTGGGTGGCTGCCCACCAGCATCCCCTTGATGCTTCCAGAGTAACTTTTTTGTCTATCTTATCCTGAAATTCATCCCCCTCCAGAATGCGTCTGTAATCGCTAAAATCCGGAGTAGGGTTGTCGTCCAGGTTATTTACGATGTAATAGGATGGTTCTTTTGAGCGACTTAAAAGATAGGGATGATCCTCTAAAGACTCCCCACTCAGAAGGGCTTTGCAGGCTCTGCCAAGGGCCCTGTCCCCCTCCCCGGTAAAGACATAGTCTAGATCAGGAACGTGCTTTAAAAACTGCTTTGCAGTCTCACCGACACATATTCCTCCTCCCATAAGAGTTATAATATCCGGCTTTTTCTGCTTAAGAAGATGGCACATGGAAAATGTTGCATTCTTTTGCTGTGTCATCACAGAAAAGCCAACAATCTTAGGCTCCATTGCCAGTATCCTCTCCGCCTCTTCTTCAAGAAACTGAGGGATCTCCTTTTGCAGTCTTGCGCACACAGAATTTATGCTGTGCACAAGCCTCTTTGTCAGATTCTCCTCAAGGACGGTCTGGGTAAGATTGTTCCTTGAAGTTGTAACCTCCACCTTCATCAGCTCCATCATATCGTCCATGGAGGCAGAGGTTTTAAAGCCAGCGTAGGGCGCGAAAACAGTTTCCCACCCTCCGCTCGCTATAAGAAGTAATGCATTGCCTGCATATCGGTAAAAATCGTATCCTAGTTGTCTTACAAACAGGTGACTGGCATATTCAACATTACAGCTGATTCCCTCATCCCTTATGCCTTGCTTTAGAAGCGCCAAAGCAAGGCTTGGGGTAAGGAATCCGTCAGGCATCTGTACCAATACTACATCTGCTTTATCGCTCATATTATACTGTATTAGTGTTCATAGCTGCGTTTGCATTGAATGCAGCATTTACGTTTGCTACAGCATTGGCATTGGCTGTGGTAACAGCGTTGGCGTTCATAGCTGCGTTTGCGTTAACGGCTGCATTGATATTAGCAACAGCATTGGCATTTACAGCAACTACTGTAGGAATGAAGAAAATTCCGGCTACAGGCTGATCAAATGAACCACCGGCAGCGATAGCCTCTAGTTCTTCAGGACTAAGATCCATTACCTCTGCCATTTCCTTCTTAGCACTTCCAGCAACCTCCTCAAGTTCTTCAGGACTGAGGGCTGCAAGTTCCTTCTGCAGTTCTACGATCTTTTTTTGGAGAGCTTCCAATTCTTCTGGTGATTTCATAATATTCTTCCTTTCTGTCAAATTGGCTTCGTCTTTTTTACCAAACAATTAACCGGTTACTGTTCTGAAGTAATGATAGTAGCATTTATAGTAACAAGATCATTACCTGTCACAGTATTGGTATTAACATTAGGCATTACAGTCGGCGCAACTACCGGTGTTGCAAACGGTGCTACAGCGGGCTGTACGGTCTGAACAACAATAGGCTGTGTTACAAATATTCCAGGATCTCCCTCCTGAGCGCTTCCCTGTACACCACCAACAACCTGATTCAGGTCATCGTCAGACAGATCTGCAAGCTCTTTCTGGATTTCCAGGATACGTTTCTTGAGTTCTTCTTTTTTTTCGTTTGTCATTTTTCTTTACCTCCTTTTCAAGATTCCTTCATTTTCAAGTACAAAGCAGTTCATCAGTATAGAATTAAGGTATTCGTAGTAATTGACTTTTGAGCCAATGATCGTTCCCTTAAAACTTACATATAACCACTTGGCAGACCTTTCTATGTTATAGCCCTCTGCCAGGAGCTTTATCAGTTCTACAATATCTTCCGTCACCACGCGCAGTTCCTTGTTGTCATGACAAAGGAAAGTATAATTACCATGTTTTTTGGTGGTAACACTGCCCACAACCTCGGCTGTGTCCTCATAGTGCCAGGGATTGTACATGTTTATCTGTATAAACTCCGCTCTTCCGGTATCCTCTATACGATAGAGCATATTGTACAGATACTTGGCCCCCAGTCTGTCATAGACTTCCATCATGCGCTTTTTAAAATCCTTCTCATCAAAACCTTCAGTGAACAGCGCAGTCAATGTAGAGAGCTTATCTATCTGCATTCCCTTCTCAAGGCGATTGAGGTGAGCTACAGTGCAGGTCCAGTTCTTTTCCCTGCAGAGCGCTTCAACATCCCTGTCAAAAAAGACACCATTCTCATCTCCCAGACACTCGCAGAAGATAACAACTTCGCCTCCCTTATTAAGGTGCTCAGGTATCCCCTTCATGATATCCTTAAGGACCATCAGTCCATCCTCTCCGCCGCCTCCGCAGATGGGGTATACCACATCATCCAGCATGGGAATAAACGGAGGATTTGCGTAGATGCAGTCGAACTTCTCATCCGCAGACAGGACATCAAACAGGCTTCCCTCTCTGACTTCCATCTTATCTTCAGCGTCATTTAACGCTATATTGAACCTGGTAACCGGTACAGTCTTGGGGTTGAGCTCTACAGAAACAACCTTGTCCGCTGACTTGGCAGCCATAAGTCCCTGAATACCTGATCCGCTGCATAGGTCGAGAACGCTGGCTCCTTTCCTGAAGGAAATGTTCTCCGCCAGGCGATAGCTGTCACTTCCGATATAGATATCTGTGTTCTTGTTCAGGCAGTTATCAAACCATGGATTCTGCTCCACAACCAGATACAGTCCCTGATAAGTCATAACGATGAAGTTCTGATAACAGATCTTGCCGTCCTTTTCTTCCCACAGTCCTGTTTCCAGAACTGCATCCAGTCTCTCTTTTCCTATCTCCTTTTCAATATCGGCTCTGTCCGGCTCAATGCCCATGTAGAGCAAAAGGAGCGTGTTCTCATATGGGTTGTTAAGCCTCCTTATGGCTCTCTCAAGAGATTTAAAGTCATACCATGGATCATTGAAGCTTTGAACTCCACGAACTGTTTTGGTAACGAAGAGATAGTTAGTTTCCGTCAAAACACTTCTCAGGGCATCTACCCCTTTTTTGTCTGCTTTTAACATACATCCTCCTGTGAGTTTATAATTTTAAGTCGTATACGAATGATGTAGCACCTGCTGAAGTCTCTTTTTCAAGGGTCGCGGTCTTGATAAATCCAAAGTCCTTCAGATATGAAAGGAACTTGTCATCCTCTGCATAGCTGATGTGGCGGCATATCTTAAATTCGCCCTCAAAGGCCTTTTTTACGTAGTCCCAAAGCCCTTTAACGACTGTATCTTTTTCTTCATCTGTCAGCTTGTCTGCAACAACCACGCCACTGATCTGGAATGCCCTTGTTGCAGCAGTCTCTTTGGGCATGATTGCCACTGTAAGACCCACAATTTTCCCGTTTTTTCTGCACAGGAACAGGTACTCCATATTGTTAAACTGGTTAGCTCTTAAGTTGTCCTCAGTGGCGGGATCGCCGGATACTACAAAGCCATAAGTCTTCGTGCCCTTACCTCCCAGAAATGCCGCCGCATCCTTATAGTCTTTTTCTCCGGCAACTCTGAATTTAAAGCCATCAGGATCTTTATCTTCTTCCTTTATGATCCTGGCTGCACCAAAAGCTGTTAGCACCCGAAGTCCGTCAACCATCTCATTCTTCTGTTTGACGTCAAGATCTTTAAACACCCCATCAAAGTCATGGACACCGCCGGGAAGATCAAGAAGACCTGCTGCAGTCACATCCAAAAAGAAATTCCTCTTATTGCTTTTTCCCTTCAGGGGTATGGTCCCGTATTGTGTGGCATCCCCCAGGCGTTCGTATTCGTCACTCAGAATCTCAAACTTCATACCGTAGCTCCTTCTATCAGATCAAGATTAATGGTTTCACCTGTATATGGTTTTGGCTCAAAGTCCTCAAGATCATAAATATCTCTGATCTTATCCGTGTACTGGGTGTACTTCTCATTGCCCCAGATATAATTGTATCCGGCATCCCAGTACTCCTGAAGGCTATGCTTAGAGGCATTTCCTACAACAACCGGAATATAGGTACAGAAGGTGAGATCTCCATTTGTCTTGATCTCCATGATATAGGAAGTATTTCCCGACTTTGCCAGTAGTGGCATGCGTCTCATGTGATCGATAGGATCGCCCCAGTTAATATCCAAACGTCCTGCATAGGCTTTCTTAACTGCCATAAGTGTTCTGCAGAATCTAAATTTTTCCTCTTCATCCGGCAAAAGAGCTGTTCCCACGGAAACTGCTCTTCCGGAAGGCAAAAACGGCATCATTCTGATCTCTTTTGCACCAAGCTTATAGCACATTTCTGCGTATTCCCAGAATGTGTTCATGTTCATACGATTTGGCACCATGGAAGTTGCCATTTTTGTTACGCCGGCATCTAAAAGATATCCGACAGCTTTTTTAGCTCTCTCATAAGAGCCTTCAACACCGCGGAAGCTGTCGTGCTGCCATGCATAAGCGCCATCAATGCTGACCTGGCCAAAGCTCAGGCCATGATCCACCAGCTTTTTTGCCAGTTCAGGAGTCATGGAAAAGCCGTTGGTCACCATACTTATCTTACAAACTTCAGGTCTTAAAATATCCATTACATCGAAGAGTGCCGGACTGAGTGTTGGTTCTCCGCCGCAAAGGCACACGTTCATAGGGTGAAACTGTGCTATCTGCCTTGCGATCTTCTTTTTGTCCTCCGGGCAGATGTCCTTAAAAGGCGCATCGCTTCCACTGTCATTAAAGCAGTGAACACATTTAAGGTTGCAATTTGTTGTTACGTCGAAAGATACCTGTTGTGGTCCAATTGCCATAAATTCAACCTTCCTTCTTAAACTTTTTTAATTCTTTTTCAATAAATGGGATTAACACGATGACGATAAGGCCCTGAATACATAATGCCCAGATCAGGATGACATAATCAGTTCTCATCGCAGGGATAAAAAAAACAAGAAGCGCCGTGACAAGCAGAGTGGCAACGCCGGAAATAAGCATAAGTTTGCCGGAATAGGACTGCGCAAAATCCCAGCTCTCCTGGCTTTCCATGGAAGAGCGGGTTCTGTATCCGAAGAATCGGTTTCTTTTTTTAGGTGGAGCAAAGGTTAACCATAGACCACATAAGGTCATTATTGCAGGAACAAGAAAATAGCACACAGTAATCATAGGTCATTTTCCTCCGTATAATGCATATTTTATCACACATTATATAGCAAAAAAAAGAATATTTTTCCCACTTATTATTTTAGTGTAACCCTGATTTTGTCACAAAAATATCATAAAAAACCCCCGCAGTGATCTTTACTACACTGTGGGGGGGTAAGTTGAATAATTATATCAAAATTGTATCATTCGATGGTGAAGCTATAATCTGAAAAATCAGCCTTAAGAGTTGCTTTGTTGTCACCATTCTCCCAGGTAAAGGTCATTACTGTTCCCTGGTTATCGATGGTAAGCTTTGAATCAAATCCAAAGGCAGGATTGGTATTTCTGAATCTCAGGAGTTCAAGCTGCTTCTTAACAACATCCTTACTCATGGCCTCTTTGATCTGATCCATGGTGAGGTTTGTTCTGTTGATCTCCTTGTGTCCGCCGGCTCCGGCTCTCTTAACTGCCTCATGGTCGTTCTTGCCTGCAAAGAGATCAAGGTACCATATCTGTGGCTTACCGGGCATGAACATCTGGATAGCTCTTGCAAAGAGCATCTTCTTGTCATCATCTCCAAGGGCGCTGTAATATGTGGCATTTACCTGATAGTACATATTCTTGGCACCGTGAAGATCCTTGACGTAACCGCCTCTTCCAACGATGGTGTCGATCATCTTCTGGATATCGTCCTCGGCAAGGATTCCTTTAAGGTCAAGGAGCGGGATTCCGTCGTGGCAGCCAAGCATGTTGACTACCCGAATTTTCTTTTCCTGGATCTCGTTAGCCCACTTGGCCAGGATCTCACCGTTCTTGTTCTCAATTGCATAGATGAGAAGTCCCGGAAGGAAGAAATCGTAGGTCATGTAGCCCTTGCCGGCAACTGTCTCATAGATCTTCTCGCTGTAGCTGGCGTGAATCTCAGGAAGAAGGGATACGCCGAACTCGTCAGCAAGCTTTTTAACCTTCTCAAGTACATCCCAGGTGTCAGGCTCGTTGAGGAAGTTCTTCTTGCCGGGCTCCTTGGGGGCATAGGCAAAGGCGTCAAGTCTTACGATCCTTGCGCCGTAGCCTGAAAGGCTCTTAAGTGTGTTGCGATAGTGTTCCCAAACCAGGTCTGACTTGATGTTGAGATCCATCTGGCCAAGGTAGCGTCTTCCGGACTCCAAAAGATCTATCACTGCATCTTTGTATTTCTCATAGCCTGTAAAATCGATCTCTGAAGGCTTCTTGCCCTCGTCCAGGGCCTTGCATACCAGCTCTGAAAGTCTTGAAGCTGCCAGGTACTGGATCTGCATCTTGTCCATAAGATCCTGAGCGTCAGGGCGCTTGTACTGAACCTCCTGATAGAAGGTGTTCCAATAAGGAACGTCGGTGCCATCAGGCATTCTTACCATAAGTATAGGCAGTCCTGGTTTTCTGAAGAACATATCCTTGATATACTTCTCGTCCGGCTGGATGTAGCCCTCGGGAGTCATCTCACCGTAGCCCTCCCAGAATTTGTTCCAGTTAATAAAGAAATCCTTGTACTTGGAATTCTCACCATTTTTTAGAAGATCCTGGAACTGAGGAGAAAGAACTGATGCATGATTTAAGATAAAATCAAGCTTAAGGTCTATTCCAAGGTCTCCAAGCTTATCAATATCAGCTGCTGTTGCCATCTCTTCATTAATACTGTAATCAATTACTGAGAAGCCTCTGTCCAGGTCTGTATTAAAAATACTTGGAAGAATATAGAAGGACTGAAAAACATTTTCAAACTCTTTTTCGGAAAGAACTGAAACAATATCCTTCATCGTTCCGCCCATGCTGTCAGGGTAAGCATTGAGCATCGGGCCATTATCCACAAAGTTTTTTTTCATAATATTTGTACTCCATTTTGAATATGTGATGATTGAGGGCTACCTGTCAATATGTTATTTCATAAGCTCTTTGAACTGGTCGTAGCTGATAATTTCACCGGCCTTTGAGATTATGATCTTAGCCTTGTGAGCCTGGTTAACAAGTTTAGCCTGTTCAAGCTCAAGAACCAGCATTGTGAAGGGGCTATCCAGCTTGCCATCGCGGTTTCTGGATCTTCTGTGCTCCAAAGTCTCGGCAGGTGTGCTGTTTAAAAGGACCGGAATATCCACTTGACTCATGTAGTCACTATTACCGTGAGTCCACTCTACTATAAGAACCTGCTTCTCTGACATGTCTACTTCGTCGTACCAGAGGGATGCTTCGTCGCGTCCCATTCTCTTAAGCCAGAGCTTATCTGCTCCATCCTTGAATGCTTTCATTATCTGATCTACTTCTGCAAAGTCTGTTTCATTAGGTGTTCCCAGGTATTCATCAAGGCCCTTTGAGCCTGCCTCAAGGTAGCTTCTGAACCATGTGTCAGTCTCCAGATGTGCCTTGTTTGCGTCATCATCGGCTGCCTGCCACTCTCTGATCTTTGCAACATTTTCTGCGTTCATGACACCTGCGTCAACCATTCCCCTGATGCCTGATTTTCTGAATGTATGAAGTCTTTCAGCATCATTGTACATTGGAATCCTGTGTGGGTAGTTGTCTCCGGACATGGTGTAGCTGCCTATTCCTGCGCTCTGAAGCATGTATGACAGAAGTGACGCAATCTCTGACTTTCCAACTCCTGATCCGCCGCATACTGCAATGACTGCTCTCTTATAAGGATTGCTGTTCATTTTTGCTTCAAGCTCTTTTACTAATATAGGAAAGATTGTTCTGGCCTTGGCGATGTGGCTCTCACCGATCTCGATCTTGTCTCCCGGCATATCACCGTGAGGAATATCATCAGGTATATTAATATCTGCAACTATTCCTGGAGCATTTTTAAGCTTATCATCAGTTCCTGCAAAACCAGTCACTTTGTTATATTCTGTGTTCATGTTTTTGTTTTCTCCTCTTGATTATTAAATTTTTGACAACTTATGTGCGCCGTGTTATGTTGAAAAAAAAGAGGGTCGCAAAAAAATCGTCCCCTCGATGAAGACAACATACAATAACTTTTTTTACTTGTAAAGAGCAAAAATTAAAATGATAACGATCAAAGAAATTGCAAAGCAACTAAATATGAGCACTACGACGGTCTCAAATGTTATTCACGGAAAAGCCGGCGAGGTCTCAGAGGATACCAAGAAAAAGGTTGAGGAGTTTTTGAAAAAGGTTGACTACGTTCCAAACATCAACGCACGAAACCTCGCACAGAACGAATCAAAGATCATCGGTCTGGCACTTAAGGCCCGCGCCGACAAATACGAAAACCTGATTATGGATCCTTTCGTATCCGTTCTTATCGGCGGTGTGGAAGAGACTATAAGAAATGCCGGATACTTCATGATGCTCTATATCTCAAGCGATACCGTGGAGATCATGAGACATGTATCCACCTGGAACGTGGACGGCCTGATACTGTTTGGTATGCTGGACGACGACGGAATAAGAGTCAGCGAGAAATACAAAAAACCCATCGTGTGCGTGGATACATACAGTATTGAGGGCCTTAAGCACTTCACCAATGTGGGTCTCGACGATGAACAGGGCACCTATGACATGACAAGCTACCTCATCTCCCAGGGGCACAAAAAGATCGCGTTCCTGTCCGATAACACCAACGGTGTCGACCTGGCAAGGCTCAACGGATACAAAAGCGCACTTAAGGATGCAGGGATCAAGTACAAGAGTTCAAACTTTTTGAAGATAAGGCCAAAGAGCGACGAGATTGAAGAGAGTCTGGATGAGATCTGCAAAAGAGCTTCCGAGTTCACTGCCATCTTCTGTGTATCTGACCTCTATGCCGTAACTTTAATGAGCGCTCTGCAGGATCGCGGAATCAATGTTCCGGATGACATCTCCATTGTAGGATTTGACGATAACATGCTGGGGCAGCTTCACAGACCCGCACTTACAACAGTTCATCAGGACGTCAAAGTCAAAGGTATTACTGCTGCCGACACGCTTCTTAAGCAGCTGGCCGGCAAAAAGACCCCAAATCAGATCAAGCTTCCGACCCATCTTGTGATCAGAGATACTGTAAAGAATATCAAAAAGCAGTGATCCGAACGCAAATATGACTATAAAAAATGCCTAACACTTTTCCGTGTTGGGTATTTTTTTGTATACAAGTCATACACGCCTTACTTTTGCGCATAAGTTTGTTAATTTTATGATTTTTTACTAATTTTATAAACGTTTTATGGTTTTTTTAGATTTCGGGGTAAACGTTTAAGCCTAGAGCACTAGTGAGTTTGGGTTTAATTATGTCCAAATCGTGAAATCTTTTTTGTCTGAACGTATTGAATTTTGTGCAAGTGTGTGATATCTTGTTTTTAGCGTACAACTTATGCGCAAAAGTTACCGCCGAAAGTTAAATGTCTTTTGGCACATTGCACAAAAGGAGGATTAGAAATGAAAAAGAAACTTCTGTCAGTTGTTCTTACAAGCGCTATGGTTCTTTCACTTGCTGCTTGCGGAACTACAGGTACTGCTGACACAACAGCAACAACATCTGACAACACTGCAACACAGACTCAGGAGGCTGCTCCTGCTGCTGATACACAGACAGCTGAAGCTCCTGCTGCTGAGGCCACAGGCGATCTCGGTGAGGTTCGTCTTCTTAATGGTAAGCCTGAGATCAACGATCAGATGCAGGCTCTTGCCGCTAAGTACAAAGAGGAAACAGGAAACACACTTATTGTTGAGACAATCGGTGGTGACACAAATGCTTCTGATGAGCTTAAGAAAATGTACCAGGCTGACAACATGCCTGACATCTTCGTAATCGAGGCTAACCAGGCTGCTAACTGGGACGGCATGCTTGCTGATCTGGCTGGTGAGGACTGGACAAACAAGACAGGATTCGAGCTCGTTGATTCTACAATGGGTACAATCGGATTCCCTTACACAGTAGAGGCTACAGCTCTTGGTTACAACGCTGACATCCTTTCAAAGGCTGGCGTTGATCCTGCTTCTCTTACAAGCCCCGCTGCTTGGCAGGCTGCTTGCGAGACTCTTGATTCCAAGAAGGATGAGCTCGGACTTACAGCTGTATTTGCATGGGTTGCAGAGCCTACAAACCTTGGATGGTCATCAGGTACACACGTATTCGGACAGTACCTTGACGCTGGTCTTAAGGCTGACGACACAACATACATCGATCTTCTTAACGACGGTGGAAAGATCGACGAGACAAGAATGAAACACTTCGCAGAGTTCATCGGCATGATGAACAACTACTCTGACAAGTCTCACCTTCTTATCGATGGAACATATGATGAGCAGGTAGCAGGCTTCAAGGAAGGCAAGTATGCTTTCATCACACAGGGTAACTGGTGTGTAACATCTCCTGAAGACGTTAACTTCGAGTGCGGATTTGCTCCTTATGCATTTGAGGATGGCATCAACACAATCATCGCTGGTCCTCCTTCATACTGGGTAGCATATTCAAACGGAAATGTTGACGGTGCAAAGGCATTCTTCAACTGGTGTGCAGGCGATTCAGCTCAGAACATCCTTGTAAACGATGCTGGTCTTGTATCTCCTTTCGATGATTGCCAGTATGAGGCAGTTAACCCATTCTACAAGAGCATGAACAGCTACATCACAGCAGGTAACTACTCAGGATGGCACACAATGCTCAAGAAGGACGGTCTTCAGAACCAGACATGTAACGTATTTGCAGATTATGCAAAGGGCAAGCTTGATGCTGACGGATTTGTTTCAACAATGGCTCAGGTAATCTCAAGCTACTACGCTCAGTAATTAGGGGAAGCTAAAAGGTATTTCTAATTAAGGTTTTATTTACGGGCAGGGATCTTTTCTACCCTGCCCGTTTTTAAAATAAACATCACATTATTTTTTTCTTCTATTTAAAGAAAGGGGGATTTTCTAATGGGTACATTTTCTACCGGCAGAAAGGTTGCTTCTTTTGGTAGCCTTATCCTGGGACTTGTGCTTACGATTGCCGGACTTGGACTTTCCATGACCGGAGCAGGCGACCTTATCTTAGGTACGTTGCCCATTAACGGAACACCAACACCTATTATATTCGGAAGAGGTGCTATGTTCGTAATTGGTATAGTCCTGTTCTTCGTAGGCCTATATCTGTTCCCTACATTCAAACATCATCGCGCTATCGTAAACATCATTTTCTTATTCCCACTGCTCTTCGCCTTTGGCGTAACAGTAATCATTCCACTCTTCCTCGGTATCGGATATTCCTTCACCGACTGGAACGGAATCCTGATGCACCAGTTCGTAGGTTTTGGCAACTACGCAAGAATGTTTAAACAGACCGCTTTCCTTTGGTCAATACTTCTTACATTCCTGTTCGTTGTATTCAACATGATCCTGGTTAACCTGGTTGCATTTTTACTTGCTCTTCTTTGCACATCAAGGATCAAAGGCCTTGGGTTCTTCAGAGCAGCTTACTTCCTCCCCAACCTTATCGGAGGAATCGTACTTGGCTACATCTGGCAGTTCATTTTCAGTAACGTTGTCACGAAGTTTACCGGTACTTACTCAATGCTTTCGGACACAAAGACAGCTTTCATCGCTATCATCATCGTATACATATGGCAGTATGCAGGTTACATCATGCTCATCTACATCACAGGACTTAACACAATCCCCGGAGATGTACTTGAGGCATCAGCCATCGACGGAGCTAATCCTCTGCAGACTCTTTTCAATATAAAGATTCCTATGATCGCTCCTACTATTACAATATGTACATTCCTTACTCTTACATCAGCCTTCAAACAGTTCGATGTAAACCTTGCTCTCACAAACGGTAAGGGATCAGTTCAGTTCCTTGGAGAGTATATCGCAAACGGTACAGAGATGCTTGCACTGAACATCTACTCCACTGCGGTAATCAATAACGACTATGCTCTGGGCCAGGCCAAAGCGGTTCTTTTCTTCATCATCCTGGCAGCTGTATCTATCATGCAGGTACGTATATCTAATAAGAAGGAGGTGGAATTATAATGCATACAAAAGAAAAGCCCGTTACCGTAGCTATAAGATTAGTAATTGCTATAATTATCGCAGCTTATGTATTGTTCCCATTCCTCCTGCTTGTTATTAACTCAGGAAAAGAGACTTCCAATATCACAGCTAATCCTGTAAGCCTTGCAGGATCAAGCCTTGGACAGTTCAGATTCAACATTCACGAAGTTATCAATGACCCTAACTTCCTGTTCTGGAAATCCTTTGGATATTCAGCACTGATCACGGTTGTATCACTTGTTCTGCTCTCATTATTCGGAGCAATGGCAGCCTGGGTTATCTGCAGAAACAAGACAGTTTGGTCAACAATCATTTACTTTACCTTCATCGCATCAATGATCATTCCTTTCCAGGTAGTAATGCTTCCTCTTATTTCTACCTTCCGTGATGTAGGAAAGTTTATCGGAATTCCAATGCTTCAGTCAGTTCCCGGTATTGTATTTGCTTATCTGGGATTCGGCGGAGCCATGACAGTGTTTATCTTAAACGGCTTTATCAAGGGCGTTCCCTTCGACCTTGAGGAAGCAGCTTCCATCGACGGATGTACACCTGAGCAGACATTCTTCCAGATCATCTTCCCTCTGCTCACACCTGTTATCACAACAGTTACAATCCTCAATGGTATGTGGATCTGGAACGACTACCTTCTTCCTTCAATGATGCTTGGACAGAACGGTAAGGTAATGACAATCCCGATCGCTATCCAGAAGTTCGTTGGATCCTACGTAAAGCGTTGGGATAGAATTCTTCCCGCTGCACTGCTTGCTATCATTCCAATGATCATCATCTTCCTTATCGCACAGAAACAGATCATGGAAGGTATGATAGAGGGTGCTGTAAAGGGCTAAGCTCGTTACCAATAACTTCATATATACATAAAGAAAATCCCGACATTCTGATGAATGTCGGGATTTTTGATGTCGGGCCAAAAGTCTCTGCCAGGCTCAGGGGCCGTACATGTTGTACAGTCGATTCGGGTACGCTCTCGCTCGAGTGTGCTTCGTAGCGGTACTAATGCCCTAAAGGACAGGGCATAAGTGCCGACGAGCACTCACGCCCACTCATCGGCTTGTACAACATGTACGGCCCCTGAGCCTGACAGAGACTTTTGGCCTTGACATCATTAAATGCACATGTCTCTTATATGTTTTGTTTTGTCATGTTTTCTTTCAAATACAGAGACACTTATGTCTCCAATTGATAATCTTCTTATATATAGTACAAGTTTTCCCTCAAATGTTTCCCTGTGATCTGAAGTATAAGGAGTAAGGTCAGATAAATTGCCATTATCAATTCCCGCAAGTTCTCCTGCTCCGGTGACCTCTGCCATAATATCTTTTTCCAAAAGACCCTTTGGAATCTTCACAAGAATCTGATATAAATAGCCGGTTTCATTTTGGTCTTCAACAAATTCTGTATCTACACCGGCATCTCTTATAAGCTCAGGTTTCCATAGTTCTACGGATACTTCATCAGTCTCTTTTTCGGAAAGTCCTTCACCCCCCCAGAGCTTACTCCTTACATTAAACTCTTCCTTGGCAAAGCCAGCAGTTGTAATAAACCCGGCTGAAGATCCTCTGATAGGCCATCCGTGTGCTTCTCCCAGATAATCGATTCCGGTCCAGATAAACTGTCCGCACACGTAGCTGTTATCTTCTACAATCTTCCAGGCTTCAGGGCTGTGACCATTTTCGCTTCCAAGAAATGTCTTGTTGGGGAAACGCTTGTGATCCTCTACATATAGATGTTCCTTGTAGTTGTAACCCACCACGTCCATTTCATCTATAAAGCCAATCCTGGTTGAGAGCTCGGGAAACGCTGCTGCAACTGTCACAGGTCTCGTATCATCCTCGTCCCTGACTATAGCAGCAAGCTCTTTTGCCAAAACAGCTAGTCTCTCCATGTTTGGCTTGTTAGCGTCATACTGCCTTTCAGCCGCAGGTTTATTATGATCATTATTACCTGTCATCTCCGTGAACATCGGATGGCAATACGGATCATTGGGATAATCTATCTCATTGCCTATGCTGTAAAGAATAACTGACGGATGGTTTCTGTCTCTCCTGACCATCGTCCGAAGGTCAGTCTCATGCCACGCAGGAAAGTCCTCGTAGTATCCCTGGTGCTTTGGAGGATAAACGTTGTGGCCTGTTGACCACTTGTTCTTCGGATTCTCCCATTCATCAAAGGCCTCATCCATCATCATAAAGCCCAGTTCATCACACAGGTCATAGAGCTCGGGCATGTGAGGATTGTGGCTGCACCTTATGGCATTGCAACCGGATTTCTTCAGAAGCTCAAGGCGTCTTCTCCACACTTCCTTTTTCATGGCTGCCCCAAGGCATCCGCCGTCATGATGAACGCAGACTCCTTTGAACTTCATGCTCTCTCCGTTTAAGAAAAAACCTTCATCCGGGTCAAAAGAAAATGTCCTTATGCCAACCTTTTTCCTGTCCGCCACGTAGCTCGTATCTCCTGCAGTTATCCTGGTTTCCAGGGTGTACAGATATGGAGAATCCGGGCTCCATAGCTTGGGATCATTCAGGCTCCCCGAAAGGTTTATTACTTCTGTATCACCTTCCGGCACTACAGGCTCACTTTCCATGGTAAGGACAGCGTTCCCGTCCTCGTCAAGCAGTGTATTGGATACAACCACGCTATCCGCCCCTGCAGTCAGAAACTCGTTTCTTACTGATACTTTGGCAAAAGACATATCTCCGTCATTTTCCACGCTGTCACACTTAAAGAAGATACCATCAACAACAGGCGCAGTCTTCTCGGAGACCATTATGCTGACTTTACGCGTTATTCCGCTGCCTGTAAACCACCTGGAATCCGCAATGTCGGTATGAACTACCTTGACGCTGATCTGAAGCTTTTCATCTCCAAAACTCGCCCGTTCAGAAATGTCATAACTGATCTGGGCATAGCCACTGGGTCTTTTCCCAAGGAAATAGCTGTTGACCCATACATAGCTGTTCTTGTAGATTCCATCAAAGATCAAAGTGATCCTCTTGCCACGATATTCCTCCGGAATCCTCACGCTTGTCCTATACCATGCGATTCCGCCGCGAAGATACCCGGTTCCGCTGGAAAACTCTTTTGAAAAAGGAGCCTTCACGGAAAAGTCGTGAGGAATTGTAACTTCTTCCCAGGCGCTGTCATCATAGCCCTTGTACCAGGCCTCTTCGCATTCGCCATAATGAAATTTCCAGTTATCAGTAAGAATTATTCTCTCAGTATCCATAGTTTCAGCCCAAATCCGGCTCGTCCTTCAG
>JAEEGH010007747.1_pt1 | contig 25677 bp, 20 predicted proteins | sample 9134181 | NCBI WGS metagenome assembly JAEEGH01 (sample SAMN16246544, study PRJNA631951) | gut metagenome | biome: gut microbiome; feature: rumen; material: DP-attached | host: Bos | place: Iran: Karaj | collected 2018-10
TGCCACAGGGGATGTGCTGGCATGGTTGAATGCGGACGATATGTATCTCCCGGGAGCATTACATACTGTCAACAAGATTTTTTCGACCTTCGAAGATGTCGAGTGGATTAACGGCCGGAACGCCTATCTCTCTTCTGACGGTATGATTACGCATATACTACCGAAGAACGCGATCCGTACCAGACGGGATTTCATCAATGGATGGTGTAGAGACGAATTGCTGGGCTTCGCCATGCAGGAGGGTATGTTCTGGAGGAAAAGACTGCTGGATCGTGTAGGCCCGCTGAATCTAGCCTACAAATACGCCGGAGACTATGACCTGTGGATGCGCTTCGCCGAAGCGACTGATATCTTTTACGTCAACACCCCCCTCTCAGCATACAGGAGAAGAAAGGATTGCCTGTCGACGATCCAGCTCAAAGGTTATCTGGACGAAGTCCGGAAGATCCACTCCGGGAAGCCGCATTATCCCGGTCTAATATGGCGCGTGATCCCGAACGGGAACCGCACCCTGCTCAACATTCTCCGTATGCTTAGATTCAGGAAAGGCAATCTGATTTATTTCTCTTATCTGGGAGACCGGCTGAAAAAAAAGCATTTGATCGGGAATTCGAGCCCCCATACCATTTCCAGTCTGTCAACCCTTCATTGAGATCACATTTTCGCAGACAATGTACACCCGCCTCATCTTCTTGCTGGCACTGGCGTGGATTCCGGCCAACGGTCAATCCTCTCGGAAAGTCATTGACCGCGAGATAGATTTGGCCGGAGAGACCATTACCTTGTCAAATAACACGGTTTTGTCATTCGCCGGGAATGGCATGATACGGAATGGTACCATTATCGGCGACCGGACATCCATTGAAGCAAACACCGACTCCCTACATGCTGTTTTCAGTCACGTTGACCTGAAAGGGACATGGGCAGGGTCCATAGACGACCGGCTGTTTGCCAGGGAATCCATCCCGGAGGATGACTGGCAGATTCTGTCCAACATCATGAAATTCAATGACATCAATATAACCCGAAGCATTTATTTCATCCATCGTTGGAAGGATATCCGGATGAACGGAGAAGATGTCGTCATTCACGGTAACGGAGTCAGACTTATCCTTCCTTCCGACAAAGGGGATTCCCGGGCGACAATCTGGGGGCAGCGCTATAACACGGAATGCATACTCAGTTCTCAGACTACTGGGCACCGCATTGAAATCAACGACCTGACCTTTGTTGATAACGAGGACTTCATCAACGGCTACGGCAGTGACACCGGCGCGGAGAAGCCTGTGCTTTATTACTACCTCGCCCCCACCCAGGCCGAAATCGTTTTGAATCGTGTCAACTCCGACGGGCAGGGCTCCTTGTTGTGTGTTTACAACTACAGACAGGATATCAGCAAAATCGTATTGAACGATTGCCATGTCCGGACGTCACAGTTTGCCATCGAAATATCAAATGTCGCAAGAGACAAGGAAAGCGGGCATCTGGATCTGTTCAGAATGTACAACTGCTCGGTTTACAGGTATCCCAACGCCATCCTTTGCGGCCCGGTTTCCATCGTAGGACGGGACCATGGCGCTGATTCGGTATGTATAACCCGGTCCACCTTCTTTGAGTCCAATGCAGGGAATATAGAATTGAGTGGCGTGGACCATGCGCTGTTCAATGACAATCAATGCACGAATCTTTCTTTTTTTGACGGAGACCGTCCGCCTCTGACATATGAGTGCAATGGGAACACATTCGAACTACAGCGGATTAGCAACCCTAAAAAGAGCCGCGCCCTCAGTATGGGAGGGCGGCAGATCATCCTCTCCGGCAACACCTACAACATTAAATCTAAACCATTCCCTTTCATCGAATTGTTGCAGCCTTGGCTGGTTGAGCGTTTCACGGTCACGGACAATATCATCAACTATATGCCCGAAAGCAATCTGAAGGGCTTTTCCTGCTTATTCAGCATCAAGGACTTAAAGGGGAATTTTGTTTTCACGGGAAACCAGTTCCATACTACCTACGAACAACCGGAAATCGATTGCATCTTTCCCTTGAAGCCCGAATCATTTGTGGATCCTTCTAATGGGAAAATAAGGATTTCATGGAGATAAGCGTAATCAAGCTTTTGTGATTTCCCGGTACAACGACAAAACTTTCCTGATCTTAAAATCCCAGGATAGTTCGGGTGACTTCCGGTAACAAGCATGTGACATCCTTGTTCTCAATGCCGGATCATCCACAAGTTTCCGGATGGCAGAAGCGAACAATCCGGCACTCTCTTCCGGAACTCCAAGAGGTATTTTAATCCCCATTTCGTGTTCGACGAGCGGGCCAAAACCACAAGTATCGAAACACACAACCGGAAGGCCATGCGAAATCGCCTCCATGGCAACGGTGGAAGTGGCCTCGCTGACACTGGTAAAAAAGAAAATATCAGCGGAATCCATCAACACGCCCACTTCATCGTGGTTCACTTGACCATGCCAATTAATCTGACTAGAAACATTCAACTTTTCCGCTAAAGCATGGTATTGTTTTACCTCATCATCTGTACCGGATCCGACGATATCCAATACGACATCCTGCCTGGACAAGGCGGAAAAAGCTTTCAGCGCCAGACCCAACTGCTTACGATGCATGAATTTCCCAACCCAGATTATGTGAAGTGGAGAATGATTGCGCTGAATCGGGGTAGAAACCACGGAAGTGCCTGTTTCGTTGATCAGCTCTGCCTTTGCACGATGATAACGAGAGACGAGATCATAATCATCTCTCGTGGCGCATATTACTACCTTCGAATGTCGTATCGCCTGTATAACACCAGGAGAATACTTCCTCTGAATCCGATTAAATAGATTCTTGAAGTGAATCTGAATTCTCTCTGAGAGTGGGGCCTCCCTAAAGTAACGGACAGGAGTAAGAGCCATACCTCCGATGGGACCCCAGAGATAAGGAATACCCGATATCTTCCACAGCAACCCCGGCTCCCGGAAGCCTACCATATTCAGCTGATGGATGATGTCTATGCGCTCGGCCTGGCAAATCTCCCGTGCGAGAGCCAGCGCCCGTTTCTGCCAAAGACGATAATGGAAATAAAAGCGCCAGTCGCCCTGGTTCCAGCACATCCGCCGGACACGGTCGCTGACCGGAAGATAATGGAAATGCATGTTGGCGGCCTGGGGCAGAGCCGGAAGCACACGCTCGATCTCATCCCGGAACTCCCCTTCCGTGATGATGAACAGTTCACACTCTTTAGCTAGTCGCACACACCAATTCCAGCCCATCCCCGGTTCACTGCCCCGGTCGGGAGAAATGGCATATGCATTGATAAGGACCTTCAGCATTTTCGGAGAAACCATCCTTCTACAAAGATAACAAATAATATCTTTTAATATCTTTGCGTAAAGAAATGCCTGAATACTTCCATATCCCCTACGAATTCTCGCGCGAGCAAGCGCTGGAGCGGATCGATGCCCGCTGCGCCCGGCGGGGCAAGTCCGACCCTGGCGTTACTCAGCCGCAGCGAAGCGAGGATGGACGTAGCCAGGGTCGGAGCTTGCCCGCCGGGCCGGGGTCCGGCGCTGCCTACGTCTGCGTAGCCGATGGCAATGTGCTGGTCCAGGTCCACAAGGACCCGGCCTACCGCACCGTCGTGCAAGGGGCGCTGTTCTCCATCTGCGACAGTTCGTGGGTGCCGGTCTACCTCAAGCGCCTGTACGGCTTCAAGCCGGAGCAGTATTGCGGCAGCGACATCTTCCGCGACCTGACCGGAGCCCGGAAGTACACGATGGCCTTCCTCGGCGCCTCCCGGGAGGTGCTGGACGCACTCAGGGCGGAATTGTCCAAAGTGGATCCGCGCATCTCGGACATGCTCTTCCTCGAACTCCCCTTCGCAAAAGCGGAAGACTTTGATTATGAAGGCATTGCCGCGACGGTCAACGCTGCCGGACCCGACATCGTCTGGGTGGCCCTCGGCGCGCCGAAACAGGAGTTCTTCGCCGCCCGGCTCACTCCCCTTCTTCACCGCGGCGTGGTCATTCCCGTCGGAGCCGTATTCAACTTCCGCGCAGGCCTGGGCATCAAGCGTGCCCCGGACTGGATGGTGAAAATGCACCTGGAGTTCCTGTACCGCCTCTTCAGCGAACCGCGCAAGCAGTTGCGACGCGTCGGGCAGATCCTCCGTTACACCCCTGCCATCTTAAGAGAGGAAAGGAATCAGCGTTAAAGAACGGTCTCGCCTCCAGCCGGAAGATGGACGCAGACAGTACGACCGTCCCGGAGCCGAACCTGTATGTCCGTGTCTGTCAAGGCTTTGAGCCGCAGGTGCCCATCCTCTTCCCGAATGATATCGGATAGCCGACCGGTCGAAGAAAGGACGGCCGGACCATTGCCCCGATCACCCAGGACAAAGGCTGAGGCGCAGTCCTCCGGTCCCGTCAGTTTCAGAGGCAGCAACACCCCGTCCCCATAAAGGGAAAAAGGGTGATTCAGCACTCCCAGCACCGCGGCGGGATCGACCGCCACCGGCCAGTCCGCGGCATATGCATTCCCGCTGAAAGCCGTCACAAGCGCATATCCGGTCTCGAAACTGCGCTGCATATACACCTCCGGCGTATCGTCCACCGCCCCGGTCCGTTCCACCATAGCCCCGCGCACATAGGGCAATACCTGCGAAGCCCGGTCAAAATAATACTTGACCCGGGCGCGCTGTCCCGGCGTCATCAGCGCCAGGTTGCCCCAGATGCCGTGACCGGCCGTCAGCGCCGTCGTGATATTATAGTCCAAGGCATGGTCCGGATCCATGTCATGGGGATATACGGCGTAAGTAAAGACCTCCTGGGGCATGAATTCCGCGTATTTGTTGATCACCGTACGCACGCTCCGTGTCCGGTACCGGGAATAGTCGTTATACTTGGAGGATCCGTTGTTGATGAAATAATACTTGCCTTCCTGTAGCACCTGGAGGCCGACCAGGCATCGTTCCGGCTCCGTCAGGTCGATTTCCACCACCACGTCCGGACAATACTCACGCAGTTCGCGCATCAGCCGGGTGACATAGAAGGGCAACAAGTAATTGTACCGGTCCGCCCGCTCCCTCGGTGAGTATGACGCATCCCCGTGATCCAGGCCGGGCAGCGTGCTGCTCATCGTATTCATCGCATCCCATTTGAAGAAGCGGATGCCTTCGTCGCAAAGCGCCTTCAGATCTGCGAGCAGGCAATCGTAATACGGGCCGACGAGATCGTACACCGGATTCTTCCACTGCCCCAGGACCGGCTGGCCGGAGGCATCCTTGATGATCCACTCCGGATGAGCGAGCGCCCTTTCCGTCTGCGCGCCGGCACCCGGCAGTGAGAGCCAGATGCCCGGACGGATGCCCAGGGAATCCATGTAGGCCGTCAGGGCCCGCAGGCCCGAGGGAATACGCGTAGGGTTACATACCCAGTGACCGAAGGTCTCGTGCCAGCCGTCGTCGATGACAAAGGTCTGCGCCCCGCACTCGTGCGCATAGCGGATCTCCTCACGCAGGCGTTCTTCGGTCATCACCCCATACAGATCCTTGCCCTGACGCTGCATGCCCCAGGTATTGTAATAGAAATCCGACACGCGAGACTCCGCGTTGTCCGTAATCTTGTCCAGAAGATACCCGGCGATCGCGGCATCGGCATCCCCGTCGGGCGGCAGGATGCTGAGCGTGGACCAGACCGTCTCGTACCAGCCCTCGGAAGGGATCTCTTCCCCGTCCAGATAACCGCCGTGCCGGATCCGGTTCCCCAGCGTCAGCTGACCGGCAGCCGAGAGTGACGCGAAGGTACCGATAAACCAGAAATCATCGTCCGTCAAAGCCAGGACGTCTCCTTCTACACCCTGGCTTCCGTCGTTACCCTCAACCGTCGCCGCCGGCTTCCCCTTGCCGGCAAAGCTGTTGTCCTGGGAAGCGTGTTCATAGGAAGTGACCAGCTTGTACCCGGGCGTGGACAGGATCAGGAACGGTCCCTTGACCTCCCTGCCCCCGGCATCCAGATCAAACAAGGTGCTGTCCGTGTGGAACATGTGATGCTCCGGGAACGCCCGCTTCTTGCGGAAAGTGCCGATGCGTTGCTCCTTGGCCCGGACCGGGCCTTCTGAAGAAAAGGTGTATCGCGGGAAAACCAGATGGTTGGCCCCGTCAAGATTCGTCAGATGATGTATGCTCCTTCCATCGCTTTGCAGCCGCAGACGCTCCCGGATGAAAGCATCTTCCGGGAAATACTCCCGGTCCCAAGCCAGCCGAAGCCCTTTCAAGGCTCCTCGGCCCCGGAAAGCATACGTAACCACGGTCCCTCTGTTCTTCAGGGTCCGGCTCGTCCGACCTTCATAGTTCCAGACCGGATCGTTGGAGGTAACCATGCATCCGTCGATACTGAGCTCGAAAAGCGGCACCTGCGCATCTGCCGTCAGCACCCGCCCCGACCGGAGATCAGTGATACATGCGCCGGTGAAACGGTGTCCCTGAAAACGGATTTCGGAACGGAAATCCGCATTCCCGACCGTCAAAGAGCGGGCGGAAAGCGGAAAGCAGGCGCACAGAGCTGCCAACAGGAGCGGAAGGAGTCTTCTCATAACAAAAAAAGGGGCCAGTCCTCAGGACCGACCCCATAAAGATACGAAAAATCAATTAGAAGAGGAACGCGATACCGGCATAAAGCTGGTTGCGGTTCAGCTTGGTCGAAGCCTCACTGCCGTCATGATTCTTCGGGAACTTGTTGAACATGCCGAGGTCATAGCCGACCTGCAGGCGGATCTTGTTCATCAGGTCCAGACCGGCACCACCGCCGACCAAGACGTCGAAACGGTTGTAGCTCTCCGTCTTGTAGACATCATAGCTCATGCTGCCGACAGACACTTTGCCGGACAGGGCATAGCTGAAGGTCGGACCGGCAAACGCGAACAAACGGATACCGTCAGCCAAGGGGAAGCCGACGTTGATATGCACGGGAGCATTGATGTACTGCTCTTTGAAATCACCGCTGACCACAGAGAGAGAATAGTTCTTGGACATCAGGTACTCGAAGTTCACACCTGCGGAGAGACCGAAGAAGTCACCCACGGGAACATTGTACTCGAGACCGGCATAGAAACCGTTGGTCGGAGCAGAGAAAGTAGTCTGGCTCGTCTTCAGCGTCTGCTTCGAATTGACATAACCGGCGCCGACAGCAAGCTGCGCATAGGCGCTCGTACCCAGCAGCATCAAGGATGCCGCAAAGATAGAACAAAGAATTTTCTTCATCATTAAATGATTTGGTTTGTACAAATATAGCTTTTTTGACGAAATAACGCACAAAAAATACTATTTTCGTATGTTGTGATGCAACAATGATACCAACCTGGTCCAAGAAAAGATTAAACGGAATCATGAGACAAGTCCGACTGTTTTTATTCCTCTTCTCAGCTTTCTCTGCCATTACCTGCCCCGGGAGCGCCTATGCCCAGCAGATTACGTCCCAGTACCACAAAGGCTGGCCCTCCCGCACCGGTGAGATCGATATCCGCAAAGGATTCGCCGATCCGCCCAAAGGCTACGGCAATGTCCCCTTTTATTGGTGGACGGGCGATCCGCTGGACCTGGACCGTCTGACGGAACAGTTGGACATCCTGGCAGACGCCTCGACAGACGGCCTCAACGTAAGTTACAACCATACGCACGCAGCGGTGGATACGGCGATCAATGCCCAGGGGCACGGTCCTTGCGGTCGCGTCAGCGGCGGTGAGCCGCGGGTCCTGTCCCCGGAATGGCGGAAGATATGGAATGAGTTTTCGAAACGCTGTGCCGCCCGGGGCATCGGCCTCGGTATGGATGATTATGTGATCGGATGGCCTAAAAACGGTGAGATCGTCGACAGCATCCGCTTCGGTCCCGGTTTCGTCGATTATCCGGGACATCTGGAAAAGAAAATTATCCTCAAGACGGACCGGCTCAGTGCCTCCGAGATGGAAGACCTGGGATCGCTCCGTATCGTGAGCCTGCGCGAGACACCCGACAATCTCGGATTTGAAGCCATCTACACCACCCCGGCGCCGGAACTCCATCCCGACTTCGGACGCCGGATGGTCGAAGATTACTTCCAGCCCTTTGAGGACAACATGGATACCGAGGCCCGGGAAGGCATGAATTACTTCTTCCAGGATGAACTGATGTACTACCTGGACATCCGATCCTGGTGTGAAAGGATGGACAGCATCTTCTTCGCGCGCAAAGGATATGATCCCCTGCCCCATCTGGATGCTCTCTTCGCTACGAAGGACAGTGAGGTCAACGAAGAGGCGGCCCGTTTCCGGCTGGACTATGCAGAAGTCTTGACGCAACTTGCCGAAGAGCGCTATTTCAAGCCGGTCTTCGACTGGAATGCAGAGCGGGGCCTGATTTACGGATGCGACCCCGAGGGCCGCGGCCTGCGTCCGCTGCAATACCTGGACTATTTCCGCGCCATCAGTTGGTTCACGGCTCCGGGCAACGACGCTCCCTCGAGGGGCAGCAGTTTCCGCCAGACCAAGGTGTCCAGCAGCATCGCGCACCTTTACGAGCGCCCGCGGACTTGGTTGGAAGCCTTCCACAGCATGGGCTGGGACGCCAACGGCGGCGTGCTCACGCGTCAGCTGGACCATCATCTGATCGCCGGAGGCAACTTGCTTTGCATGCATGGCCTGTACTATTCCACCCATGGTGGCTGGTGGGAATGGGCGCCGCCCTGCTTCCATTTCCGCATGCCTTACTGGCCGCACATGAAGTACTGGCTGAAATACGCGGAGCGCATGAGTTTCGTTCTGAGCCAGGGCGTCCATGTCTGCGACATCGCGGTCCTGTACCCCACCGAGACGATGCAGGCCTATCCGGAAGCCAAGGCGGACCTGACGTTCAATGTCGCGATGGCACTCAGCGAACACGGCCTGGACTATGATTTCATCGACTTCCAGTCGCTTCAGAAAGCCGTCGTGAACAAGAAGGCGCTGGAAGTCGCCGACGAGCGTTATCAGGTCCTGATCCTTGCCGGCACACGCGCGATGCATCAGGAGACGCTCGCAAAGGTCCGGGAATTCATCCGCGCCGGAGGCATCGTCCTGACCGTAGACAGCGCCATGCCCGGCATCGAAGCAAGCGCCCGTTTCCAGGCGGATCAGACGGACGCCCTCGTACGTGACATCCGCTCCCGGATCACGCCTGATTTCATCACAAGCTCCGGACGCGGCAAGGTCCTCCACCGCCGGGTCGGGAAACAGGACGTATACATGGTGATGGATGTTGTGTCCGGCGAGGATATGACCTTCCGCGCCAAGGGAAAGGTCGAGCGCTGGGACGCCATGCATGGCACCATCACCCCTATCGACATCGTAAACAGCCGGGAAGGTTGCACCACGGTGAAATATGACGGTCCGACCGGCAACTCGATGCTGTTGGTCTTTTCCCGCGGAATCCCCCAGACCAGCGAAAAGATCACGGACATGTCCGTCTTTGCCCAGCGCCGGGAAGTCAACCTTCAAGGGGAATGGGATATCGAGGTCATCCCGACCATGGACAACCGCTGGGGTGACTTCCGCCTGCCAGCGAGTGAGGGGTGTATCGGCGTCGAGGCACGCGCGTTCCACTGTTATCCCACCGGGACGGAGAGTTCTTCCGTCGAAGCTGTCTATGGCTACGCCCCGTACATGCGCACGGTCATCTTGCCCCCCGAAACGGATCTGGACGAGATGCTGAAGCACATCGGCCATGACACCTCCACCTGGACGACCCCTTATTATTTCTCCTGGCAATACGGCGTCTTCAACAGTCCGGGCAGCCAGGGCTGGCACGGCTTGAAATCCAAAGTGGACGACCGCTTCCTGATCCTGGACCAGGGCGGCCACCAGCTATTCGCCGCAGACCTGGATGTCCCGGCCGACGGACGCTACACCCTCTTCATCCGTGGCATCACGCCCTGGCGCATCCTGATCGACGGACAGGCCGTCTCCGGGGACAGTGTCAGTCTCACGAAAGGCCCGCACAGCCTGGTCCTTGCTTATAAGGACACCCGGAAGACGGCATACAGCCTGAAGGGAATGGTTTCCAGGACCGTGGACCCGCGCGACCGCAGCATGGTGATGCTCTACCCCGAAGGCACGCCGCTCCCGGAAGAGCATGGCATGTACGATCCCATCGTGGCTTCCCGCTGGTACGGCACCCCCTTCGTCCCCTTTGTATGCAGGAAAGGCGCCGGAATGGCCAGTTTCGAAACGGCCCCCGGCACCGTCTCCATGGCTTTCGAAACTGCAGGACCGATCCATGAAATCCTCGTGGACGGGACCGCCGTCCCCTTCCGCCAGACCGGAGAAGGAGTGGCGACCGACGGTCATCCGGTACTCCGCTACCTGGCAGACCGCCTGCCGGAGAAAACCGGTGTCGCGACCGTTACCGTCACCCACGAAGCGGTACCGGACCATCCGGGCGCCGCATTCTTCACCGAGCCGGTGAAACTGGGTTGCCGGGGCGGCCGGCTCGCAGCCGGAGACTGGACGGAGGCGGGAGCATTGCGTTTCTTCTCGGGCGGAATCCGCTATGGCAAGGCTATCCGCATCCGGGACAAGGGCCGGAGGGTTTTGCTGGATCTGGGCGAAGTGGACGCGACCTGCGAGGTGAGTGTCAATGGTAAGAGAGTCGACGTGCTGCTGGCTTCACCGTACCGGCTGGATATCAGCCGTCATGTGCGCCGGGGCAGGAACCGCATCGAAGTGCTGGTTTACAGTTCGCTTTCCAACCATTACCAGACCATCCCTTCCCCTTACCAGGGCACGCCGCACGCCGGTCTGATCGGCCCGGTAAAGTTGATTGTTGAAGATTAGTGAAGTCCGGAGGCCGTGACATCTGAAGTGCGAGTGATTGATCCCTTCGGGGAATGCACTTCAAATGTCACGGCCTCCGGACTCTAGGCCAGCGCCTTTAGCGACCGGCGTACATCGTCTCGTAGTATTTCTGGTAGTCGCCGGAAGTGACGTTGTCCAGCCAGTCCTGGTGGTCCAGATACCAGCGTACGGTCTTTTCGATCCCCTCTTCAAACTGCAGGGACGGCTCCCAACCGAGTTCCTTCTGGAGTTTGGTCGAGTCGATCGCGTAACGCAGGTCGTGGCCGGCCCGGTCCGTAACGAAGGTAATCAGGTCCAGGTCCGCCCCCTCCGGACGGTCCAGCAGACGGTCCACAGTCGCGATCAGCACCTTGATCAGGTCGATGTTCTTCCACTCGTTGAAACCTCCGATATTGTAAGTGTCCCCGTCCCGGCCCTCATGGAAGATCAGATCGATCGCGCGGGCATGGTCTTCGACATAAAGCCAGTCGCGCACATTCTCTCCCTTTCCATAGACCGGCAGGGGTTTCCGGTGACGGATGTTATTGATAAAGAGAGGGATCAGTTTCTCGGGGAACTGATAGGGACCATAGTTGTTGGAACAGTTGGTCACCACGACCGGCAGGCCGTAGGTATCATGGAAGGCCCGCACAAAATGGTCCGAGGAAGCCTTGGCGGCACTGTACGGGCTATGCGGCTGGTATTTCATCTCTTCCGTGAAGAAACGCTCACCATAGGCCAGATGATGCTTGCCGGAGGAGGCCTTCGTCGTGAAAGGAGGCTCGATACCTTCCGGTCGGGTCATTTCCAAGGCTCCGTAAACCTCGTCTGTACTGATGTGGTAGAAGCGTTTCCCTTCATACTTCTCCGGGAGAGACTCCCAGTACAAGCGCGCAGCCTGGAGCAGGCTCAAAGTGCCCAGGACATTGGTCTTGGCGAAGGTGAAAGGGTCCTTGATGCTGCGGTCCACGTGGCTCTCGGCGGCGAGATGGATGACGCCGTCCACTTTCTCTTCGCGCATCAGGGCGAGCATCGCGTCGAAATCGCAGATGTCGGCCTTGACGAAACGGTAATTGGGACGAGCCTCGATGTCCTTGAGGTTGGCGAGGTTGCCCGCGTAGGTCAGTTTGTCCACATTGATGATCCGGTCCTCCGGATACTTCTCGACAAAGAGCCGGACGACGTGGGAACCGATGAAACCGGCGCCGCCGGTAATCAGGATGCTTCGCTTGTATGCCATATCAATCATTCAAATATTCAAAATCAGAAAAATCAGGGGCAATTTTCTCCCGGGCCAGATCCTTCGCGGAAAGGATCATCTCCTCCCGGGGAATCCGCCAGTCGATGCCGAGCCTGTCATCCATCAACTGGATGCCCGCATCTGCTTCCGGATGGTAAAACTCATCGCATTTGTACTGGAACACAGCCTCTTCCGAGAGAACGGCGAAACCGTGCGCAAACCCCTTGGGGATGAACATCTGCCGGTGGTTCTCCTCCGTCAACTCAACGGCGATATGCTTGAGGAAGGTCGGGGAACCGCGTCTCAGGTCAACTGCCACGTCAAGCACCGCGCCCCGGACGCAGCGTACCAGTTTGCTCTGGGTATAGGGCGGCTTCTGATAATGCAGGCCGCGGACCACGCCATAGCGTGACTTGCTTTCGTTGTCTTGCACAAAACGCACGAGGCCGACCTGCTCGTCGAACTCCCGTTGCGACCAACTCTCGAAGAAATAGCCCCGCTCATCCCCGAACACCCTGGGTTCGAGGATGACGACACCGTCCAGCTTGGTTTTGATCACTTCCATCACTCCAGATTATCTGATCCCGTCTGTTTGCACTCGTCAATCACCTTCAAGAGGTACTGCCCATACTGGTTTTTCAGCATCGGAGCCGCCAGTTCCCGCATCCGTTCCTCGGAAATCCAACCCCGGCGATAAGCGATGCCTTCCAGGCAGGCGATCTTCAGCCCCTGGCGCTTCTCGATCACCTCGACGAAGGTGGACGCCTCGGAAAGGGAGTCGTGCGTGCCCGTGTCCAGCCAGGCAAAACCCCGGCCCAGCGTCTGGACCTTCAGTTCCCCGTCCGCGAGGAAACGCTGGTTGACCGTCGTAATCTCCAATTCGCCGCGGGCGGAAGGCTTGATGTGCTTGGCGACATCGACCACCTTGTTGGGATAGAAATAGAGTCCCACGACGGCATAGTTGGATTTCGGGTTGGCCGGTTTCTCCTCGATGCTGAGGCAGTTGCCGTCCTTGTCGAACTCCGCGACCCCGTAGCGCTGCGGATCGGACACCCAATATCCGAAGACCGTCGCCTTCCCGTCTTCCTCCGCCGTACGCACCGCCTCCCGGAGCATGGGCACGAAACCCGCGCCATGGAAAATATTGTCGCCCAGCACCAGGCAGGCGCTGTCGTCTCTGATGAATTCCTCGCCGATGATGAAAGCCTGCGCCAGCCCGTCGGGAGAGGGTTGCTCCGCGTAGCTGAAGGATACGCCGTAGTCGCTCCCGTCGCCCAGCAGGCGCTTGAACGCGGGCAAATCCTGGGGCGTGGAGATGATCAGGATATCCCGGATGCCGGCCAGCATCAGGGTCGAGATCGGGTAATAAACCATCGGCTTGTCAAAAATCGGCAGCAGCTGCTTGCTGACGCCTTTGGTAATCGGATAGAGGCGGGTGCCGGAGCCGCCCGCGAGAACGATGCCTTTCATGTCAGGAGAGTCTGTTTAAACATTTTTCCAGGGAATCCAGCCAGTACGGGATCTCCACGCCGAAAGTCTCCTTGACCAGGGTCTTGTCCAGCACGGAATAGTGCGGGCGCTCTGCCTTGGAAGGGAATTCATCGCTGTGGCAGGGACGGATGTCGCAAGCCGTATGGCCGCTGAGCCGGGCGATCGCCCGGGCGAAATCGAACCAGGAGATGACTCCTTCGTCCGTGTAATGATAAACGCCGGTATGGTCCAACTGGCCGTCGGCGATGACTTTCAGGATCAGGGCAGCCAGGTCCGCGGCATAGGTGGGCGTCCCCACCTGGTCGAAGACGCACTTCATCTCCGGCTTCTCGGCCGTCAGGCGGAGCACCGTCTTGACGAAATTCTTCCCATACGGGGAATAAAGCCACGCCGTCCTGAAGATCAGATACTTGCAACCTGAATTCCGTACGGCGTCCTCACCCTGGAGCTTGGTACTGCCATAAACGCCCAAGGGGTGCGGCTCGTCATCCTCCCGGTAAGGGATGGAAGCGTCTCCGTGGAAGACATAATCCGTGGAGATGTGGATCAGGGTCGCGCCGGTCTCCCGGGCGACCGTAGCCAGGTTGGCGGGGGCGACGTGGTTCAGCAGGTCCGCAAAACCGATATCATCCTCCGCTTTCGCCACATCCGTATACGCAGCGCAGTTGACGATGACATCCACCGCCTCGGAACGGCAAACGATACGGATCGCATCCAGGTTGGTGATGTCCAGATAAACCGTTTCCCGGCCGGGAACGGCATTGACATCGGAAAAGATGAAACGATGGCCCATTCCCTCCGACAGATTCCGGATCTCCGTGCCGAGCTGACCGTTGGCGCCTGTGACGAGTATATTCATTTCCCTTGGTTTCAATCACACAAATTTAACAAAAATATGCTTACTTTTGCATAAGTATGGCCAGTCAATCGCAAAAACCGACGATTTATCTTTACACGGACGGAGCCGCGAGCGGAAATCCCGGACCCGGCGGTTATGGCGTCGTATTGACGTGCGCGGGTCTGCGCAAGGAACTGTCGGGCGGTTTCGCCCTGACCACCAACAACCGGATGGAGCTGCTGGCCGTCATCAAGGGCCTGGAAGCGATCCGCTGGGAGCAAGCCCGGGTAGAGGTCTGGAGCGATTCGACCTATGTCGTCAAGGCTGTTACCGAAGGATGGTTGGACAAATGGCTCGCCATGGGCTTCAAGAAGAAGAAAAACGCCGACCTGTGGCTGCGTTTCAATCCCCTGTACCGGCGCCATGAAGTGACCTTCCACTGGCTGAAAGGGCACGCCGGACATCCGGAAAACGAGCGTTGCGACCAACTGGCAGTGGCCGCATACAAGCAGCCGGACCTGCCTGAGGACAGCGGCTACAGACAAGAAGAAACTTTATTTGATCAATGATATGGCAAACGAAAGGAAACCCATCGTAGGCATCACGCAAGGTGACGGCAACGGCATCGGATACGAGGTCATCATCAAGGCCCTCTCCGATCCCCGCATCCTCGAGTCATTCACGCCCGTCATCTACGGATCCTCCAAGATATTCGGCTTCTATAAGAAGCTGATCCATGAGATAGACCAGTTGGACACCAACGTGATCCGCTCCGCGAAAGAGGCGCACGCCCGCCGGATCAACATTGTCAACTGCCTGCCGGACAATGTTTTCGTTGAGCCCGGACAACCCACGCCCGAATCCGCGAAAGCGGCCATGACCGCACTGGAATGGGCGGTCCGCGACATCAAGGAAGGCAACATCGACGTCCTGGTCACCGCCCCCTTCAACAAGAAAGCGATGTCCCGGGAAGGTTTCGGTTATGCCGGCCATACGGAGTATCTCCAGAATGCTTTCGGGGTCAAGGATATCACGATGCTGATGGTCAGCGATGCGCTCAAGGTCGGCGTCGTGACGGGTCACATTCCGCTGAAGGATGTCTCCGCCAGCATCACCGAAGAGAAGATCCTCAGCAAATTGCGTCTGATGAAGGCTTCCCTGGAGCGGGATTTCGGCATCGACAACCCCAAGATCGCGGTATTGAGCCTGAACCCCCACAGCGGCGACGGCGGATTGCTGGGCGACGAAGAGGAGAAGGTCATCATCCCGGCCATCCAGAAGGCCCAGGATGAGGGTATCCTCGCTTACGGTCCCTTCTCTCCCGACGGTTATTTCGGCGTCCGGGAGTACAGTCTCTTCGATGCGACGCTGGCGATGTACCACGACCAGGGCCTGGAGCCCTTCAAGGCCATTTCCTTCGAGGATGGCGTGAACTACACCGCCGGACTCCCGATCGTACGCACGTCTCCCGACCACGGCACGGCCTATGCGATGGCAGGACGTGACGAGGCCGATCCGGGTTCGATGCGTTCGGCCATTTACCGGGCGATCGACATCCTGCGGAAGCGGAAGGCGTATGATGAGTTGCAGGCTGGGAAGATGCGGCCGAAGGAGGGCGACGAGCCGAAGCCCGAGCGCCGCAACGGCCGTCCCCAGATCGCCTGACCTGTCAGGTATAGCAGGCCCCGCACTTTCAACAGCTGAGTTTTTAACCCTTCGGGGAATGCTGCTGAAAGTGCGGGGCCTGACTATACCCAAAGCGTATGCGTACCGATGCTAGAGCAAGGACTTCACTGCCGGGTTGAGGCGGTCGTATTCATAGCCGCGCTGGAGGCCGAACTTCAGCAACTTCAAGCGCAGCTCGGGATCCCCCTTCAGCGTACGCGCCTTCGCCTCCAGGACAGCGCGCATCCGCGCATCCGCCTTATCGGCATCCACCTCGCCCAGCGCCTTTTCCACCGTGGAAGCATCGATCCCCTTCCCCCGCAGCTGGAAGGCGATCTTGACCGGTCCCCAGCCATCCAGGCACGCCTTGTCACGCGCGAACGCGGTCGCATAACGGAGGTCATCCACGAATTGATCCTTCACCAGCAAAGCCACCATGGCGGCGGCAGCCTCTTCGTCACCTTCCAAGCCTTTCAGCGCCTTCTTATAAATGTCTGCGCTGCAATACTCCTTCCGCGCGCAAAGCGCCTGCAGCGAAGATAGCAGTTTGTCGTCCTTAGAAATCATATCCGAAACTGACGTAAGCGCCCACCTTCTTGTTCAAGTCGTTCCAACGGACATCCAGCCGGATCGGGCCGGCGATGGTCTTGTAACCCAGCTCGAAACAGGCTCCCAGCACCAGTTTGTTCTGGATATCGAGGAAACCGCTGAGGGTATCCTCCGCCTTGAAGGCGCCCGCCTCGAAGGTCGTGAACAAATTCTTGCCGAAACGAAGCCGCAGCGCCGCATCCGCCGACGCAAGATAATTATCCACCAGCATCATGCCGCCGAATCCGCAGAACGGGATCTGCTGGTCGATGTAGCGACCGGCCATCGTGCCGCCGATGAAGTTTTTAAGCGGCAGGTTGGTCATATCCTCGGCATCGCCGTTCAGCACCGCACGGGCGTTGACACCCATCAGCAGGGAAACGTGACGGCCGAAAGGAAGGGCGGTGCGGAAATGGACGGAAGCCAGATGTTCATCAGCGAAACCGATCTTCAGGTCCTTCGCGAAAACCCATTCATAATTCACATTGAAATCGATACCCCGCATCGTGAAATACGGGTCATCCAGCGTATAGGCACGGCCATTGGCGAACGCAGAGGTATAATTACCGCCCATGGAGGAAAGCACATCGCTGGAAGCCGACACGTTCTGGTTGGAGAGCCAGTCCGTCGCCCGGATAAACTTGTTGCGCCCGCCGATATTAAAGTCCAGGTGCGTCCAATGGATGTTGGAGAAATACACCTCTTCCTGATGGCTCCAATACTTGAGCCGGAACAGGGCCTCGTCCGTCGTGACGTCCGCGGTATAGCCGCTGACCTTGGCGTCGAAATTGAGCGTAGGCGTCCGGAGTCCGTCGAAAGAAAGATGGGCCTGCGCATATTTGTTCTGACCGAGCTTGCCGGTCAGGTCAAACTTGACGCCGGAGATCTGATGGGCGCCGAGACCGACATTGACGATGGCGTCCACTAGCGTCTCATTGTCGGCACGGATACCGAAACCGAACTGATGGATCGGCCGTTTCTGGCAACGGAATACGAGCCGATAGGGCTCTTCTTCTCCCAGCAGGCGATAAGTCACAGATTCGAAGGACCCCGTGGCAAAGATCATCGCGACCGCCTTATCGATCTGCGTCTTTCCGATCCGGTCTCCCGCCTTGAATCTCAACTTCTTGGACAGCCAGCGCGAATCCCTGTCCGGCATCCCTTCAAACTCGATGCTCGCGATCTGCAAGGGTGTCCGGCCGATGTCGTCGGCGGGACGGGCACGCAGCGTCTTCGACGCATCCGGCATCATCGCCTTCAGGGACTTCAGTGCATCGGCCTGACGAAGGGCGGCGGCATAGCCCCGTCCGACGATGGTCTTGACACTCTTCGTATCGAAACTGAGCATGTTATACTCGCGCAACTGGGGCTTGATGAAGATGTCCGCATTGTCCACGTTCTTGGAGAAAGCCTCGCGGCCCAGCATGTCGATGAAGGTCCAGAGGATATCGGCGATGTTGTTGATCTCCTCATAGGTCATGTCCTTGTCGGACAGGTCCACGCCGATGATATAGTCCGCACCCATCTCCCGGGCGATATCGGTCGGGAAGTTGTTGCGCGTGCCGCCGTCCACCAGCACCATGCCGTGGGTACGGACGGGATCGAAGAGACCCGGGATGGACATCGTCGAGCGAAGCGCCTCGTTGATGGATCCGGAGGTCCAGTTTTTCGCCTTGCAGCTGACCAGATCGGAGGCCACGCAGCAGAACGGGATCGGGAAATCCAGGAAGCTGACCGAATCTTGATAACCCGCGGAGATGGAACTGAAAATATTGTTGACGTGCAGGCCGTTGATGTATCCGGCCGGCAGACTGCGGGCAATGTTGTTGATCGGCAGGTCAACTCCCGTCGTAGGGTCTTGAACCATGCCGCTGCGCTCGACCGGAATCGACCTTTTTCCCTTTTTCTTGGCAGGCTGCTGCTCTTCCGGCGCCTGCCCTATCATCGCGCGGAAGACATCTTCCGAGTAATGGAACGGCACGGAGAGCATGTACTTTTCCTTGTACATCTTGGTCGCGTAGGAAATGTAATCCTGCGGGACCTTGTCGCTGAGCGCCAGGTTCCAGTCCATCGAGGTGACCAGCGAATCCAGGTAATCGACGTCGTAGCCTAGGGCGTACAGGCCGCCGACCAGGCCGCCCATGCTGGTACCCACGACCACGTCGACGGGAATCTGCTGCTCCTCCAGATAACGGATCACGCCCACGTGCGCAGCCCCCTTGGCCCCGCCTCCGCTGAGCACCAGGGCCACCGTCGGCCGATGCTCGGTCCGGCGGATCCGGTCCAGTTTCTTCCGCACTTTTTCAAATGCCACAGCATCCCCTTCAGGATCCACACTGGCCGTGGCGAGCTGCGCGCCGGCACTCAGGGGCAGCAAAGCCAGGACTGCGGCAGCCACCCATTTCAAAGCCTTCCTATTCATCGTTCGTAACATTTTTATGTTTTCCGGCCAGCAGGCCACAAGCCGCCAGGATGTCCTCGCCCCGCGAGGAACGGATGGTCGTGGTCACGCCGTGGGCCGAAAGACGGTCCCGGAAACGTTCCATCACCGCATCCGGCGACGTCTCATAAGGGAAATCCGGGATCTTGTGGAACCGGATGAGGTTGACCCGGCACTCCAGGCCGGAAAAGAGGCGCGCTAGCGCGTCTGCATGGCGTCTGTCATCGTTGAAGCCTGCAAACATCGTATACTCGAAACTCACGCGGCGCTGCCCCGTGAAGTCGTATTTCCGGATCAGGTCCACCACGTCGCGCAGGGGCCAGGCCTTCTGCACGGGCATGATGGAAAAGCGCTCTTCCGGGAAGGGGTTGTGGACGCTGACCGCCAGATGGCACTTGCACTCATCCAGGTAACGGCGCAGGTTCGGCAGCACGCCGATGGTTGACAGCGTGATGCGTTTCGGGCTCCAGCCGAAACCCCAGTCCGAAGTCAGGACCTCGATGGCGCGCATGACGGCGTCATAATTGTCCAGCGGCTCCCCCATCCCCATAAAGACGGCATTGGTCAGTTCCTGGCTCTCGGGGATGGCTACGAACTGATTGAGGATCTGGGCGGCAGACAAATGGCCGTGGAAGCCCTGACGCCCGGTCATGCAGAAACGGCAGCCCATCTTGCATCCAGCCTGGGAAGAGACGCACAGCGTCTTGCGATCCGCATCCGGGATCACGACCGCCTCGACGGCGGAATCCTCCATCCCGCCCGGCATCGGGCAGGACACGGGGAAAAGATATTTGCGCGTCCCGTCCACGGATTCGGCGAAGCCGGCGGGCGCCGTCACTCCCGTGTCGTACAACTCTTTCAGCCGTTCGCGCCCGGCTTTGGAAAGATTGGTCATCCCGTCGAACGAAGCGACCCGGTGCCCATAAAGCCACTGCGCGATCTGCTTGCCCGCAAATGCAGGGAGGCCGGCCGCCAGCGCACATTCCTTGAGCTCCGTAGGAGTTTTCCCGAGAAGGCATTCTTTCATACCACAAAAATAATGAAAAATAATGCAAGATTGCAGCGTTTTTGATTATCTTTGCTTACCTGCGCCGGAGGTCCGGCAAAGGACACAATTTTATAAACAATAACATTATGGCTAAAGAAGTTGAAGGACAGGCCTCCGATATCAATGCCGCCAAACTGAAGGCATTGCAGGCCACGATCGACAAGATTGAGAAAGATTACGGGAAAGGGACGATCATGAAGTTGGGAGATCAGCCACAATGGGATGTGCAAGTCATTCCGAGCGGCTCCGTGGCTTTGGACCACGCCCTCGGCATCGGCGGGTACCCCCGGGGAAGGATCATCGAGATCTACGGCCCCGAGTCCAGCGGTAAGACGACCCTGGCGATCCACGCGATCGCCCAGGCCCAGAAACAAGGCGGCATCGCCGCGATGATCGACGCGGAGCACGCGTTCGACCGCACCTACGCCAAGGCCCTTGGCGTCAACCTCGAGACCCTGCTGATCTCGCAGCCGGACAACGGCGAGCAGGCCCTCGAAATCGCCGACAACCTGATCCGCTCCGGCGCGATCGACATCGTCGTCATCGACTCCGTCGCGGCCCTCACCCCGAAGGCCGAGATCGAAGGCGAGATGGGCGACAACAAGGTCGGACTCCAGGCGCGGCTGATGAGCCAGGCGCTCCGCAAGCTCACCGCCAACATCGCCAAGACCAACACCTGCTGCATCTTCATCAACCAGTTGCGCGAGAAGATCGGCATCATGTTCGGAAATCCCGAGACCACCACGGGCGGCAACGCCCTGAAGTTCTATGCTTCCGTGCGTATCGACGTCCGCCGCACCACCCAGATCAAGGACGGTGAGGAAGCGCTCGGCAACCGCACCCGCGTCAAGGTCGTCAAGAACAAGATGGCCCCGCCTTTCAAGAAGGCGGAGTTCGATATCGTCTTCGGCGAAGGCATTTCCCACACCGGAGAGATCATCGACCTCGGCGTCGAATACGATATCATCAAGAAGAGCGGCAGCTGGTTCAGCTACAACGGCGAAAAGCTCGCCCAGGGCCGTGAAGCGGTCAAGCAGCTCCTGCGGGACAACCCCGAGCTCTGCGATGAGATCGAAGCTGCGATCCGGGAAGCACTGGCCAACATAAAAGACTGACAATGAGCAAAATCATCCTCACAGGCGACCGGCCCACCGGTCGCCTTCATATCGGACACTATGTCGGATCCCTTCGCCGCAGGGTCGAACTGCAGGAAAGCGGCCTGTTTGACAGAATCTTCATCATGATCGCCGATGCGCAGGCGCTCACGGACAATGCGGACAACCCGGAGAAGGTCCGGCAGAACATCATCGAGGTGGCCCTCGACTACATGTCCTGCGGTCTCGACCCGGAGAAATCCGTGCTGTTCATCCAGTCGCAGGTCAGCGAACTGACGGAGCTCACCTTCTTCTACCAGAACCTGGTGACGGTCCAGCGCCTCCAGCGCAACCCCACCGTCAAGGCGGAGCTCCAGTGGAGGGGCTTCTCCGAGAGTACGGACGGGGCGGACAACAAGGCGGGCACGCCCGTCGGTTTCTTCTGCTACCCGATCAGCCAGGCGGCCGACATCACGGCCTTCAAGGCCACGACCGTCCCTGTCGGCGAGGATCAGGAACCGATGATCGAGCAGACCCGCGAGATCGTCCGCAAGTTCAACGCCACTTATGGCGAGACCCTTGTCGAGCCGGAGATCATGCTCCCCGACAATGCGGCTTGCCTGCGTCTCCCCGGCACCGACGGGAAGGCCAAGATGTCCAAGTCCCTGGGCAACTGCATCTACCTGTCCGACAGTGAGGAAGAGCTCAAGGCCAAGGTCCGCGGGATGTATACGGACCCCCTGCACCTGCAAGTTTCCGATCCCGGACATGTGGAAGGCAATCCGGTCTTCACTTATCTGGACGCTTTCTGCAAGAGAGAGCATTTCGGGAAGTTCGGTGACTGCTTCCACGGCAAGAAAGTCAGTTTCGATTTCCACTCGCTCGACGAGGTGAAAGCGCAGTACCGTGCCGGCGGCCTGGGCGACATGATGATCAAGAACTTCCTCTTTGAGGTGCTGAACGACACGCTCGCCCCCATCCGCGCCCGTCGCAAGGAGCTGGAGAAGGATCTTCCCTACGTCTATGAGGTCCTGCGCAAGGGCAGCGAGACCGCCCGTGCGGTAGCCGCCCGGACGCTTGCGGACGTCAAGCGTGCCATGCGGATCAACTACTTCGACGAGGGCGTGCTCGACGCCCTCATTGAAGAGCAGCAGAAAAAGTATCAGTAAGCATAGGGATCGAAAGGCTTGCCTCCGGCCAGGATTTCCTGCTTCTTTTCATCGAAGGTCACCTTCTCGCCGCTGCGTACCGCAGCGTTCGTCATCATCGTCGCGATCGAATGGTTATAACCCGCCTGGACCGGGGCGTTGGTCTCCTTGCGGCTGCGCACGCACTCCATCCAGTTGCGCATGTGCAGGCTCGTCATCGGATCGCCCCCGGTATTGGCGGCCGTCTCCACCCGGATGGAAGGCAGTTTGAAGGTCTCCAGCAGATTGGCCTCCATACCCATCGCCTGGGCGTCTTTCGCTTTCATGCCACCGATGGAGGTCACTTCATTGGTATCCAGGTTGAGCGTGCCGCCATTGGAGAAATACAGCTCCTTCACGCCTCCCGCGCTGTTGGTGAAGCGCGAGGTGTACTGGACCTGGAAGCCCTCGTCGCTCCCCTCCGGGCCGTAATCCATCACCGCTGTCAGCGTATCATAGTTCCTGCGTCCGTCCTTCCAGAGATAGATGCCCCCGTTGGCCGCGACGCTGCGCGGGTGGCTCAAGCCCGTGAACCAGTGGACCGTATCGATCTGGTGCGACATCCACTGTCCGGGAATACCGGACGAATAAGGCCAGAACAGCCTGTACTCCAAATATTTGCGCGGATCCCACGGCTCGTAGGGGCGGTTGCACAGGAAACGCTTCCAGTCCGTATCCTCCTCGCGGCACTCCGCGACCAGGGCGGGACGGCGCCAGCGGCCGGGCTGGTTCACATTCCAGCTCATCTCCACCATCACGATGGGGCCGAACTTGCCGGACTGGATGTAATCGTAAGCCGCCTGATAGTTGGGCGCCGAACGGCGCTGGGAGCCGATCTGGATGATGCATTTGGACTTCTTCGCGATCTTGAGGGCCTTGCGCGCGTCCTCCATCGTCTCGGCGAAGGGCTTTTCGCAATAGGCGTCGCAGCCGGCCTTGACGGCCTCCACAAGATGCGTCGCGTGCTGGAAATCAGCCGTGGAGATGATGACCGCATCGCACATCTTGGAATCATACAATTCTTCGTTGTTGCGGAACAACTTCACCTCCATGTTGTAGTTTTTCTTAAAATACTCCGCCGCTTCCTCGCGCCGGCGTTTCCAGATGTCGGAGACAGCCACGATCTCGAAGCCGAGCTCCTTGGCGTGGTTCATGAACGAAGGGATTAGCGAGCCGCGGCAACGGTCCGAGAATCCCACGATTCCCACCTTGACGATATCGTTGGCTTTTTTTGATTTGGCATACAATGCCGAATCAAGGGACAAGCCCCCCAGCACCAAACCTCCCGTTCCGAGCAGGCTGGTTTTCAAAAACTCTCTTCTGGTCTGCATGATTATTTGACTGATTGGATTTGTTCTTTCAAGACTTGGACGGCGACGGGCAGTTCAGTCTTCACGTCATTCCATTTGCACTCGAAGGAAATGCGACCCGTAAAGCCGATCTTCTTGAGCGCGCGTAGATAGGGTGTGAAATCATCGCCTGCGACGCCCGGAGCGGTCCGCTCCCCTACCTCCGCGATATGGCAATGGACCAGTTTGTCCGCCGCGGACAGAATGCCGGCCGGAGTCTCCCCCACCCGCATCATGTGGAAGATGTCTGCGATAACGCAAATGTTGGGACTGCCGGCTTTACGGGCTATCTCTGCCCCTTCCTCCACCGTGTTGATGAAGTTGGTCTCGCTCTCCTGCAAAGGCTCGATCGCCACGATGACCCCGCACTCCTCAGCTACGGGCGCCATCCCTCTCAAAAGGGAAAGAAACTGGTCCTCTGCCTCCTCACGCGGGAAGCCCTCGGGAATGGATCGCGAACGGCTGCTGCCCAAGACCAAGATCTTCAGACCCGCCTCGGCGGCGCGCCGGATGGCAACTTCCGAGTAGCGGCCCGCCCGTTCCAGATCCGCCTCCGGTCCTACGACCAGAATGTCCTTCGGGAAGAAACCGTTGGCCGAATAGATGGGCAAACCCAGTGTATCGGCTGCGGCCCGCTGGGCGGCAAAGACGGAGTCACTCTGCTCCGGGACCAGGAAAGAGGCGACATTCGCCTCCAGATAATCCAGCCCGCAAGCCACGGCGGCCGGAGCCCGATTCAGTCCGAAGATACCGATGTGCTCGTCCAAATTGAATTCGTGCTGTTTCTCCTGACAGGAATTCCATGTCACCAGGGACAGGATCAGGATGAAAAAAGAAAGAATCGTTTTACGCATAAAATGATAATATCTGTACAAATATAATAAATAGCGAGAAAAAACAAACCGCCCCGGATCAATCCCGGAGCGGTTGAAGGAAAGAGTCAGCTACTGCCTAGAAAGACAGCGCGATGCCGATGAAGTCGTCAGCCTTGAGGGCGGCGCCGCCGATCAGGCCGCCGTCGATGTCGGGCTGGGCGAAGAGTTCCTTCGCGTTGGAGGGCTTGCAGCTGCCGCCATAAAGGATGGTCGTTTCCTCGGCGACCTGCTTGCCGAAATGGGCGGCGAGGACCTCACGGATGTAAGCGTGGATTTCCTCAGCCTGCTCCGCGGTTGCGGTCTTGCCGGTACCGATGGCCCAGACGGGCTCATAGGCGATGACGATGGAAGCCATCTCATCGGCCGTGAACCGGAACAGGACGTTCTCGGTCTGGGTCTTCACCACCTCGAAGTGGCGGCCGGCCTCACGCTCGTCGAGATTCTCCCCGACGCAGAGGATGACCTTCAGCCCGTTCGCCAGAGCGAGCTTGACCTTCTCGACGAGTTTCTCATCGGTCTCGCCATAGTACTGACGACGCTCGGAGTGGCCCAGGATGGTCCACTGCGCACCGGTCGAAGCGACCATCGCGGCGCTGACCTCACCCGTATAGGCGCCCTTCTCCTTGTCCGCGCAGTTCTCAGCGGAAAGCTCGACGCGCGTGCCCTTCACGACCTCGGCGACGGGGCAGAGGTGGGTGGCCGGGGTGGCGACGATCAGACCGACACAAGCCGGAACTTCAGCGGATTTGGCAACGACTGCTTTGGCGAGTTCAACGCCCTCGGGAACGGTGGTGTTCATCTTCCAGTTTCCCGCAACGATTTTCTTTCTCATAAGTGACGATATTTGTTGTGTTTTACTATTTTCGCGGCGCAAATTTACTACTTTTGCACAAGAAAATAAAGAATATGAAAACTTTCGTCAAAATGTTGATTCTCACGGGATCGGTGGCGGCCGCCGTCGCCTGCACGCAGAAAAATGAGGAGTTCAGATATACCCTGGACAGTTTCGCC
>JAEEGH010007748.1_pt1 | contig 25660 bp, 23 predicted proteins | sample 9134181 | NCBI WGS metagenome assembly JAEEGH01 (sample SAMN16246544, study PRJNA631951) | gut metagenome | biome: gut microbiome; feature: rumen; material: DP-attached | host: Bos | place: Iran: Karaj | collected 2018-10
AAAACAGAGGCTTTTACACCTCTGCTTGAAGATACTATTTAATTAAATTTGAACCAGGGGGGTATCCTTATCTAAATGACATTGGATACGTCCCCGGTGACTCTTACTCCATAATATTCAGTATGTTTGTGGCAGCATCAGCGCCGACTTCATTGTATCCTTGTTGATAATAATGAAAAGCATCTTTCATAAGTCCCCTGCTCTTCATTGTCTCCAATATTCTGGAACACATAGTAACATTTGGACATTCTGATGCAATATCTTCCTGTGCCTGACGTATAATAGTGTAGTCATTGCCATCAGATCCGTTGTATAAGCCAATCTTGATCATGAAGCAATGCTCCACTCCCCAGCTCATCACTTCCTCTAAAGTGTTGTAAAAATGCTTTTTATAATCAGCTCCACTCATTTTATTGTCACCATCTGTTTCGCCTTGGCACCACAATAAGTATTTATGCCTGATATTGATATTATTATCATTTAGATATTTCAAAGCACTCTTTACACGGTATTCGGCATCAGTCAGATACACTGTATCTTTTTGCCAACGTAAGATACTACTTCCTCCTTTTGATGCGGATACACCTATAACAGGCACATGGCATCCTTGATACCACGTATTAACAAATGAAGTAACCATAGATCCTGACTTATTTGGATCATATATTCCGTCCAATTTGTCTTCTGTTTTGCCAAAAGGCTCTTGTATTGGAAACAATTGCCCAGGAGCAGAAATCGCGCGATATTCATATCCTGCACCCTTTATCAGCTCCGGAGCTCTTTGAGGATGTTCTTCATTGACTATTCCACGTCCAGCCATATTTGACTGTCCCATGAAAAGAAAAAAATCCACTTCTTTTATAGACTCAGCTATTGTTTGTTTCATATACCCTTCCACAATCTCGCAAATACGCGTTAGCTCTGTTTTTTGTTAATCATATAAAGCAATTATACAAGCAAATACATTTTTAAAGTGCCTTAAATCTTGAACTATTTGTGGAATTACATGTATTTTTACTCAATCAGGGTCAATCTAAACTTATAAATATCCAGAAAATGTTCTGCTCTACTCACCAATGAATCACTATCAATTATAGCTTCACCTGTTGAAACCATCGTGATTTCTATTCCATCATCTTCTTTTATAAAAATTGTAAGATTTTCTGAATGATCCACATCGTTGACCACCGACCATGTATATTTATAAAAAGTCAGAACTGCTGCATTCTCATCCTTTGTATATTCATACAGATTTCGATATTTTTCATCCGGATCTATATGATCGATCAACCTGTCTGCATATTGGAGCACTGACATATCTGCCTCATATTCTGTCTCCGCCTCGCTAAAGCAGATGTTGATCCCATTTACATTCAAATTATTGCCAATAGCGTTTTTACAACTGTCATAACTGGTATTTTTCTCTAATCTATACTTATAAACCTGATTCATGCATTACTCCTTGCTTCAACCTGTGATACTTTTAATTTTGTGACTTCAAACAGAAATCCGCACTGGTTACGGGTTTCGTAAGAAAATGATACAGGAGGCCAATAGGCTCTGCAACGAAGTTACACTCAAATAGCCTATTTGCAGCATTTTGAACTTAATGTTCAAAAATGCATAGTTTACCAACACACATATTTATATAATGGCTCAGAATCATAGCTTAATACAGCTTATTGTTAGAGTAATAATGTTTTGTATTTTTACTTTTTAAAAGTAATACTTCGTTTTAGTGTAAGTATTGCTTGTTTTATAAGCCTTGGCATTTAAAAAGGCTTATCCCTGTGAATGCAAGGATAAGCCCAAATCTCTGCTGAATGAGTCAAATTGAAACATCCCCGGTGACTCATTGTACGCAATGAGTCAATTTGATACGTCCCCACTGACTCATTGTACGCAATGAGTCAATTTGATGCGTCCCCGGTGACTCATTTATTCCATTTTTGGTTCCAGATTGACATGACTTCTTCCCATACAGATTTGCGGAGAAGGATACATGTGATCATTATTTCTATAACAAAAAGAATCAGATTAGAAATTATATCTCTGTTGCTAACAGCAGTTTCCATGACTCCAGTTTCCGTTACAGAACCTGCATTCATCAATGCATAAACATCGTATAAGAAATGAAGCATCATTGGTGGGATAATGCTGCCACTACGCAGATATATTGCACATAGCAGACAACCCATACCAAGTGATGTTACGAGCTGTAGAATCGTTGATGATAAAGCTGCTCCCACAAAAATGTTGGACAGGTGAAAGAGTGAAAATAAAAGAGATGACAATAATACTACAAATGGAATCTTATTTGCCTCTTTATATTGTCTCATGGCATAAGATACAGGTACGCCTCTGAATATTACCTCTTCAGTGGTTCCTGCCATTAATGCAGTTAATAGAGATGTAATTGACGGAAAAGCGTATCCGGCACCTGTTGAAAGCATAACAACGATATCCGGCAGAATGACTGCCAATAGTATTATGACTGTGATCAGCATAAATCTTCCGAAATCTTTTCCACCGATAATATTGCCTTTAAATTCCGGATAAAACCATCTTTTGTGGATTGCCAGCATTATGAACGCTGCTATGGCAAATGTGATATACATAACTGGTATACTGGAAATTCCTGTCAGATTGGCAAGTATGAATCCTGCCAGTCCTCCAAGAATACCACCGATGATCAGCTGCACTAAAACAAGCGCCAATACTGTGAGAAGTATCATTCCCAAAACGGTATGTCGATCCAAAATACGATGTTCAATTCGTTTCTTTTCCTTCATTTTATCCCCTCATATATTCACTTTTTTATAGTTTAAACTTCATAATCCAGACAGCTTCTGAGCTTTGTGTAAGGTCTTACCTTATTATCAGCTACAGCCACGTGCTCTGGATGTACTGCATAGTTCTTTAAGGCTGCTTCATCTTCAAATGTAGAATCCAGCATAAGATCAGCATTGGATGATTCAAGTCCGTTTATGTTGACTTTTATTTCAACAATTCCCGGAACCTTTCCTTTAAGTCCCTCAAGGCCTTCTTTGATGTCTTTTTTGATGTTTACCTTTTCCTCTGTTGATAATTCATCCTTCAATGTCCATAGAATAACGTGTTTTACCATTTTTCCAAGATCCTTTCTTGTTTTGTGCGATCAACTTTTTTATCATTTTGAAAAAGAAAACTTATCGAATATATAACTATTATCCACCAGTTTGGATAAAAACTCAAAATAAACTGCATGTTTTCCGATAACTCCACTCGTAATTTCAGCAGTTTTCTCTAAATCTGAGCCATCAAAATCAAGCTCAGCAATGATCCGTCCATTATATGAGTCAAGGCGGACATTTACTTTCACCGAGCCAGGTTCTGACAAGACTGCAGTCACGCTTTTTGCAGAGACAGAACCAAATTGAAGATATCTATAGCCAACAGTTGTCCCTGAAGTTATATCAACAACCGGTGCTGAAATGTCATCCTTTTTTTCATAAACAGGAGCTACGTAAGCCCTCCTGCTTCCGCCATGTATATGGCAGGCATAACCTGCAGATATCCATTTATAGGCATCTAAGCCATTTATATGTGGTCCCTGAGAGGTCATCTCCACCGTTTTTGAAGATACCGGCTCTCCTGCAAGGTATTTAACATCGCCTATATACAATTTACCATCTTTTCCAAGAGCAACGTCTACAGGCTCCATCATAGCCTGCCTTGAATATTCGTCTGTTCCTGTCTGACGATGGTAAAATACATACCACTGGCCTTCTATTTCCATAATAGAGCCATGATTGTTGCCCCATCTATATGTCATGGTTCCAAGGCCTTCACTATCATGCAGGATCTCGCCACCGTTAAAGCTGATATCTCCGCCATCGTGGAATGGTCCAAATGGACTATCGCTTATACGATAAGAAAGGAAGCCATTACATGGTTCAAACACGCCAAGTTCAGGCACTGGAACTTCATAGCGTTTTGAATAGATGTATACATATTTTCCCATTACCTTCCTTGGACTTGAGGCTTCAAAAAAGCCATCTATAAGAGATATATGTCCATCATCAACAGGATTCCACGGACATGTAGAATGTCCCAGAGGATTTTCCACCAATGTTCCTTCTTTTATGGTGGCCATATCATCTTCCAGCTCCGCTATATAACAAGGCGCTGCACAGCCGCCCCAATATGCATATACTCTTCCGTCATCATCAACGAGTACGCCAGGATCAAAACCAAGTTTGGTCTCCACAGGATTTTCAAAAGGTCCCATAGGCGATTTTGATGATGCAACAACAACTAGACTTCCCTGCTTTTCAGCAGCGTATAAATAATAGGTATCACCTTTTTTTACAACATCCGGAGCATACAGAATTGAATCATAATGTGTTTCATATGATACTCCATGATATGTCCAGTCTGTCAGATTATCCACCGGCGCAGACCATACTACATAATCTCTTCCACAATACTTTGTTTTTTCAATGTCATGCGAGCCATAAACATATACTCTCTTTTCCCCATTATGCTCGAATACTCTCGGCTCCCCATCAGGCACATGCTCCCACAAAGGCATGTATGGGTTAGCACCTTTAATACATTCTTTCATACTTACTCCCCAAACTATTTTTTTGTATAAAATTATATCATGAAATAATGACCCTAGGGGACGGGGTCAGCGGGTCATTTTTGCAAAAATGCCCCCTTGTCCCCGTCCCTGGGGGTCATTTATGCAATTTTCCAGCTGACAGCTTGTTTTCTTCCGCTGACGAAATTCTTATAGATGCCATCCTGCTTCATGAGTTCATCATGCTTACCCTGCTGAACAATCTTGCCTTTATCAATAACAACTATCTGATCAGCATGTCTCACTGTCTTTAATCTATGAGCTATCATGATGATAGTCTTTTCTCTTGTCAGATTTTCAATTGCCTGAGTAAGTTCTTTTTCATTTTCAGGATCGACGTTCGCCGTTGCCTCATCAAGGATGATGATAGGTGCATTCTTCATGATTGCTCTTGCTATGGCTATTCGCTGTTTTTCACCGCCAGACAGACATGCTCCGCCTTCTCCGACAATAGTTTCATAACCATCTGGGAGTGACATGATAAAGTCATGGCAGCATGCCTTTTTAGCAGCCTCGTAAACATCTTCCATAGAAGCTTCCGGTCTACCAAACCTGATGTTATTAGCAATAGTGTCTTCAAACAGATATACTCTTTGGAATACAAAACTGAAGTTTTCCATAAGTGAATCAAAACTATAGTCTTTTACATTTTTTCCTCCAAGAGTAACTGTTCCAGACTTAACATCCCAGAATCTTGCGATAAGAGATGTAAGTGTAGTTTTGCCACCACCGGATGGTCCAACTATGGCTGTAGTAGTCTTTTCTTTAATGTCGAGGGTCACATCATCAATGATCGTCCTGTTTTCATAAGCAAAACTTACATGATCAAGATGAATATCTTTATTGTCAGGGTGGATATCCGCGCCATTTACATCCATCTGCTCTACTGCCATGATCTCATTTACAAGATCAACTCCCTTGCCAATGATCTTTAGCAGTGCTGTATAAGTACCTGCCGCGTCAAGCATTTCAAATACCATAAATGAGCAGAAAAGCATTGTTATGCAATTAGTCAGTTCCATTGTGCCTGTCAGGTAAAAATAAATAGATGATCCTGCAATGAACACTCCTGTCATTTTGCTTATCCACATCTGAACGCCAACTGCAGGAATTGCAGCAACCTCAGCTGAGATGTCAGCTTTTGTTTTTCTCTTTATTGCATTGGAGAGTCTTGTACTGTTCTGTGATACAATATTGTAATTTCGAATCTCAGCAATTCCTTGTATAAACTCAAGTACAACGCCCACCATATCTTTGTCAGACGCAATTTTCTCATCTGCTACTTTTGCAACTGATCTATTAGTTACTTTGTTAAAAAGGAAAAAGATAATAATACCTATCAATGTTATAAAACCTATTCGCATATCGAAGGCAAACATTGCAATTCCAATGACTAATGTTGTGATAGTACCTTGAAGTACCATGATGATTGCTCTTGTTGCAATATCTCCTACCTGCTCAAGGGTGTTAGTAGTGACAGATGTGATATGTCCCAGACTTGTATCATTAAAATATCCCATCGGAAGGTACCTGAGGTGTTCGCCAATCTCAATACGCTTTCCCGCACAAGTATTGTAGCCAGCCTCTGTCTGAAGCATCTGTGAAAATCTGTTTACGATCATCTTTCCAACTGTGCTCACAAGCATGAGTGCCATTACAATCACAAAGGTATTCGCCTCTATTTTTTGGTATATCACTGCGTCGATTGCAAAATATGCAGCAGGAATTTTCATTGCAGCAAGTAATGCGTCCAATACGCCCAGGGCTACTGCTATATAAAACTTATTTCTGTTTTCTTTATTGCAAAAATTAAAAAACTTAGCCAGCATCTCAAGCATTGACAGCCTCCTTTCTGGCATCAGGCATGGAGACAACAGATTTTTCGTCCTCATCTTTAGCCATGCTATGCGCATCCCACATTTTCTTGTATAAAATACTGTTTTTCAGCAGAGTCTCATGTGTTCCTGAAGCCTCAATATTTCCATTGTTTATCAAATAGATCATGTCTGCATCAGTAATTGTAGAAAGTCTGTGAGCAATAACAATTAGTGTTTTGCCTTTGACAAGCTTGGCAACGCTGCTCTGAACGAGTGCTTCATTTTCAGGATCAGTATACGCTGTGGCCTCATCAAGTATCACGATTGGTGCATTCTTTAACATGGCACGGGCTATGCAGATCCTCTGTCTCTCACCTCCTGACAGATGTCCTCCGGCACCGCCAACGATAGTGTCATAGCCATTTTCAAGTCCCAGGATGAACTCATGACAACCGCAGGCCTTGGCTGCATTTATAACCTCTTCATCAGTCGCACCGGCCTTTCCCAGTCTGATATTCTCTTTTACAGACATATCAAAGAGGTAATTGTCTTGAGCAACGTATGCGATCTGACTCATGTAATAATCCAATGGCAATTCCCTGATATCAACGCCTCCATAACTGATATAGCCTTCGTCAACATCCCACAATGAATCGATAAGCCTAGCGATAGTACTCTTTCCGGAGCCTGATGGTCCCACAAAGGCATTAACCTGTCCCTGCCTGATCTCCATATTGATTCCATGAAGAACCTCTTTATCCTTATAAGAGAACTTCACACCGCTGAGAACAATATCTGATCCGGATGGTTTTTTATTAAGAGTTTTTGGTCGCTCCATGTCTTTTCTCTCTATGATTTCAGTTGCTTCACCAAAAATGGTCTTCATCTTCATGATGTCATCCATATATGAAAAAGCTACCACAAGGGGTGTAATAAGCCCTGCTGACAGGATGACGCATGTGACAAATTCTTCCGGTGTCAGATCTCCTTTTTGCACAAGGATAAGTCCTACAGGTAATACTCCAAGGAAGGTTGCCGGCATAAATGCCAGACTTCCCGCCTGCCACCAGATGCACTTTCTCATCCAGTTGATAAAGCAGTCTGCTCCTTCTTTTGCAGCCAAAACAAATTTCTCATAGGAGCTTCCTGTTTTGCCAAAAGCTTTTATAACTTCGATACCATTAATGTACTCGACAGCTGTGTCATTAAGGTACTTGGTCTTCTGGACTGTAACTTCATATTCGCCCTGGCTCTTGGACATCATGACCACTACAAAGAAGATGCCGATTACTGCAGAAATGAGATTAGCAAGTCCAATCCTAAAATCGATGACCAGCATATAAAGGAACATTACTATTGGTAAAAGGATATTAGCCGTGAATTCCGGCACTACATGCGCAAGAGTCGTTTCCATGGAATCAACTCTCTCAACAATGATATTTTTGTATGATCCGCTATTATCATCGAGAACAGATCCAAGCGGAATTGTAGACAATTTTTTACATAGTTGCTGCCTGATACCACCAAGCACATTAAATGTCGCCACATGGGAGAGTGTTGTTGACAGTGAATGAAACAGCACTCTGAAAGACCAACATACAGCCATGATCAAGACTTGTTTTAAGTAATAGTCTGCATCTCTGTTTCCTGATAGGAGCTGCCTTACCACATCTGCTATGAGCAGGTATGGGATAAAAGACATTGCTACTCCCATGATTGCAAGCAAAACGCTTCCAACATAAAAATTCTTTTTTCTCCCAGCAAAATGTAATACCCAGGAGAAAGTACTTCTTTGTTTCATATATTCCTCCTTTGATGATGTTATATTTTTTAAAAACCAAGAAATTTTCTCCAGCCCTCTTTGAAGAAATTATTTACTGTATCACAGTAATGAAGAGCCTCTTCATAAGAAAAATCATGGTTCACCATCTCTAACATAGCTGCATACTGGGCACTCAGGATGAGATGCATTTCTTTTTCATCAACGTGATTGACCACTATACCTTTATCTTCAATTTCTTTCATAAAATTGAGCGTTGCAGTCTGAACTTTTGTTACTACTTCGTGTAGGTAGTCCTCATATTTTGTTCCCTCACTTTTACAGAACAAAATCTTATGTACCTTAAAATCTTTATATATCAGTTCAACAATACGTCTTGCCTGATCATTATCTCCCCACATGGCATCAAGGCCTGATTCTCTCGCTGTCCCAGTCTGTCTTTGCTCTTCTGTCTGGCACAATGACTCCCATGCCTGCACCGCCGGTTCAACAACAGCATCGAATATTGCTTCTTTATCTTTATAATGTCTATACAGAGCAGTTGCTGTGATTCCCACTTTTCCTGCGATTTTTCTCATAGATGCATCCGCATATCCCTTTGACATAAACTCTTCTGTTGCGGCCTCTAATATTTTTTCCCTAGTGCTTGTATCAATGTTTTTCATCTATTCTCCTGTTGTTAACAGCGTTAACTTATTAGCCACAGCTAACATTATAGTTAGGCATTGCTAACTTGTCAACATGTGTATAGCTTTTTTTGGAGATATAGCGAAAATGACCCTAGGGGACGGGGTCAAGGGGACATTTTTGCAAAAATGTCCCGCTGTCCCCGTCCCTTAGGGTCATTATATTTTTTAATAGATGTTTAATGGAAATCCGTCAATTAAGTCCTTCCATCTTTTCTTTAATGCCTGTCAGATCATTGATCACTTCACCTGCAATGATCAGTCCTACTACAGATGGTACAAATGCTGTTGATCCAGGTGTTGATCTGCGTGCTGCTCCCTTTCTGGCTACATCTGAAGAACATCCTGTATTAAGACCGCCTTCCTCGGACTCATCAGTCATTGGTTGTATAGGCTTTTCCTTGGAATACACTACTTTCAGTGAATCAATGCCTCTTTTCTTACACTCCCTGCGCATTACCTTTGCAAGCGGACAAACCGTTGTCTGATAAATATCAGCAACTTCAAACATAGAAGGGTTCAACTTATTTCCTGCGCCCATGGAAGATATGACTTTGGTACCTTCATTTTTAGATTTTTCAATGATCGCAAGCTTTCCAGTAACTGTATCTATTGCATCTACAACGTAGTCGTAATCATGGAAATCAAACTGATCCTGTGTTTCAGGTAAAAAAAAGGTTTTATATACCCTTACCTCACAATCAGGATTTATGTCGTGTATACGCTCTTTAGCAACATCGACTTTATATTGGCCAACTGTTTTCCATGTAGCAATTATCTGTCGATTGATGTTAGAAACACATACTTTATCATCATCAATAATGTCTATTGCTCCTACTCCACTTCTTGCAAGAGCTTCTACAACAAATCCACCTACTCCGCCTACTCCAAAAACAGCTACTCGGGATTTCGCAAGCTTTTCCATAGCCTCAGCTCCATATAAGAGCTTGGTTCTTGTGAATTGCTCACGCTCTGAAGTACTTATTTTTTCCTGTATATTGTTATCCATATGGTAAACCTCCATGAAAGTTAATTTCTAAATCACAGATAAAAAAATTGTCTATCCGAATCGAATTTATCATAACATAAAAAAGTACAGCTCAAAAAGAAGCTGTACTCTTGTTTGATACATATTGAATTTTCTACTGTGCTTTATTCTGCTGATTCTAAGTAGTCTTTTATGTTGAATGTCTCGCCGGTCTCCTGCTCATCATCAATTATTCCAGGAACCTGCTCTGTTACATATGTCTCACCGCTAGTTGCATCAACATAATAGCGATTAATGGCACCTGTATATGAATGATATAACACAACTATCACACCATTTTCATCAGTAGAAACATCCCAGTATTGTCCTGGAGTATCTTCGTCGATAATTCCAGCAGTAGCTATCATGTAATTTCTGGCTGCTTCAAAAGCCTGCTCTTCCGTATATCCTGTTGTTTCTTCAAACTCTTCACTCTGCTCAACAGTATCTACCTGCACGCTCTGATCTACCTCTACTACTGTGCTGACAGGCTCATCCGGTTCCACGATGTTACCATCTACAACCTTTCCTCCATTACATGCGCACAGAAATATAGCAGTACATAAAATCACTGGTACCACTCTTTTCTGATTTCTCATTATCATTCTCCTCCCTCATGAAAAATTGCGTCTTTTTTAATTGTACACCATTTTGAAAAGAGAGTCAGCGGGGACGTATCAGTTTGACTCATTGTATGCAATGAGTCAAACTGATACGTCCCCGGTGACTCATAGCATAAAAATAGTCACTGATAGGCAATCAAACCTACCAGTGACTTTTTTGTTAAACGTCTCAGTGTTTTTAGTCTTACTTCACGCTTTTATTGAATGCACCAACTATTAATAATAGATCTGCAAGAATAAAAGCTGCCATGGCTACAACAGTTACATAAAATACCTGCCAGCCTACTGTGTTAACTGAATCATAACTAAATAATCCAGCTATCAGAAGTATTCTCTCTGAAAGTACATTAGCAAAAGCTGCTGCAAAAAGAGCTATTGCTCCAAGTACTGAACATGTACCGAGAATATCGTGATTTCCAAATTTATTAGGGAGACAGATTGCAAGTACGATAAGTACTATTCCGCAAATCCCTATTACAGCTATTTTTCCTAGGTTACCAAGACTATATGTTACTGTCATATTGCTACAGATTACTGCTGCAATGATACCAACTATTCCAAGAATGGCTGCAATCAGGTTCATATATGCACCGACTCTTTGTTTCTTAAAAAACTCTGCCATTTAATTCTCCTCCTTTTTTCTCTTTGCAAGGATATAGAGAACTGCAAAGAGTACTGTAAGTGCTGCTGTGCATCCGATAGCTGTGTAATAAGCTGTTCTCCACCATGTATTAAGTTTAACTACATGAGTTGTAGCATTATATCTGTTCATAAGGTTACTTGATGCAATTGCATAAAGAACGTTATGAGCTGCTTCGCGAACTGCAAGCTGAGCGTTAGCATCACCAGCAAAAACAGTTGCGCTGATAAGTGAACCATCTACCTGGTTGGCAAATCTTGGGCTATCCAGTGTTGTATCTGTATAGAAGCCTGACATACCTCTTGTATCATAGCATGTTGCACCTGATGTAAGAACAGCGCCATACAGATCAAAGTCATCATAGATATCTGTTACAGCGTATCCTGTAAATCCCCATTCTTTCTTAAGGATCTCAGTCATAAGTCCTGTACTTACTGTACATTCAACTGGTCCGATCTTAGAGAATGAAATCATAAGACCTCTCATACCAGCATCATAATCTTCTGTATCGTATTTTGTTGCTTCAAAAGCAATCTGATAAGCTCTAAGCTCAACTTCTCTTGCACGCTGCTCTGTCATGAATGGAGCAACACCTGATCTGTTAGTCTCCTGGTCATTAAATGCATAGTGCTTAGGAGCTGCAATAAGACCATAATCAAGAGCTCCGATTGCAAATTCCATAGCTGTGTAACCAGAAAGGATAGGATCCTCTGAATAATACTCACCATTACGTCCATTGTATGCATGACGATGTGTATTAAGACCTGGTCCCCACAGAATCGGAATTCCTGTAAAGAGTGACTCTATACCAATAAACTCACCAAGTTCTTTTGCAAGATCAGGATTAAATGAAGCTGCTGTAAGTGGGCTGCTGCCAAATACTTCCGGATGCCAGTTTCCATTTGGATCATCTGATGAGATATTCCATGGAGCTTCTGTATCTTTGGATGCATTAAGGTTTACAGCAATACCATTACCGGCATTCTCTGTCATGTATGTTTCAACAGTTCCGATTGAATCAGCACCTGGTATACTTGGACCACCAAAGGTTGCAAGATACTGAGCTTCTTCAAGTGTCATTTCTGACAAAAGAGTTTCCCATTTTTCATCATCATAATCGAGACCGGCCATCTCATAGAACATGAGATCTCCATCCTGTCCCCAGACAATGTCAGAAACATCTTCATCTGTAGCAATTGTGTAGTAGTTACCATTAAGGTAATCAATAAGTTCCTGAGATGTAAGAGTCATATCTGTATAGCTCTTTGGATATGTTCCATTCCAATCTGCACGGCTCAGATATGTTACTTCACCATCCTGGAAATAATTCCAGTCTGCATAATCAAGCTGGTTAGAAATCTTAGTACCAGTCTTTGATACAGAGAAAGCTGTTCTTTCGATCACATCTTCAGTAATTTCTGTTGAAAAAGCATAATCCGCATTGGACTCGCCAACGAGAGATGCTGCATCGATTCCCTGAGCTGCCATGATATTATTGAGAGCATCATGAGCTCCATTACCAAATGCAAAATAATATGTTCCAGGATCAAGGATGTATGTTCCGTATGTTCCATCACCATTGTCATAAGAACTATCATATGTAGCGATGTACTGAAGATCTACTTCGATTGAAACTGTCTCTGATTCTCCCGGCTGAAGAAGAGATGTTTTTCCATAATTAAGGAGCTGGATTGCACTCTTCTCAATTCCACCCTGCTCATAAGGAGCCTGGCCATAGATCTGAACATTCTTCTTACCTGCTACATCTCCAGTGTTTGTAACCTTTACATTGAATGTAGCTGTTGCTGTAGTAACATCACCATCTTTAGTAACTTCTATTACTGGTTCTGACTCATATTCCATATCAAAAGTAGTATATGAAAGGCCATAACCAAATCCATAAGCTACTTCTGCATCATAGTCCCAACCTGATTCAGAAGCATATGTACCTGCTGTTCCTGTAGCATTGCCCTGTCCAAGAACTGCATCATAATATCTTGTCTCATAGTAACGATATCCTACATAGATGCCTTCAGCTTCAATTATGTAATTATCACTGTTTTCTCTTGTTATAACATCTTCAGCGTTGGCATAGCTGTAGTTGCCCATATTCTGCATTGCTGGTGCTGACATATTGTATGTAGGGAAAATATCTGCAAGGCCAGCTGATGGACTTGTTTTTCCTGAAAGGATGTCAGCAACTCCAAGAAGGCCATAGCTTCCTGGTGCTCCAATCCAGAGGATTGCATCTATATCAGGATCATCCTTAAGATCACCAATTTCTACTGCAGAAGCACTGTTGATGAGGACGATTACCTTATCGCTGCATTCTTTTGCAAGATCAATAGCATCTTTTTCATTAGTTGTAAGAGCAAGTGGTTCTTCTGCACCAAGTCCTGATACAATTCCACCCGGAAGATAATCTTCACTCTCTGCACTAGGTCTTCCGATAACTACGATAGCAGCATCACCATACTGAGCAAAGCTATCCTTATAGTCTGCATTAACGCTTTCAATTTCTTCAACTGAAGGTTCTCCTGGATCGTACTCCTCTGAAGGACCTGCATTTTCTGTATGAAGATATGTCTCGTTGAGTTTAGTATAGATTGCAGTCATAGTAGGATTAACTGTAAATCCTGCACCATCAAACTCAAACTCATCACCACTCCATCCATCAGTTGTATATCCTCTTTCAACTTCACCAGTTGCCCAGTTCTGTGAAAGTGATGTTGTAATATGATTAGCAAAATCTGTAACATTGTGTGAAAGGGCTTCATCAAGATTGATAAATCCACCATAAGCCTTTACACCAAAACTTGATCCAAGAATAGGTACCTGTGATCTTATTCCAAAAAGTGTAACAGCTGAACCTGAACTTAATGGAAGAACGCCATTGTTCTTTAACAGAACGGTTCCCTCTGCTGCCTGCTGACGGTTAAGATCGATCGCTGCCTGGATAAGAGCATGTGAATTACCTGTACCATCTTCATTCAAAAGCTCTGCAGGCGGTGTAAACTTGTCGTATACCGCTTCCTGATCATCAGTTACCATCATCTCACTCTGTGTACCCAGCGCTGTGTCGATAGTAGATGAGAATGACTCCAATGTGTTTCCTACGATTACGGAGATGGACAAAAGAAATGTCATCAGCGCTGCCAGTCCTCTCCAAATGCCTGTCTTCTTCAATTTAAACCCTCCTTGTCAGTGTTGCATTACTTAAACTCTTCCATTGCTTTTTCTATGCTCATACCACCTGCGATAGCTTCTTTTCTCTTTTGATTGACCTGCTGGATCTGCTTCATCTTTTCCCCCGTAAGAATATAACCCTTCATCGCTATAAGAGTTGCAATCCACGCTATCATTGGTATTACGCAAAATAATATGATCACAACTGCATTCATTCCTGAAGAATATGGAGTTTCTGCAGTTGGAAGAGATTCAATTCCAATAAGACTTACTGCGATTCCCACAATAGTTGCTGACAAAGATGACACCAACTTGTCTACCAGTGAAAATAAAGTTCCCATTATTCCAGGGATATATTTTCCAGATCTGTAAGTCTCGTAATCGGAGCAATCTGCAACCATTGGTATTGGCATATCTGCCGTTGAATAATATGCTCCGTATCCGATTCCAAAGAATAGGATAAATAAAACTGTATATAGGTTGATATGTAATCCGCCTTCAGAAATAAGCGTTAAGTTCCTTCCAGGGATGCCCTGCTGCCACATTGTCAAAAGAACAAACACTCCCAGGTAGCATACAAGTGCAACTGTCACATATCTAAGAAGTGACGCCTTCTGTCCCTTTTTCTGACTGGTTCTGACCGTCAAAAGGAAAAATGGAACTGAAAATACATATCCAAGAATCATCATTGGAAGGTACAAACCATCATAATTGCCCATCATTGAGCCATACAGCATACATAAAACTGTTGTATTGGTTGCAACAGATAAAGCCAGCTTGCATCCTGCTCCTGCAATCATAAGTCGCTTCATAGGATCATTATTTTTTATGATCTCAACATATTCTGAAAGCTTTACCTTTTCCTGCTGTGCTCCACCTATACCGAAGTACTTTGGCTGATCCTTTTCCCAGATACCAATAATTGCCAGGATTGTAAGGATGATGGAAACAGTGATTCCTATAGGAGTAAGTACTCTGTAAAACTGTGCATTGGCATAATCTGCAACATTAGCTCTTATGATCGGTGCCAGAAACTGCATCACACCCATGCCTGCCAGAGAACCAACTGTATTGAATATAGTAAACAATGGTCTCTGTGATGGATCAGAAGTAAGTACTGTCTGTCCCGCCCTTGTACATGAGGTCTGGAATGTATATCCGATTACCCATATCGCATACAAGAGCACAAATGCTGCATATCTAAAGCCCATCATATTGTCAGGTATAAACGGAGTAAGTACATACATAGCCGTTATAGCCAGTGCCATTATGATATTTCCTATCAGCATGAATGGTCTGAATTTACCAAATCTGCCGTTAGTCCTATCCATCAGAGCTCCGATTATAGGATCTGTGAAAGCATCAAATACTCTCATTCCTGTAACCATGACTGAAGCAAATAGTACTCCAAGGCTAAGGACATTTGATCCAAATGTAGCTATGTAAGATAAAACAAGTACATAGTAAACATTCGTAGCACCGTTATTTAAAGGAAAAAGCACCAGCTGATAGAGTTTTGCTCTATTACCAGTCTCTAAATTGTCAGATGTCTTAGTCATTTGCCACCTCTTTTTCATTCCTGATTGGTCCAATTGGCGCCTTTATCGCCAGTGTCTTTAAGAGAGTATTCAGGATTGGCTCTTGATACTTTCCTAAAAATCGCTTTATCTCCAAGAGAACCGCTTACCACTTTGAACTCATGCTCTTTCTCCAAAGTCACATTGAAGGTAAACACATGCTTGCCATGCTTGGTCGCTACCTTCTCTCCGTCTTTGTAGAGAGTCAGTTCATTCTGGTTGGTATATACTTTTATCTGGATCTTTGAATCTGTACGATCCACAAATCTTTTAGAAGCAATGTGCACAAATGGCTCATCACTCCACCATGCCTTATATAAATAAAAACTGTCTTTTTTAGTCTTACGATCAAAAGTAACCAGGCCCTTGTGGTTCATACCCGGTTCTCCGCCCTGATTTCTTGCATCCGCAGCAAAATCAAACATATTCCATACATGAGTAGCCCACATAAAAGGATTTCTTTCAAAGCATCTGAGCATGTACTCATGATAGATAGCCTGATATTCTTCTGAATGATCACCTCTTCTAGGCTTTCTGGAATGAAGATTAGGCATTCCCTCACAGCCATACTCAGAATATCCAAGACATCTGTTTGGATATACAAGATGGAAAAATCGCATCCATACATCATTCAGGAATAATCCCGGCACATACCATCCAAGATAGAGATTCCAGCTGACTGTATCAGTAATATGTGCAACCTTATTGAAAGGTCCGCATACTGCGTAGCAGGCGAGGGTTGTAAATCTTGTTTTATCCATTTCATGGCACAGATCATTGAGCTGTCTGTGATTGTCCATCATATCTTTTTTATCTTTAGTTGAAATAGTGATCTCGTTGGAGATTCCCCAGCACACAATCGAAGGATGATTGTAGTTCTGAGTGATCAACTCTTTCATCTGGCTGATAGTATTGGCTCTTCCATTTGGAAGGTGCTCGGAAATATAAGGGATTTCAGCCCATACGATCATGCCTCTCTCATCGCAAAGATCATAGAAATACTGACTATGCTGATAGTGAGCAAGTCTTATAGTATTGGCTCCCATTTCGCAGATGATATCCATATCCTCTTTATGCATATCATTTGTGATGGCATTTCCCACGCCTTTTCTATCCTGATGTCTTGACACTCCATGAAGTGAGTAGTTTCTTCCATTCAGATAAAATCCGGTTTTAGGATGATAATGAAAATCTCTTACGCCAAATCTTACACGTACCTGATCAACATCTTTTCCATCTGAAACAAGAGTTGCTACTGCAGTATAAAGATATGGATCCTTAATTCCATCCCAAAGATGCACATTATCTATTTCAATTCTGGCCTCGGCTTTAAACAGATTCCTGCCTGTTTTTTCATCTGATATAAGGACATTCTCTGATGCTTCCCGACTGCAGCAGGCAATATTTTCACCATTTGCATCAAGGATCTCAAATATTACAGCGCACTCACCTGAAGCAGTCCAACAATCTATCTGGACATCGCCTTTTTTGTATCCTTCCACAGGTCTGGCTGTGATCTGTATCCCCTGACCACCAAAATGATCAAGATCAAAATGTTTCTCGTTAACAACCACGAGGTTAACGTCTCTATATATTCCACCATAGAAAGTAAAATCGGCTTTCTGTGGATAAACTCTGTCATTAGGTCTGTTATCCACAATAACCTTTAATTTGTTATCACCATCCACAATATCCCTGGTGATATCGGTTCTAAATGTTGAATAACCGCCTTCATGAGTCATGACCAGCTTTTCATTTAAAAAGACCTGACACTCTGAATTGACACCATCAAATTGGATGTATACTACTTCGTTATCTGACACATCCGGCTTTTGAAATGTCTTTTCATAAGTGGCAACTGCCCTTAAATAATCATTTCCTCCATCCTGGCCATCCTTAGCATTCCAGGTGTGAGGAACATCAACAATTTCATCGTATTTTCCTTCTATGCAAAAGTGCCAATCCTTGTTAAGATTTATCATCTTACGCATAAAATATCTCCTATTTTGAACATTCTTTCACTTTTTTATATAATTACATTACTAAATTTTGTAATTAGTGTTCAATACATATGGAATAATCGGCATATTTTTTGGCATAATTTACACTGCTGTAAAAATGTTATAATATTTTTATCTATAAACATGCATATATGTCTGGAGAAAAACGATGAAGCAATATAGAATTGCTATAGTTGAAGATGATGCAGATTACTCTGCCTTTTTAGCTGAATGCCTAAATAAATACGGTCAGGAAAAAGGATTATTTTTTAATATAAAGAGCTTCACTAAAGGTGAAAGCTTCCTTGATAACTATCGCCAGATCTATGATCTGGTCTTTCTTGACGTGGATCTGGGAAAAAATTTCCTTAACGGCATGGAAACTGCTGAAAAGCTTCGTGTCATTGATTCCATGGTGCTTCTCATCTTCGTTACCAACATGCCTCAGTATGCTCCTGATGGCTACAATGTTGATGCTTTAGACTATTGCCTTAAGCCAATCAGTTACTCTAATCTATCTGTAAAGCTGGACAAGGCTATAAAAGTCCTTTCCCAGCGCAAAGGCACACCTATAAAAATCAAGGACAAGAAAGGAACCAGGATCGTTTCTTCAAGCGATATCATGTACATTGAAGTAATGGGGCATGATCTCATTTTCCATACAACCGACGAGATTATTGAATCTTATGGTGGTCTTAGTGAAAAAGAAGCCGAGCTTTCTTCCTCTGATTTTGCAAGATGCAGCGCTTCTGTACTTGTTAATCTCTCTTTTGTAAAGGGATTATATGGGGATGAAATTGCGATTGGCGATGAAAGGATAAGAATAGGCCGTTCTAAGAAAAAGGCATTTCTGGATCAGCTAAACACATTCCTTGGAGGATGATATGATAGAAACTACTATGCTACAATTTGAAGCTGTCGGATACTTTTTTGAGATTCTGATAGCAGAGATATTATTTCTACTTCCTGAAAAAAGAAGAGACCATTTTTTCCCAAGACTTCTGATTCCTGTCGTATGTTTTGGAGGAATCATCTCAATAACATCCTTACAATCCTTGGATAATCCCTTTATAAGATTCGCATACCTGCTGGTGATCATTGCAATGAGCTTTATATGTATGCAACTCGCTTTTGAAAAAGACGCTTTTCATGTGGCATCATACTGTATTGCAGGAGTTGCTACCCAGCACATTGCAAATAAATGCATTACACTGATAGTACTGCTCTTACAGATCAACAAAATATACCTCCTATCTCCTGTCTACAGGATACTCCTTGAAATAATAATATCCGCAATCGTCTATGTCATAATATACATGGCATTTGCAAGCAAATTCAGGATTGAGGAGCCAAACCTCAACTCCAACCTGCTATCCATAGTCATAGTCCTCATGTGTATCGGAGTTAACAGACTTGTAGTTGATTACTCAAATGCCAATGTAAGCTATGAGCTTGCCACAGCTATCTATGCCATAATATGTTGTGTATTCGCCCTGACCATACAGTTTTATCTTGCCAAGTGGCAACAGCAAAAAGCTGAAGCAGTTATCATAGGTCAGCTTCTTTCATCTTCTGAAAAACAGTATGAGCAATGGAAGACCATGGTAAATCTCAACAATATACATATCCATGATCTTAAGCACATGCTTGATAAAATGGAAAAACTCTCCGGAAAAGATCCTGTGAGTGTTCCGGACCTGTCTCCTATCAGAGATTCCATCAATAATTTTTCACCGCTGGTCAAAACAGGAAACGATGTTCTTGACGTCCTACTAAGAAACATGGACACACTATGCAAGGAGCAGAATATACGCTTTAACTGCGTAAGCTACACAGACCAGTTGGGGAAATTCGATAGTATGTCACTGTATTTTCTGTTTGCCAATGCCATCGACAATGCAAGGGATGGTGCTTCAAAAGTCACCGATCCTGATAAAAGGCTTATAGATGTCAGTCTTAAGCAGTTCGGCGATTCAGTCATTGTTCACATATGGAACTATTTTGACGGTGAGATTTCTTTTGACAATGGCCTGCCTGTAAGAGGCGACCACGAAGAAGGCCATGGATATGGTCTAAAGAGCATCAAGATGCTTGTGGATAAATTTGAAGGTTCGATCAAAGCACAGGCGGAAGGCGATGTGTTTCATCTAAATATCATACTGCCATTGAAAAGTAAGTAGAGCTGGGGGAGTGGGGGAGTCAGTGGGGACGTATCAGTTTGACTCATTGCGTGCAATGAGTCAGTGGGGACGTATCAAATTGACTCATTGCGCACAATGAGTCAATTTGATACGTCCCCACTGACTCTTCACTAACTCAAAAAACTAAATTTTATTTCTCACAATAATTAGCAGCATTTTCTCCTGCGATTCTTCCAAATACAACGATATCTGCCACAGCATTACCACCCAATCTGTTAGCACCATGTATACCGCCAGTTACTTCACCACAGGCGTATAATCCAGGAATAGGATTTCCATCTGTAGAAATGACCTGAGCTTCGGTGTTGATCTTAACACCACCCATGCAGTGGTGGATTCCAGGGCCAACATTAACTGCATAATATGGTCCAGAAGACAGATCAGTAAGCGGTGTTCCTATATCTCTTGAAAAATCAGCATCTACTCCTGAAGCCACATAGCCAGACCATGTTTCAACTGTTTCTAAAAGAGCCTCTGTAGCAGCCTGATCAAATTCCATAGCCGCAGCAAGATCTTCCAAAGTCTCACCTGTTACAAGATATCCGCTCTTATCAAGCTTCTTGATAACAGCAGAGCCTTCATACATTTCCTGATTGGCTATGAGCCATACATTTCCTCCGGTCTGGGCTACCTCTGCTGCTGAAACAGCATCTCTTGTGCCAGTCTCATTGGTAAAGCGCACACCCTCTCTATTTACAAGAATAGCTCCGTCACCTCTAAGTGCTTCACCTACAAGAGCTCCATCTGTTGGAATAACTGTAGGATGAAGCTGGATCTGTTCAAGATCAACGAAATCAGCGCCAATTTCTCCAAGAAAATCTATAGCATCACCGGTTGCTGTTGCAACGTTTGTTGAGATGTATCCTTCAAGATCAGGTCTCAGTTCAACGATCCTATCCATGTTTCCACCAAAGCCGCCTGTTGCAATAACAACAGCTCCGGCATGAACAGTCACGTTTTCGCCATAAGTTCCAACGCCTGTAACACCACAGGCTTTTCCATCTTCCATTATTACCTTATCTACAGCTGTTCCAGTTATGATTTCCACACCAAGTTCATCTAACCTTACACCTAATGCAGATACAAGATAGTTACCAACTGAAGTAACATTGCCTTCTGCATCTGTAGGTCTATGAGTTCTCTTTGCACTAAGACCACCCATGGTTCCAAGAGGACCTGAAAGAGGAGCATTTTCCTCATCAAGCCAATCTATAGCTGCAGATGTATTCTCAGCAAGAGTTCTTACTAGATCCGGATCATTAATCTCTTTTCCACTCTTCATTGTATCTTCAATGAAAAGTTCCACAGAATCCTCTACGCCTTGCTCTGCTTCATAGTGAGTTTCGCAAGCATTCATACCTGAACTTGCTCTACTGGTATTTCCGCCTAAAATATCACTTTTTTCAATGATTATGACACTCTTGCCACTTTCAGCAATAGTAATGGCTGCAGTCATTCCTGCTCCGCCGCCTCCAACAACTACTACATCAGTTGTTAACTCATAATCTTCTGTAGCCGCATCACTTTTATGACTACCATCTGCAACAACACCTGCCTCAGCTAGTGCAGCATCAACCGCAGCCAAAAAACCTTTGGAACTATAAGTTGCTCCAGAAACTACATCTATTTGTGTGCTCTGCGTCTTCAAGATTTTTTTACGAAGTGCCTGGATTGCGCTACCACCAATAGACGGAGTCTCCCCCTCTGTTTGATAAGTTATTTCTGTTATAGTATCGCCTTCAACATAAACAGAAACACTAATTGTACCAGCAAAACCTTCGGCTGAGCCGTCATACTGATGTCCCTCATACTTTGCAACATATGTGCTTCCCCAAATACATAAAATAATTAGTGCCACACAGGCCAAACAGGATAGGATTCTTTTTGTTACAACGCTCATAAAAGTTTTCCTTTCATAAAATTAACGAAAAAACATCTGTATATAATTACTATAATACAAACTTAGCATTTTGTGGAATTTATTTACCAAAAAGAGTCACTGGGGACGTATCAAATTGACTCATTGTGTGCAATGAGTCAATTTGATACGTCCCCAGTGACTCACTAAATGTCTTCAAAGTGGCGTCAATAGTGGTTATGAAGAAAAAGCTTTACAATGTAAAAACTTAATGCTATTATACCGTTTAGCAAAAAATCGTCCTTGATCGGGACAACAATCAGAATACAACTGATTGATTTTTCACCTTAAAAAAATAAATATTTTGGAGGATTTGAAATGACGCGTTTTGCTAGACGTATGAGCGAATCTGGCTACATGCATGTGATCTTGCGTGGAGTTGGAAAACAAATAATATTTGAAGAATATGGAGACTATCGGCACTTTTTGAACAGACTTGAGCGGTATTGCTGTGAAACACAAGTGAAGGTCGTTGCATACTGCCTGATGGATAATCATGCACATCTACTGATACGGGGCGAACCTACAGAAACAATTCTATTTATGAAAAAGTTGGCTGTAAGCTATGCTGAATATTTTAATAAAAAATACGAACGAGTGGGACACCTTTTTCAAAATAGATATTTGAGCGAACCAGTTGATTCTAAAAGCTATTTACTAAATGTGTTTAGATACATTCTTCAAAATCCTGAAAAAGCAAATATATGCAGGACATCTGATTATCTTTGGAATAGTTATAATTTATATAACAATCCGCCAGAATTCATGGACTTATCTCTTATACAAGATATTATTGGCAATTACGAAAAATACAAATTGTTTATGTCATGTATCGATGATGATCCTTACATGGATTATAATATTTGTAAACACGATGATGAATGGGCAAAAAAGGAATTAAAAAAATGTCTGAAAATCCCTTCAGGTACTATTATTCGAAGCTATTCTAAGAATGAAAGAGATTTGGCGCTGTCCCGCCTCAAGGAAATAGGATTATCGGTACGCCAAATAGAAAGGCTTACTGGGATAAACAGAAACATAGTGCAAAGAATATAATGAGTCAATTTGATACGTCCCCGGTGACTCATTGTATGCAATGAGTCAAACTGATACGTCCCCGGTGACTCTATGCAATGAGTCAAACTGATACGTCCCCGGTGACTCTAAATATGAGGTGTAAGTAAATTGTGTGGAAGATATTTTTTTGTAAATAAAACTGCATGTGAAGTTGAAAAGGATTTAAAGCTTAGCCATGGTGCTATAAAAACTGAAACCGGAGACATTACTCCTGGAATGACTGCGCAGGGGCTCATTTGCAACAGAGAAGATCGAAGAAACATTGCCGTAGCAGATTTGTTTTGGGGCATTAGAACTAAGGATAAAAAGCTGATCATCAATGCAAGAGCAGAAGCTATAACGGAAAGTACTATGTTTTCCGATAGTATAAGTAATAGGCGATGCATTCTTCCTTCAACTGGTTTTTATGAATGGGATAAAAATAAGACAAAATTTGTGTTTAAAAGAGAAGATGAAAAACCGCTTTATCTTGCTGGTTTTTACGACCTGAGCGAGAATAGGGATTCTTTCGTGATACTGACCACTGCAGCAAATGCTTCAATGGAGCCTGTGCACGATAGAATGCCTGTGATCATAGATAAAAGAAATATTGAGGACTATTTACAAGATAGCTCTGCCGCAATGGAGATAATAAATGCTCCTATGCCAATGCTTTCAAGGAATAGCGATTACGAACAGCTTACCCTTTTTGGATAAAAAAGTCGCTATTTAATTAATGGCGTGAGCTAAAATTTCAATGCTGAGCAGATTTAGGAGGTGCTTATGGCAGTTTACAGATGTATGGCATGTGGCTACATTTTTGACGAGGAAAAAGAGGGCAAAAGTATCAGAGATATTGACCAGTGCCCGAGATGTAAGCAACCTGATGACAGATTTGTTTTGGTAGAAGACAGTGCAGAAAAAAAGGATGAGAAATAATATGAGTCCCCGTGGAGTCACCGGGGACGTATCAATCTGACTCATCTACAAGTGAAAAATATCTATAGATGTGAGTTTGATACGTCCCTTCTGACTACTCCACAATAAAATATTGCATTAGCTCATATTTCAACTTTGTTCCCTCTGCAATCCCTTCAGGCAAAAGTGCTCTTGCAACAAGCTTAAGGTCATCTGATTCTATATCTAGTCTCTTCAAATTAGCGTAATCTCCGTCAATACTTACTACTGTGTAATACCAAGTTTCCATATTTTTTCTCCTTTCAAAAGTCAATCTGAACTCATCAATTTGTTAATATTATATGACATCTTACGTATCTCAGAGTTTTTTCTCTATTTCTCTTAGATTGTTGCAAAACTCTTCATCGTTATGATCTGACACATGATTTAAAAATTCATGAAATGGCATGATCTTAACATCATTGACTTCTCTCGGATCATATTTAAATCCATCAGCCGGAACATCTACTCTGCACATAAAGACTGAAACCAGAAGTCCTGTGCCATCATCCCAGTCAACGATGCTTTCAAAGCCTAATTGCATACTCTCCGTTGGAATCGTAATATCCAATTCTTCTTTTACCTCTCTAAAGGCTGCTGTCTCAGGAGTCTCACCAGCCATCACGGCTCCCCCTGTCATATCCCATTTACCAGCGTAATACTTTGCCTTTAGTGACCTCTGATGAACTATATATTTGCCTTCGCCCTCTCCTGGCGCAGGACTATCACTGGTTTTCATTATAACAAGAACATGTCTGTAGTACTCTCCTGCTTTTTTAGGATTGTGCTTAGGCCTTGTAACTCCAGTCAAACTGCCATCTCTATTATAAATATCTATGTACTCCATTTTTACGAATCTCCTAATAATTTTCTTTGAACGAGTCACTGGGGACGTATCAAACTGACTCATTTTGTGCAGACAAAATTAAGACATTTTGATACGTCCCCAGTGACTCATTATAAGCTAAAAAAACGCTTTGTGATACACTATTAATTCTTCTCAGAAATTACTTCCGTTCCATCCCCAGTCATCTGATCCAAAATACCTGATATACATGTGATCCGGGGCTATACCTAGGATATCACCATATATGCCTGTCAGTTCCTGCGTCATCTTGGCATAAGCATCTGAAGGCGCACTACCATAGACCTTGACTTCGATAAATGCTGTAGGCTGAGAATCATCTCCTCTAAAATACATAGGAACATCGCCTTCAATAGCCAGCATAAGCCAGTTCTCACTCTTTCCAGGCAAAATAGATATTGCCTGTCCAAGGCGCTGCTTAAGCTGTGTTTCTTTTTCCTTTGATACTGCTACATTTGTTTTTGTTGAAATAAATGGCATGTTTTTTCCTCCTGAAGCAAACGCTCATTATAGATTTCATATCATCTTTTACTATATCAGAAAAAGAGTCAGTGGTGACCTATCATTTCGCAGTGCGGGTTTCTTGTTTAATGTTACAAAATCATCCATTTTTAAGCTGAACGTGATATTCCTACCATGCTCATTGGATCAAGCACTTCATCTAGCTTATCTGGATCCATGAGCTTTTCATCCAACACAATTT
>JAEEGH010007749.1_pt1 | contig 25655 bp, 19 predicted proteins | sample 9134181 | NCBI WGS metagenome assembly JAEEGH01 (sample SAMN16246544, study PRJNA631951) | gut metagenome | biome: gut microbiome; feature: rumen; material: DP-attached | host: Bos | place: Iran: Karaj | collected 2018-10
CCAAGGACTTCAAGCTCCCGGAAGGCGTGGAACTCGCTTCTGGTCCGCGTACCGTGATCTTCACGATTACGTCCAAGTCCAAGAAGAAGGACGATGCTGCTGACGCCGCTGCCGCTCCTGCTGCAGCTGCTGCTCCGGCTGCTGAAGCCAAGTAATTGCTTTAAGCAATCGAAATTGAACCTGTCTGCTCTGTGCGGGCAGGTTCTTTTTTTGCGATGAGACGCGAGGGACGAGCCATGAGCAATGAGCGATGAGCGGTGAGTTCCTCATACCTCATAGCTTTTTCTATATTACCTCATAGCTCACACCTCAAAGCGCCTATGGCGCGACCTCATACCTGTTATGTACATCATCGTCGGTCTCGGAAATCCTGGTACTCAATATTCCAACACCCACCACAACGCGGGCTTCATGGCGGTCGAAAAACTCGCTGACCCGAACAAGGACTGGAAAAGCGAACACAAGGCGCTCACCATGAAGGTGAACATCGCGGGGGAGGAATGCCTGCTTGCAAAACCGCAGACTTACATGAACCTTTCGGGCGAGGCAGTACAGGCATTGATGACGTGGTACAAGGTGAAGACCGACCACTTGCTTGTCTTCAGCGATGACGTTAATTTGGACGTAGGCCGCATCCGTTGCCGCAAGGACGGCAGCCACGGCGGGCAGAACGGCCTCCGCAACATCATCGAGCACGTGGGCGACAAGTTCCCGCGCATCCGTTTTGGTGTGGGAAAGTGCCCTCCGAAATTTGACCTGAGCAACTGGGTGCTGGCCAAGTTCCCGCCCGAAGACCGCCCCGTATTTGACGAGGCCATCGCCAAGGTCCCTGCACTCGTGGAATGCTACTTCAAGTTCGGCATCGAAAAGTGCATGGAACGCTACAACGGAAAGTAATCCGTCTCGGCGAAAAATCCACGGATTATTTCATGGGCTTATCCCACGGGTAATTTGCTTGTATCGAATCCTTGGGGCCTACGGACAAGATGACTTCGGCAGGGTAATGCCCTGGTGTTTCTGATGGAGTCGTTGAAAATACCGAAAGGATAAACGCATTATTCATCGTTTTCAAGAGATTGCCGGGTGCGTAAGCTTCCCTCATCAGATGATCGGCTCCGTGTTGGGGCCGTGCCGTGCCACCCTCGCGATATATGTTTATTCCACCGTAGACAACATTGTTTCTTTGGACTTGCAAATGGAACCCTATATCCGATAATGGCGTCGGGAATTCGCAGCTATCGCTTTGATCGCAAACCTGTACGCCGTTACAATAAATAGAGTAGTCGCTGCGCCCATCGGCAATACGAACTTTCATAGCAGGACCATAACATCCGACAAGCACACAGAGCAAAACAAATAGTAAATAGGAACGTTTCATTCTACAATTTTCTTCACTTTATTTTTTCAGAAACGTAACTTACAATCGGAATGAAATCATTAGGCACGTAGGCGATGTGTCCGTAAGACCATACAATCTTGTCGTTCTTCTTTTTCTTTTCAAAAATAACGGCAACACCGATTTCGTCGCGAAGTAGCTTTATTTGCAATAAATAATCGCAATCTTTTTGGTCCGAGACAATAGCATAGCCGTCGATAGTCGCGTATTCCTTGACTAGGGAAATTATTCTTTCGGCATAATCTTCATGAACGCCTTGCAGCTGAACCGGTAAGATAAAGTATTCTTTTTTCGCCCACAAGGCCGACGAGAACAAAAGGACAATCAATAAACTACGAAACATTCTCATTTTAAGGCAATATAAAAAATATGCCTCAATTTGCCGTAAATAATCGCTTTATTTTGCTTTACCTCGTCTAAATTTTCTATATTCTATACGCAAAAGAGGTACATTATGAAACTTTTGCCAGAAGCTTTGACGTTTGACGACGTCCTCCTTGTTCCCGCTGAATCTTCTGTCTTGCCGGCCCAGACCGACGTGAGCACCCAGCTCGCCCCGAATATCAAGCTCAATATTCCTATTATCAGTGCCGCCATGGATACCGTGACGACGGCTCCTTTGGCTATTTCCCTCGCTTTGCAGGGGGGTATCGGCATCATCCACAAGAACATGAGCGTCGAAGACCAGGCCGAAGAAGTCCGCAAGGTCAAGCGGTGGCAGTCCGGTATCGTCACCAACCCGGTGACGCTCGATGCAGACCAGCCGGTCTCTGCTGCTTTTGAACTCCGTGCCCGCAACAAGGTGAGCGGTTTCCCGATTCTTTCCAAGGGCAAGCTCGTCGGTATGCTCACGAGCCGCGACCTCCGCACGGTGAGCGACATGAACGTGAAGATCCGTTCCGTGATGACCAAGAATCCGGTGACGGCCAGCCCGAAGGTGAGCCTCGCCAAGGCGAAGGAAATCCTCGCCGAAAAGCGCATTGAAAAGCTCCCGCTCGTGGATGCTTCCGGTGCCTTGAAGGGCCTCATCACGATGACTGACATCTTGAAGCGCGAAAACAACCCGAACGCTAGCCTCGACAAGAACGGCCAGTTGCTCGTGGGCGCCGCTGTCAGTACCTCTGCCAATACTCTCGAACGCGTGGCTGCCCTCGTGGACGCCGGCGTTGACCTGTTGATTATCGATACGGCTCATGGCCACCACATCGGTGTGCGTAACATGGTGAAGACCGTTCGCAAGAAATATCCGAAGCTCACGATTTGTGCCGGTAACGTCTGCACGCCGGAAGCCGTGGAAGAACTCGCCAAGTGCGGTGCCAACATCGTCAAGGTGGGTATCGGTCCGGGCTCCATCTGCACCACGCGTATCGTGGCCGGTGTGGGTTATCCGCAGTTCTCCGCTGTCGTGGAATGCGGCAAGATGGCCCGCAAGGTCGGCGTGAAGATTATCGCCGACGGTGGCCTCAAGTTCTCTGGCGACATCGTGAAGGCACTCGCCGCCGGTGGCCACGCCGTGATGGTGGGCTCCCTGTTTGCCGGTACCGAAGAAGCTCCGGGCGAAGTCATTCTCGCCGATGGCCGTAGCTACAAGAGCTACCGCGGCATGGGTTCTCTCGGTGCGATGAAGGCCGGTTCTGCCGACCGTTACTTCCAGGGTGGCGTTCAGGAACCGCGCAAGTTCGTTCCCGAAGGCATCGAAGGCCGCGTTCCGTACAAGGGACCGCTCCGCGACACCGTTTACCAGCTGATTGGTGGTATCCACTCTGCCATGGGTTATGCCGGTGCTGCGAACCTCGAAGAACTCTACAAGAAGGCGACGTTCGTCCGCATTACGGGCGCAGGCCTCCGCGAATCGCACCCGCACGATGTAACGATTACGAAGGAAGCCCCGAACTACCGCACGGGCGAATAAGGCGGGGAATATTTCCGGCGCTTTTAGCCTACTTTAGTTCATGAACTTTCGAAATCCGCAACAGTGCAAGGCTGTGGCGGATTTCTTTGTTTTTGGGGGCGTTGTTTCCCAGTGTAACCAAAAAGTGCCCGAAAAATGGAGCTTTTGGCCGTTTATGTTTCTATACTATATGTTAGAAATAAAAGGTGAGGTAATATGAATTATCTGAAAAAAATGGGAATGTCGCTCCTTTCCGGAGCTGTTTTGGTCCTGCTGGCTTGTTCGGACGACTCGTCCACGAAGCCGGAGCCGGCTGACCCCGGTATTCCGGTAGCCGAATCTTCTTCGGATATACAGGATCCCAATCTTAATGGCGGCTCCAGTTCCAGCGGAACCCCTGTAGCTGTTACGGTCGACCCGGGACTTGCCAAGCGCCTGGTCGCGAACATGGGCCCCGGCATTAACCTGGGCAACGTTTTCGAGGCGGAAAATAACGGTTTTTCTAAGTTCGACGAAAATCAGTTCACCAGCACATGGGGCGAGACTATTGTTCCCGACGATTTCAAGGCTTTGGGTGATTCGGGCTTCAGGAACATGCGCATTCCCGTGAGTTGGGAAGAGCACGTCGAAGAAAAGAATGGCAAGTGCGTTGTGGACGAACCTTGGATGAAGCAGGTGTTCTGGGCTGTCGACCTTGCGATAAAGAACAAGATGGTGGTCATTTTGAATGCGCATCACTGGAATGCCATGTATGATTCCAATCCGGATACGGAAACCCCGTGCTTGCTGGAAGTCTACCGCCAGATGATGACGGAAGTTGTGAAGTATTCCCATGATTCCTTGATTGTGGAAACGCTCAACGAACCCCGCGGCAAGCTGACATCGGCTAAGTGGAACGTGCTTGTGGATTCCATCGTGAACATTGTTAGGACGGCCGACCCGCAGCGTGTGGTGATGGTGGGTACGCACAACTACAACAATGCCGCGGCTGCATCGCAGCTCAAGTTGCCGAGCGATGCAACGAACTTGATTATTACTTTCCACTATTATGAACCGTTCTCGTTTACCCACCAGGGTGCCACCTTCGTCAGTCCGCAATACCCGACAGGCAAGGAATGGAAGGCCTCCTTCGGCGAAATGCGCGCAATCAAGAAGGTGTTCTCCAATCTCAAGGACTGGGCCGATGCGAAGGGACTGCCGGTTTACCTGGGTGAATTCGGTGCTTACGAGGCTGCGGACAGCGTTTCCCGCGAAACCTGGACGACCTTCATGGCTGATCTTGCCAATAAGATGGGATTCGGCTGGGCCTACTGGGAATTCTGCAGCGGTTTTGGTGTGTATGACGAAACTACTGGAAAGTGGAACGCACCTCTGATGCGTGCCTTGCTCCATCCCGTGATGACGTTTGAGGAAGCGGAATACCCGAGCCTTGACACGCTCAAGTATGTGCTTCTGGACGATTTCGACCAGAACGAGGGCGCGAACATCAACGTCACGGCTCTTTCCGCCAAGCTGACTCTCGCTGAAGGGAACCCGGTGGACAGCGCCGCTGGCCGCTGGTACGCCTACTGCGACTTTACGAGTACGGTCACTATGGCCGGCGGCGATACGCTTGTTACCTCGGTCATGGTTGACGACACGACTAACAATTACACGGCGACGAACTTCGAGAAACTGATTACGAGCGAAGGTCATGAAGGTCGCGGTCTGTACTTCAAGCTGCACCTCTTGGGTGATTCCTATCCGTGGGCAGGCTTCGGAGCCGGGTTCTATACCAGTGAAAAGCGCGCCAACTTCGCAAACCTCAAGGCCCTGACCTTCTGGGCCAAGGGTAAGGGTGAGTTCAAGGTCTCCTGGGTGACCGACTATGCTGAAAAGTGCTGCAAGCAGAACTGGGGTACGTTCAGCACCGAAATTGAACTGACGTCGGAGTGGAAGCAGTACACAATCTGGTTTGATCAGTGGACGCCCAGCCCGTGGTCCGAACTGGAAGGTCTCGGTGCCGAGTGGCTCGAACATAACGACGATGTCCGCAATCTCCAGTTCAGCAACGGATCCTCTTACGGCCAGGTCGTCGACGAGGAACTCGAAATCTGGTTGGATGACGTTCGCTTCTACGGGATGAGCGATGCTGACTTTGAAAATCCGTCTATAGTTGTACCGGACCCGACTCCTGCAACGGATCCTGAGCCTGCAACAGATTCAACGTCGGTAACAGATCCTGCTCCGACCACAGATTCGACGTCAGCAACAGATCCTGCGCCTGCAACGGATTCGATTCCGGCCACAGATCCGGCTCCTATAACAGACCCGGCTCCGGTAACAGAATAGCCTAGAATAGGCTGGTTTGCTCGGGCTCGCCGCTTGCGGCGGGCCTTTCTGTATTTGTATTGTTGATTTGCTCTAAAAGCCAGGCCTCGTCGTGCACGGGAATGCCGAGTTCGTTCGCCTTGGTGAGCTTGCTTCCGGCAGCTTCGCCTGCGAGCACCCAGCTCGTCTTCTTGCTTACGGAACCGCTGACCTTGCCGCCGTTCTCTTCGATGAGCTTGCGCGCCTCATCGCGGTCCATGTTCGGGAGCGTCCCGGTGATAACCGCGGTCTGCCCCTGGAATAGCGTCTTCACGACTCCCTTGAATTCGGTGGGCAGCCCGAGGGCCACGAGCTCGTCAATTTCGTTCGTGTAGAGCGGCGTGTGGAAGAATTCGTAAACGGATTTCCCGATGCGTTCGCCGACGTCGTTCACGTTCTGCAAATCTTCGACTGTCGCGGTGCGGATGGCCTCGAGCGTACGGAAGTGCTTCGCGAGGTTTCGGGCGCTGGTGCGGCCTACGAAGCGGATGCCGAGGCCGTGCAGCAGGTTCTCGAGGCTACGTTCCTTCGATGCGGCGATGGCGTCGAAGACGTTCTTCGCGCTCTTCTTGGCCATGCGTTCCTGCGATTCGAGATCCTCAATCGTGAGGCGGTAAAGGTCCGGAATGCGCTTGATTTTGCCTGTGGCAATCAGGCTTGCGATGAGGGCGGGGCCGAGGTTCTCGATGTTCATGGCCTCGCGGCTCACGAAATGTTCGAATAGGCATTGCACCTGCGCCGCACAGTGCATGTTTTCGCAGCGGAGAATCACTTCGCCGTCCACATGTGTGAGCGGTTCCCCGCAGACAGGGCATTTGTCGGGGGCTGTCACGGGGAGTGCCCCGGCCGGGCGGAGTTCTTTCTTGACGTCGGTGATTTTCGGGATGATTTCGCCGCCCTTCTCGACGCCGACGGTGTCGCCGAAGTGGAGGTCCAGTCGGGCGACTTCGTCGAAGTTGTGGAGGGTGGCGCGCTTGACCGTGGTGCCCGCGAGGCGCACGGGTGCGAGGTTCGCCACCGGCGTGACCGCTCCGGTGCGGCCGACCTGGAATTCTACGGAGAGGAGCGGGGTATAGGCGCGCTCTGCCTTGAACTTGTAGGCGATGGCCCAGCGAGGGCTCTTGCTCGTGGAACCGAGCTCGCGCTGCATCTGCAAATCGTTCAGCTTGACGACCATGCCGTCGATGTCGAAGGGGAGGTTGTCGCGGCTTGCGCCAATCTGCTCCGAAATCTTCATGATTTCGTCGACGGTGTCGGCTTTCCAGTATTCATTTGTATGGAATCCGAGTTTCTTCAGCTGCAGCAGGTTTTCTTCGTGCGTCCTGTTGTTGCTCTGCGGAATGTGGTAGGCGAAGAAGCGCATCGGGCGAGTCTTGCATTCGGCCACGCTCTTGAGCTTGAGCGAACCCGAAACTGTATTGCGCGGGTTCTGGAAAATCTTCTTGCCCTCTAAAATGAACCGCTCGTTTAGGCGTTCAAAGGCATCTCGTTCCATATAGACTTCGCCACGAACCTCGAATGTGCCCTGCGGGATTTCGCTGGGATCGATTTTCAATTTCTTTGCATCCAAAGTTTCGGGAATGTCCGCGATGGTGAGTGCGTTCAAGGTAACCTCGTCGCCCTGAACACCGTCGCCACGTGTGACGGCCTGTTTCAGACGACCGTTTTCGTAGATGACGGCAAGGCTCACGCCGTCAATCTTGCGCTCGCAGATCCAGGTATGAGGCTCGAGGCCCGAAGCACGAGGCACGTCATTCTGGAGCCCCGCAGGGGCGATAGATTCTATTCCGTCCTCCGCAGCCCGTACAAATTCAGCCATTTCTTCGGCGCTGTACACGTTCGCGATGCTGAGCATCGGCACGGCATGGGCCACTTTGGCGAAATCGTTCGTGAGGTCGCTGCCGACCTGCTGTGTGAGTGTGGCCTTCCCGCGCAATTCCGGATAGGCTTTTTCCAGTTTTTCAAGTTCTTTGAGCCCGAAGTCAAAGTCCTGATCGCTCATCGGCGAAAAGCCGTCCTTGTAATATAGGCGGCTCGCTTCTTCAAGTTGCTTCTTCAGTTCAAAATAACGGGAAAAATCAATTTCTTTCTGGTCACTCATGCTGTAAATAATAATTTTTTCGATAGAGGTGCACTTTCTTCTTTTTTTTATTACCTTTCCTTAAGGTTGGATTGATTCTGGGGATTGTATGACTGAACCCTTATTTGTAGAGTTACTTGCTTTTTGCTCGATTATTTGCGTAATTTTACTTTTAAAGGTAAAATCGGAGGTCGACTATAACGTCAACTCCACTTTGCTGGCGAGCATCATGGCTCATGCGGCAATCTTGAACATGGTCGACTGCCTTTGTTTCGTCTTTTTCGAGTCTAGCTATCCTGTCCTGAACCTTTTCCTGAACTCGGTGTATTTTGTCGTGGGGCTTATGCTCACGTTCTCGTGGTATCAGTATGCGATGAGCACGCTGTGCAATTTGTTGTGGAACGGCAGGTGGCTCCGCTGGGTTTCCATAGTTCCGCTGGTGGCGATTCTGATTGCGATTGCCTGTTCCTTCTGGACGGGGTGGCTGTTCAGCCTTGACGAAAACGGCTTCTACTGTAGAGGCCCCTACTTCTTCCTCCAGATGGTCGTGTGCGGTCTCTACTTGCTGATTCCGAGTACCATTTCGTTTATCAGAATTTTTATGAAGCGGTTCTATTCCGACCGCAGCATAAACATGGCCTTTTCTTCCATTGTCGTCTTGCCGCTTCTGGTAATGTTCTTGCAGATGCACTTTCTTCCGGGAACGCCGTCCATTTCCATCGGGCTTACGATTTCGGTCCTGATTATCTTTGTCAACATGCAGTCCCAGCGGATTTCCATCGATTCGCTCACCGGGTTAAACAACCGTAACCACCTGAATCGCTTCCTTGATCATAAAGTCCAGAATTTGCGCAAGAATAGGCAACTGTTCCTGTTCATGCTCGATATCGACAAGTTCAGGGACATTAACGATAACTTCGGCCGCCTTCAGGGGGATATTGTTTTGCAGATAGTGGGGAACGCTTTAAAGAGCGTGTGCGGGCATCTTGGCCACTTTATCGCTCGCTACGCTGCTGATGAGTTTGTTGTCGTTGCTGAACTGAACGATTTTTCTGATGCCCTTTACCTGCGCAGAAACATCCTTATGATTTTGACGAAGAACGGTGAGCACCTGAAGTTCCCTTTGCGGTTGAGCATTGGCTATACCATTTGGAACAAGTCCGGTGATTCTATTCCCGATTTCATTTCGAGGGCAGAAAAGGAACTTGTCGCCGACAAACGGTCAAAATCCTTGGAAAGGGCCGTCACTTAGGCGGCTTTTGGATATATATTAAGGGCATGGGTTTTAGGAGTTTTTTTCTCTCAGCTTTTTTTGCATGTGCCGCGATTGCCTTGGCGGGGTGCTCCGGTGATTCCGATGAAAATTCGGCAGGCCCCGGTAACGAAGTGGTAGGGGATGGCTCGGCTTTGCAGTCATCGTCCTCGGTTGCGGAAGGATTGTCGGCTGCTTCGGACAGTTTGGGCTCTCGGCCGGAATCGGCGGGCTCGTCTGTTTCCGGCGAATCGGTGTCTTCTGCGGATAACCCCGCGTCATCAGGAGAAAAAGCGGTATCTTCGGGGTCTGAGCCTTCTTCTGGCGATGGCTCGGCCGAATCGTCTGCCGGCCCGTCCTCGTCGGCGACTCCGGCTTCGTCGTCCGTTTCAACGTCTTCCGGCTCGCTTCCTCCGCAATCTTCAGGTTCGGAACCTCCGACGTCAACCGCTTCCGAGCAGTTTTTCAATTTCGACTTTTACATGGGCGCCGACATCTCGACCGTGCAGGAATACGAGCGCAACAAGACCAAGGTCTACGACGTGGATGGAACGGCGTCGGACATTTTCACGGTGCTCAAGAACCACGGCTTCAATGCCATCCGCCTGAAGACCTTCGTGGATCCCAAGGCAAAGTACGGTTATGCCGCGTCGGGTTGCGGTCACGAGGCCGAGGCCTACGCCGACAAGGATCATATCGTCGCCTACGCACAAAAGATCAAGGCTGCCGGCATGGCCTTCTTGCTCGATATCCACTACAGCGATAACTGGGCTGATCCCGGCAAGCAGATTATTCCCGAGCGCTGGCGCAAGGTCGGCAGCTCCGATGCCCTTGCCGATTCCGTCTATGCCTACACTCTCGATTTGATGAAAGCCCTCAAGCAGGTGAATGCGGTTCCCGAGATGGTGCAGATTGGCAACGAGACGACGCCCGGAATCCTTGTCCATGTGCCGAACAGCAGCACGGACTGCTGGGGTAACGGCGTGGACAAGGCTTCTACCGCAATCAACGGCGACATGGGTACTGCGAGCGGCAAGGCGAACGCGGCGAAGTACTTCAAGGCGGGCATCAAGGCGGTCAAGGAAGTTTCGCCCTCCACAAAGACTGTGCTGCACATCGAACGCATCCGTCAGGCCAATACGGTCACCTGGTGGATGACGGAAATCTTCAAGAACCAGAAAGTCCCCGCCGACATAATGGGATTCTCCGCCTACACGGCGTATGGCGACAAGGCTCCCGATGATTGGAAATCGCTCTTCCAGACGGTCACCTCGAGTTATCCGGACCTGGAATTCATGGTCGTGGAATACAACGGCGGCGATTCGGACAACCACTACAATTACGACGGCTCGCGCAAGCGCACGAACGAGATGATAAAGGGAATGGACCGCTGGATAGGTACGTTCTTCTGGGAACCGACGCTCAGCGGCGCCTGGGGCCCCGCGCTCTTTGACTGGAAAGGCAACGACTTGCAGGCGAACAGCAAGGCCTTCGAAGAATTTCCTGCGCAGTAACTTCGCTTGAGAAACCCCGATTTTGTTCGGCGAGGATGCTCGCCGGTTTTTGGCCCGTATGGCAGAACAGCGTGCCCGTGAAGCGGCCAACGGAGGTATTGACCCGTGGTTCGACAATGTGTAAAGGGGTAGTCCCCCTATTGCGTTTCTTTGTTCCTTTTGGTATATTTACATCATGTAACCGAACGGTTGCCGCCTGGCGTTATGCCAGCATTCTTTTATGGACATAACAAAAGAGGAAATATGGCTCGCGAAATTCGAGAGACCCCGATTTTGTTCGGCGAGGATGCTCGTCGGTTTTTAGCCCGTATGGAAGAGCGGCACCCAGAACCTCCGGAAGTTCGTGCCCAGCGTCTGCGGGATTACGAATTCATGAAAAAGGCTTACGAGCTGGGTATGGCAGAACAACGTGCCCGTGAAGCGGCCAACGGAGGTATTGACCCGTGGTTCAAGCATGTATAGATAGGGAAAAGTTTCGCTTCATTCGTTTAAAGCCGTCGTATTCAATTGAAAATTTCAGTTGCGGCGATGCAGATTTGGATGATTTCGTTCTTCATCATGCGGCGGCGTTTCAAAAACATTTGCTGTCTGTCAGCTATGCTTTTGTTGATAGCGATAGCAGTCGAGTTTTAGCTTATTGCAGCCTTGCGAATGACAAGGTTGCCATAACCAATTTTAAGGACAAGGCCGAGTTCAACCGTTTTCGCAAAAAACGCGGTTTCCCGAATGAAAAACGATTGAAAAGTTATCCCGCAGTGAAGTTGTGTCGCTTGGGGGTTGATGAAACCGCAAAGGGGCTGCGTATTGGAACGACCATTTTGAACTACATCAAGTCTATGTTCGTTATCAATAACAAGACGGGTTGTCGCTTCCTGACTGTGGATGCCTACTTGAATGCTGTGCCGTTCTATGAAAAGAATGGATTTCGTTTCATGAACGCCGAGGATGACGACCCGCATACGCGTCTCATGTACTACGACCTGATGGATATCGTGGCATAGTTTTGCCTGGTTGTGGGGGAATCTAGGCCCGCGACATTAGTTGTTGCGCGGTTATACTATATTTCCCTCCATGCCCACATTCACAAAATACATCCAGAACGAGGAGCATTACTCCGAAGTCATCTCGCGAATCGCAAAAGTTCGTAATACGTTGTGGATTGGTACCGCCGATATCAAGGATGTCTATGTGAAGCAGGATGGCGATGCGATTCCTCTGTTGGGGCAAATCGCTGGTCTTCTGAAGCGTGGCGTGGCTGTACGATTGATTCATGCGAAGGAGCCGGGGCCGAATTTTCGCGAGGATTTTGACCGGTACAAGATTCTTGCAACCGATCTTGAACGAGTGATGTGCCCGCGGGTGCATTTCAAGATGATGATTTTCGACTTGGAAACGGCATATATCGGGTCGGCGAACCTCACGGGTGCGGGTATCGGCATGAAGAGTTCCTTGCGGCGTAACTTCGAGGCGGGTATCCTCACGAATGATCCGGCGATCGTTGAGTCCGCCATTGAACAGTTTGATACGCTTTGGATGGGCTCGCACTGCCAAAAATGCGGTCGCCAGGAATTTTGCGGCGACAGGATAAAGTAGAATTTCCCTGGAAATTCGTGCCCGCCGGCATTCTACTTGAAAGCTGTTTCCTCCTGTACACAGAAAAATGCAGGTAAATGTCGTTTTTTATGCATAAATTCTTGTATTTTTTTAGCAAAAACGAAAGGATGGAACATGGACAACTTCAATTTCTACAGCCCCACGGAATTTGTGTTCGGTTTGGACCGCGAAAAAGAATGCGGTGAACTTGTCAAAAAGTATGGTGGTACCAAGGTGCTTATCCACTACGGTGGCGGCTCCGCGGTGCGTTCGGGATTGATTGACCGTGTGAAGGCCTCCCTCGATGCTGCTGGAATTGCCCATGTGGAACTCGGAGGCGTGAAACCGAACCCGCACGATTCGCTCGTGTACAAGGGCATTGAAATTGTCCGCCAGAACGGCATTGACTTTATCCTTGCTGTGGGCGGCGGCTCTACGATTGATAGCTCCAAGGCTATTGCTATGGGTGCGGTTTACGACGGCGATTTCTGGGATTTTTACGATGGCAAGGCCTCGGCGGCAGCTGCGCTCCCGATTGGCGTGGTGCAAACGATTGCGGCTGCCGGTTCCGAGGGTAGCGGTGACTCCGTGGTGACCAAGGAAGACTGCATGCTCAAGCGCGGCGCGAGCAGCGTGCATATCCGCCCGAAGTTCGCGGTGCAGAATCCGGCGCTCCTTTGCACGTTGCCAGCTTACCAGACGGCTTGCGGCATTACCGATATCATGGCGCATGTGTTTGAACGCTACTTCACGAACACACTCGAAGTGGAAATTACCGACCGCCTGTGCGAAGCTGTGCTTTTGACGATGGTGAAGGAGGGCCCGCGCGCCATTGCCGACCCCGCCAACTACCAGGTGCGTGCGAACATCATGTGGGCGGGGACGGTAGCCCACAACGGCGTCGTGGGCTGCGGGCGCAGTCAGGACTGGAACAGCCACGCCATCGAACATGAACTCTCTGCGCTTTATGACTGCGCCCATGGCGCGGGCCTCGCGGTCATCATGCCTGCCTGGATGGAATACGTGGTCGACCACAACGTGATGCGCTTTGCCCAGATGGCTACGCGCGTGTTCGGCTGCGAGATGAATTTCGAGAACCCGAAGGCTACAGCCCTCGAAGGCATCAAGGCTTTCCGCAAGTTCCTGCATTCCATCGGCATGCCCATCAACTTTGCCGAGCTTGGCGCAAAGGAAGAGGACATCCCGACTCTCGTCAGGAAACTCAACCCAGGCGACGGCTGGGGTTTTGTTCCGCTCAAGGCGAAGGACGTGACTGCGATTTACACTATCGCGGCGCGTGCAACGTTGGAATAATGTGAAAAATAAGTTCTCGCTGGAATTGCATGGATCCAGTGAGATGCTTTACAAGGAGTCGGCAGGCGGCGTGGCTATGTTTTTGAGGCATTCCTCAAACTCGTCTTTGTTGCCTTCCCAGTACTTGGTTACGACTCTTTCGCCTTGGGAATAAATGAGCTTATCTGTATTCAGGTGCTCAATGTTCCTGTTATTGCAATATTCTCGGGTCACATATCTTTCAACCTGGTGCCACTTGCAAATCGTGTCGTCCCTCGTCACGGTCACGAAGATTTCTCTCCCTTGGTATTCTTTATTTATGCAACTGTCTAAGGTTGCTGTGTATGTCGTGCCATTAAAGGTAAATGTCTGAATGTCGTTTTCGATTTTGCCATAGGTTATGTCGAATTTTTTCGAATTTCCCGAAACGAGAGCGGAATATCCAATTGAGCCTGTAAATAAATCGTCTATGTAGAGCGATATATTTGATTCCCCGTTCAAGACCAGGCAGATATAATACATAAGGTCTGAAGTGAAAAAGTTCTGTTTCATGCGGGTCTTTTGAAATTCAATTTCTGAAGAATCCGCAACATTTGTAGAGTCTTCTTTCCAAGCCAAAGTCAAGGCGAATTCGTTATTGGAAATCTCGAGAATGCAATCGAGTTGCTTTATCCAGGTGGAATAACTGCTTTCTTGAGTAATTATAACGGAATCCGTAGTCCATGTTCCGTCCATATTTTCGGCAGAACCGCCAACAAGTACACAAGTGACGCCCGAGTCCAGGTGGAAGAAAATTTTGTCGCCCTCCAGCTCTATGTTCATTTCATACGCTCTATCTACGGGTTCCCAAGAAACAGACTTTTCTGTCTTGGTCTCGTTTAATTTGCACTCTCCCGTATTGGGCGCGCTAAGCAAGAATTGGTTTCTGGATTTCCCTTTGTTCAAATAGCCTTCTGTGAAAACCACGATGTTTCTTGGGTCAATTCCATTGGAACTCCATTTTTTGCTGTCGGAGTTTCCTGATTTGCTGTCGGAACTAGCATCTTGTTTTTTGGAACTTTTACCCTTGCTACTAGAGCTTTCATCTTGTTTTTTTGAACCTTTGTCCTTGCTGTCGGAGTTCTCGGTTTCATTGTCGGAATCAATATCTTGTTTCTTTGAACTTTTGCTCTTGCTGCTGGAACTTATATCCTTACTGTCGGAGCTGTCGTCGGTATACGAGGAGGATAGGCTTTTTTCGGTATCTTCAAAAGACGCAGAAGAACCATCGTCACCACAGGCAGCGAAGAATATGGCGCAGGCAGAAGCTAGAATTAAGAAAACTTTTTTCATAATACCCAAACTCTTTATTTTTTCCCCAATATACATTTTTACTTGCAGATTTCCTTGTAGACGTCTTTCTTGTCCCGTATTGTGCGGGTAGAGTCGACAAGGGTTCCCGTTGCTGCAAAGCCGTCATCGGTACAGTTGCCGTCGACATCTTTGCCGCCGACAAGAATTATCGTGAATGTCCAGATGCCAAGTGATTCTTCGCAGGTCTTGTCGGGATCGTTTTTGGCTTCGACATCCATTTTTATTTCCATCGTTTTTTCGTCGAAGGTGATGTATGAAATGGATGAGGAATTTGAGTCAACTTGCTCGATGGTCCATACGGAATCGTCAACGGAAAAATCGCAATCCTTCTTTTCTCCTGTGAACTCGATGGGGGACCGTGTGATTTGAGCCGTGTCGATAACAAAGCCTCCGATGTCATCTTCATCATCCCAATCGAAAGATACCGAGCTCGAAGATTTCTTAGTTTGGTTGTTTTTCGAAGAAGAGTCTTGTTTTTTGCTTTTGGAGGAGGACGAAGAGTATGCGGTTGCGTCTTCTTCGTCTTGGGAAGGGGCTTCTACGGTTTGCGAACAAGCGAAAAGGCATAACGCCGAAACCATCACGGTTGCGAAATAGGCGATTTTATGCATGGTGTCCCTCCCGTTTTATGGCATCCATTTAAAATCTATAAAACTTTTTGCCTATCGGGGCGGATTTTTATCGGCTCAGTTCTACGGCGTAATCTGCCGCATTCACGAAATCCTGCGCATGCTCGATGGCGATGACGGTATGGCCCGCTTCGGTGAGGCCGCGGATAAGGTCAAGTAAATGCTGGATGTCCTTCTGGTGGAGCCCGCGGGCGGGTTCGTCGAAAAGGAACAGCGTGTTGGGTGCCTTGGCACGGGCAAGCGCGATGGAAAGGCGGAGCCTGGCGCGTTCGCCGCCGGAAAGGTGGGCGGTGGTTTGCCCGAGTTTCAGGTAGTCGAGACCCGTATCGACCAATGGTTTTAGTTTGTCTGCGAATGGCTTGAGGTTGATAAAGAGCTTGTAGGCTTCGCCGATTTCCAAATCGAGGATGTCGGCGATGGATAGCGACTTGAAGCGGACTTCGAGGATTTCGTCCTTGAAGCGCTTGCCGAGGCAGACGGGGCATTCGGTCTCCTCGTAGCCGGCGGGGTCGTAGAGTACGCCTTCGCCCTTGCAGTTCTCGCAGCGGCCGCCGGGGGCGTGCGTCGCGAACTTGGATGCAGTGTAGCCGCGTACCTTGCTTTCGGGGAGTTTCGCGAACAAATCACGGAGCATCGTGTTCAGGCTGATGGCCGAGGCGACCGTACTGCGGCGGTTCCCGTGGAAGTCGCCAGTCGAAAGGACTGAGAGCGCCTGGATGCCGAGGTCTTCGAATTCGCCCTGACTGGCGCGGGGGGCGAGGTTCTTGAACAGGAGCGTGGACTTGCCGCTGCCGCTTGCGCCCGTGATGACGCTGAACTTTTGCACCGGGAAATGAGCGCTGACCGGCTTCATGTCGAACATCGCAAAGTTTTTGATGTCGATGGAATCTTTGTGGGATTGCTTCGCGTTGCTCGCAATGACAATCTTTTTCCTCTCGTTTTTTTCCTTTTTTCTTTCGTCTTTCGTCTCTCGTCTTTCGTCGTTCGTCTTTCGTCGTTCGTCTAAACTCTTAATCCACGCACCCGTTGGTGACTGCGGATTTTCCAGCACCTCTTTTGCTGTTCCCTGGAACAAGATTTCGCCGCCTTTTTCGCCGGCTCCCGGTCCCATTTCAATAATCCAGTCGGCCTTTTTGATGATGCCCGGGTTGTGCTCGATGAGCACGAGCGTGTTCCCTCGGGACTGGACTTTCTTGAGGACTTTCCAGAGCGCTTCCACATCGCACTGGTGGAGCCCGCTGGCGGGTTCGTCAAGGACAATCAGAAGGTTGTTCAGGTGCCCGGTACTGAGGCTTGAAAGGCGTAAACGCTGGATCTCGCCGCCCGAAAGCGTGGTTGCGCTACGGCCGCCGGTCAGGTAGCCGATGCCGAGTTCGTTAATCGCCTCGATGCGGTCGAGGAGCGCGTTGAAGGCGGGCTTCTGGTTCGCGTTCAGGCGGCTGTCGAACAGCTGGTGCAGTTTCTGCCCGAGCTTGGCGAACGGAGTTTCGAGCAAGTCCTTCCAGGTGGAGTCGTCGATGACCGATTGGAGCAGGTTTGGCCTGAGTCGGAGTCCCTTGCAGTCGGGGCAGTCCTCGGCGGTGTCGTTTTTTTCGATGATTCCCGTGCCGCTGCAGGTGGGGCAGGCGCTCGTGCGCGAGTAGGGGGACAGGTCTTCCGGCTGGAGTGGCCGGGACTGTTGTGCTCCGTGGTCGGGGCAGCGAGGTGCCGTGCTGTAGAGCTTCCGGTTGCCGTTGATGTCGAGGACGAGTTCGCCGTGGGTGAGTTTCAGGACCCCGTCCACGGCTTCGGCAATGCGGGTACGCGTGTTCTCGCGGACAATCACGCGGTCCACGACGATGAAGAATTCTTCGGGAACGATTCTCTTTTCGTTTTCGGTGAGGTCGGCCAGTGAATAACTGACGCCATCGGCCATGGCGCGGGTGAATCCCTGCGCCAAGAATACGGCGGCCAGCTTGTCGAGGCTGGTGCGGCTGGTGGGGAGATGCGCGAAAAACTGCAGCTTGCTCCCTTGCGGCAGTCCTGCGATTTCCTTGATAATCTCCTCGCGGCTCTGGCATTCCATCGGCTTCCCGCATACGGGGCAAGCGGGGCTTGCAAACTTCGCGAACAGCCCGCGCAGAGTGCTATCGCATTCCGAAAGGCTCAAGGCATACGCCTTCGCGGGGGCTTCGCCATGGCTCGGCCCGACGGCGAGGCTTGCGGGCAGCCCTTCGGCGCTATCGATGGGGATAATCCTTCGCCCGCCTAGCAATTCAGCGGCAAAGGGGGAGAGTGTTTCCAGATAACGGCGCTTGGATTCCCCGTGCAGGGTATCGAGTACGAGTGTCGACTTTCCGCAGCCCGATGGACCGCAAACAACTGTAATCTTGCCCAGAGGGAACTGGGCATCGACATTTTTCAGGTTGTGCAGCCTGCACCCGCGTATGGAAATGACTTTGTCCATGGTAAAAGCAATGAGGCTCGAGGTTCCAGGTTCGAGGCTCCAGCTTCCTAGCCTCTAGATCCTAGCCCCTAACCCCTATTCTTTAAACGTGAACCTGAGTTCTCCGAACGGGGTGCAGAAGTCCATGTCGTCGAGGTTGTTCTCGGAAATGCCGGCGAACATGCGGTAACCGCCGCCGATGGAGACTTCGAGCATGCGTGTTACGCGGTAGTTGAAGTGGAGTGCTATTTCACCCGTGAAGAACTTGTCTTCGGGAGAGAAGGCTTCGTCGCCTTTTTCGATAGCGTTGACTACGCCACCACCGACAGCGATCGGGACGGAAATGGCGAAAGCGCCGTTACGGTACGGGAAAAGTTCGGCAAAGAGGCCAAAGGCATTGTAGTTGACCAGTTCGTTATGTTTGACGTTCGGATTTTGCACGTCGTCCATGAGGAAGGTTGCCCAGGCACCGTTCGCGACGATGTCGTTCCACTGCACACCGATGCGGACGCTCATGAAAATAGTCCCGTCGCGGGCAATCATCGAGTTACCGCCGCTGATTCCTATAAGGCCGGACCAGGAACGGTTCTTGCTCGTGCTATCGGTTGCATGGTCGTTCATCCCGGCCAGTTCGGCGTGTGCGCCGGAGGTGAATGCGAGGGCGAGTGCAACTGCAGAAATAATTTTTCCGAATCTCATAGGTCTTTCGAGCCTCCTTGCCAGTTCCATGTTTTTTTACCCGCCTCGGGCCAGTGGCAAATGGTCCAGACGAGGCTGTTCCCACATAAAATAATCACCCAGATGCCAAAAAGCAAGAAGAGAACCAGGGGAATGAAGGCCAAAGAGCCATAAAAGATGGACATCCTGTTCACCATGGCGGTCTGGATGAGCATCAGGATCTTGACATAGATGAAAATGGAAAGCCAGGCGAGGAATGTCGCCAGTACGGACGTCCAGTAGAGCTTGCGCTTCGTGTAGACTCCCTTCTTGTCGGGGCGGGACGGGAGCGCGTAGAGCATCATGAAGATGAAAAGCAACAGGATGACGTGGAAGGTCACGTACCAGAAGGCGTTGATTAGCAGGGTCAGGAAGGAATGCGAGAAGTGGAAACCGTCGATGATGATGGTGGAAAGGATTTCCTGCACGTGGTTCACGAACCCGGCGTAGAGGCCGATAAAGCCCGCCAGGATGAGGAGGAAAGGCGTGTAGATGCAGGTCTGTTTCCAGAGCGTTCGGGAGGTCTTGTTTTCCCAGACGACGTTGAAATTCGATTCCAGGCTTCCGAAGGCGAGGATGAACGTGATGAACAAGCCCGCCGCACCGATAATCCCGAGCTTGCCGATGGGGACGTGTTCTGCGTTTTCGATAAGCGCGACTATGGGCTCTGTGGGCCAGTCCAAGCTGAACATGTCCAGCAGGTGGGGCAGGTAGTCCGAGATGAAGTTTCCGAACCCGACGGCGAGCGTAATTGAGGTCAGGAGGATGAGCAGCGGGATGACGGCGAGGATAGTCGTGTAGGTAAGTGCCGCTGCACGGGTAAGGCCATGGTAGTAGAGAAAAGATTTTCCGGCGACCACAACGATTTTAACAAAATCGGGTGATTTTGCCGCAATCCCATCAAATAGGTTTTCCCAGGAAAAGTTTTTTATCCACTTCGCCATTAGGCACAAAGATAGTAAATCGCATGGATTGTCCGAGGGCGTGTTTCTTATATGAAAATTATTTGTCTATTTGGGGCGTTTTTTGGGGCGAAATGTAAAAAACGGATAACAAAATGCTTCCAGAAAGCTTTTTTTGATATGTGGACAATTCTCTTTTCTTTTTTTTCAAATAATTATCCTTGAAACAAAAAAAACAATTATAAGTGTGGACTTTTTTTATAAAAAAAGTTATTTTCAAGGAAAGGTGTATGTTCCCATGAGGAATTTCATGTCTGGAGTTGCTATGAAAAGAAAAAAGAGTCTTGGAACGGTGGCAGTTTGTTCTGCCTTGGCGCTTGCCCTTTCCGTTCCGTCGTTTGCCGAAAAACGTCAGATGGAAAACCTGACTCGCGGTCTTACGGTATCGAATGTGGGCACCGGCGTGCTCGTCAGCTGGCGCTTGCTAGGTACGGATGCCCCTGATGTAGAGTTCAATCTTTACCGCGATGGCGAAAAAATTGCCACCATCGGCAAGACTGACGGAACGAACTATCTCGACAAGGACGGCAAGGCTACGTCCAAGTACACAGTGGCTGCCGTGTCGGGAGGCAAGGAAGGCGAAAAGTCTGCTGCCGAAATTGTCTTTACCGATGCGAAAAAGGAAGGCAACGTCAATTTCCCCTACAAGGTCTTGAAGCTCGATGTCCCGGCGTCGCAAAAGATGCCGGATGGCTCGACGTGTACCTACACCCCGAACGACATGAGCGTGGGTGACCTCGACGGCGACGGCCAGCTGGATCTGGTCCTCAAGTGGGATCCGAGCAACGCGCAGGACAACTCGAAGGACGGCTATACGGGCTCGGTCTTTGTAGACGGCATGAAGCTTGACGGCACGCGCCTGTGGCGTATCGACCTCGGTAAGAACATCCGCGCCGGCGCGCATTACACGCAGTTCATGGTCTACGATCTCGATGGCGACGGAATTGCCGAAATCGTGATGAAGACTTCCGACGGTACGGTCGACGGCAAGGGCAAAGTCATTGGCGACGCAAGCAAGGATTACCGGACGTCTGGCGGCCGCATCATGAGCGGCAACGAATTCTTGACGGTGTTCAACGGGCGCACGGGTGAAGAGGTGACCACGATTGACTACTGGCCCAAGCGCAATATTACGAATTCCTGGGGCGATACCTACGGCAACCGCAGCGAACGCATGCTTGCGGCCGTGGCTTACCTCGATGGCGTGCATCCAAGTGTCATCATGAACCGCGGCTATTACACGATGGCCTACCTTGTCGCTTACGATTTTGACGGCAAGAACCTCAAGGAACGCTGGAAACATACCTCCGACAAGTCCGGCCAGGGGCTTTATGGCGAAGGAAACCACAACCTTTCTGTGGGCGACCTCGACGGCGACGGCAAGGACGAGATTGTCTTTGGCGCTGCAGCCCTCAAGTCCGACGGTACGCTCCTTTACCGCACCGGGTTCGGTCACGGCGACGCCATGCACCTTTCAGACATGGATCCGGACCATCCGGGTTTGGAACTATACGATGTCCATGAGGACAAGCAGAACAAGTATAGCGAAGAATTCCGCGACAAGGACGGCAAGGTCATTTGGGGGACGACCCAGACCGAGGCCGGGAACGTGGACAACGGTCGCGGCATGGCTGCCGATATCGATTCCACGAATCGCGGTTTCGAAATGTGGTCCGGTACCAGCAAGGGCGCCCGCTCCGTTAATGGAAAGGTCGTCACCACGACGGGCCTTTCGCAGAATTTTCGCATCTACTTCGATGGAGACCTGCAGGACGAATTGATGGACGGTACCGGTAGCCCGACGGTGGAAAACGGCGGCGCCACTGGCGGAAAGATCGAAAAGTACAATTCCAGCAAGAAGACTTTGGACCGCCTCTTCAGTTTCTACAACGTGGAAGGCGCTTCGCTCAACAACTGGACCAAGGCGAACCCCTGCATCGTGGCCGACCTCTTTGGCGACTGGCGCGAGGAATTCATCGTGCGTTCCGCTTCCGACCCTTCGAAGGTCATTGTCTTCACGACTCCGTTTACTTCGCCCTACCGCGTTTACACGCTGATGCACGATTCGCATTACCGTGTCTCGATTGCCTGGCAGAACGTGGCCTACAACCAGCCGCCTCACTTGGGCTACTACTTGCCGGATGCGGTAAAGTCGCTCAAGCAGCCGGACATGTACGTGGTGGGTGAGGTCCCCGCCCCTGCACCTGATACTACGTCTAATCCTACGCCGACTCCCACGGACTCGGCTCCCGTGGTGAACGACGGGAAGTCCGAACTGGACGCTTCGACCCCGAAGGAAGGCGAGGGCGCCACGGAAAAGAGCAACGAGGGCTTCCTCAAAAACGGCTACTACAACTTTACCAATTCGGCGTCGAGCTACGGTACCTGGGAAATCTTCTCCCCGACGGCAGCCACGACGAAGCTTACGGTCCGCTTTACCAACGGCGGCAAGGAAGCCCGCAGCATGTCGCTGAGCGTGAACGGCGTGTCGGCCGGGTCGGTCGATTTCCCCTCGACAGGCGAATCCTGGACGACATATTCCGAGGCATCGGTGGATGTGGTTCTGAAAGCCGGTGTGAACACGCTGAAATTTACCTCGGAAACAAGCGAAGGCGGCCCGAATTTCGATATGTTCACGTTCGGTGTCGATGGCGTGGAAATTTACGACGGTACGCAGAAGTTGCCTGATACGACTGTGGCTGTTCCGATGGTTCCGTTCAGGAGCGGGGTCGCGTTCAACCCGCGGACCGGCATGCTCTACACGCCGCGTGCAGGCTTTGCCGAGGTTTATTTCTACGACATGTCCGGTGCGATGCGTATGGGCGTCTCCGGGAGTGTGAAGGCCGGTGCCAACGTGATTAACCTGGACCGCAAAATGCTCCCGAAGGGCATGTATGTCGTGAAGGTTCGGATTGATGGCAAAAATGCCGCCGTATCGAAGTTTTGGAACGAATCCCGGTAAGTAGTTTTTTTGTATAATGGTAAGGATGTTTGGAAAGTAAACTGTCATGTCAGGAGGTAATATGACAAAACAATCTTGTCTAGGCATTCTTGCGTTCATCGGGGCGTTTATTCTCGCTCTTCCGCTACAGTCTTTCGCTCTGCCCCGCCAGATGGAAGCATTGGACCGGGGGCTCCTCGTCTCGAATGTCGGTAAATCCGGGATGCTTGTTTCCTGGCGACTCCTCGGTACCGAAAAATCCGATACGGAATTCAACCTTTACCGCGATGGCGTGAAAATTGCCACGATCGGTAAGACGGACGGGACCAACTACTTGGACAAGGATGGGAAGACTACGTCCAAGTACACGGTCTCGGCTGTCGTGGACAGCGTGGAAGGCGACAAGAAGAATGCGACGGTTGTCTTTGATTCGACAGTAGCTTTTGGCGGGAGGTCTTTCCCGTATAAGGTGCTCCAGCTGGATCGCCCAGCCAACCAGACGATGCCTACTGGCGAAATCTGTGGGTATTATCCCGACGATATCAGCGTCGGTGACTTGGATGGCGATGGTGAATACGAGCTGGTCGTGAAATGGATGCCGAGCAATTTCAAGGATAATGCGCAGTCTGGCGAAGGCGCGTACACGGGAACGATGTTCATCGATGCATACAAATTGGACGGCACTAAACTATGGCGAGTCAATTTAGGCCGGAATATCCGTGCGGGCGCCCACTATGCACAATTTCAGGTTTATGACTATGATGGCGACGGCAAGGCCGAAATGATTGTGAACACGGCCGATGGAACTATCGATGGCAAGGGCAATGTGATTGGCGATTCCTCCAAGGATTATCGTAATACATCGGGCATCATTGTCACGGGGCCGGAATATTTGACTGTGTTTAACGGGGCTGATGGCGCAGAGATTACGACAATCGACTACGTACCTCCTCGTAGTATTCGTAAAATGGATGCAAGTTCTGAGGGTTGGGGCGATACCTACGGGAATCGTTGCGCCCGCTTTTTCGGGGCTACGGCATATCTTGATGGTGTGCATCCGAGTGCAATTTTTGCCCGAGGTAACTACACGGCGGCTTACGTGGTGGCGTACGATTTTGACGGCAAGAACCTGAAGCAACGCTGGTTCCATAAATCCGAGACTCCGGGTAAAGGCCTTTACAGTCAGGGAAACCTCAATATCTCTGTTGGTGACGTGGATGGCGATGGCTTGGACGAAATTATCTATGGCGCGGCAGCATTGAACCATGACGGAACGTTGCGTTACTCTACAGGCCTTGGATATGGGTATGCGGGACATTTGGGTGACTTGGATCCGGATCGTCCGGGGCTCGAATTTTGGGCTGTTCATTCGCCAACGGACGGCAAGTATTCTGCAGAACTTCGCGATGGTGATGGAAAAATTCTTTTTGGGGATGCTCCTCCCAGCACCAAGGAAAATGGCCGTGCCATGGCAGCCGATATCGATTCCACTCATCGTGGCTACGAAATGTGGTCTGCCGTGATTCCCGTAATGCATACGGCCAAGGGAGACACAATCAAGTTGGATGAGTCACTTACCCCGGATCCGGATGCTTTCGGGAGCCACTATATGAGCTCTGTGGTGCCGACGAATTTTAGAATCTATTTCGATGGCGATTTGCAGGATGAACTTTTGGACAGTTCCTATGTGGCCAAGTTCAATTCGGTCGACAAAACGATTGGAACTTATTTTGACGGAGCTACCGTGTTGGGGTTGAGAGGCAACTATAACAGGAGGTACCCCGGTCTTGTTGCGGATCTCTTTGGTGACTGGCGTGAGGAGTTGATTCTCCGTTCCAATAGGGATTCGTCCAAGATTTACATTCTTTCTACTCCGGAGGCGACTCCGTATCGCTTGCATACGCTCATGCACGATGTTGTATACCGCGAAGCCATCGCTTGGCAGAATACGGCGTACAACCAGCCCCCTCACACAAGTTACTACTTGCCGGATATGGTGGAAAACTTGAAACCGCCTGTAATTTATACGGTGGGCGATAACGAATATGTCGTATCTCCGGATGCGGTTCTCACCAAGACGGGGTCCGGTAAGGAAAAGCAAACCGTTACTGTGGGCGAGTCGATAAAGTCGTTCGGTTACGAATATTTGTTCTGCACCGGAGTCAAGGTGGAAGGCCTTCCGTCGGGAGTGTCAGCTAAGGTCGATTCTGCGGCGCAGACGGTCAAGATTTCGGGCACGCCGAAGAAGTCGGGTACGTTCAAGTTTAAGGTGACGACCGTGGGCAGCAAGGCGGAAGATGTGACGGTCAAGGGCGAAATTGTCGTGAAGGAAGCCGCCAAGCCGGATACGTCGAAAACGGATACGTCTAAGACCGATACGAAGGATTCTTCCAAAACAACGCCGAAGGATTCCTCGAAGGTGGTGAAGGCTGACACCTCCGTAGTGGATGCTGCCAATCCTAGCGAAGGCAAGGGATCGACGAAGAAAGAGAACAAGGGCTACACAGGCAAGGGCTACTTTGACTTCAAGGATTCAAAGTCAAGCTATGCGACATGGCTGATCAAGTCGTCCAGTAAATCCTCTACGACGATGTCCATCCGTTATGCAAACGGGGGAGATGCTTCTCGCGATATGACCTTGGTTGTTAACGACGAAGAAGTCGGAAAGGTCAAGATGGGAAAGACGGGAGGATGGACCAAATGGAGTTCCTCTGACATAAAGATTAAGCTAAAGAAGGGCAAGAATACGGTTACGCTCAAGTCTACGACTGAGAATGGCGGCGCCAATGTGGATGCCTTCTACTTTGATATCGCAGGCGTGAAAATCTACGAAGATAAATCGAATGCCCTTCCGGTTGCACGTCTCGATGGAAACTTCTTCTACAGTCCTTCGACGGGAAGGCTCTTTACCTCGGTTTCCGGATATGTTGAAGTTCAATTCTACGATATTTCCGGCACCATGCGTGGAGTCGTCTCCGGTGATGTTGCTTCGGGCGAGTCCGTGCTTGCTCTCGACCGCGGCGTACTTCCGGAAGGAATGTATATCGTGAAGGTCAAACTTGACGGGAAGATGATGCAGAGGAGCCTGTTCGTTAATTCTAACCACTAACCACAAGCCGCAGATTTATGACCATCTTGAACAAAATATGTCAAACTGCCGTCCTCGCCTCGATAGTCGTGTCTTCGATTGTCTGGGCGGAGGTGACTATATATATGTGTGGCGATTCCACCATGCAGGATTGGAACGAGGGCTACTACCC
>JAEEGH010007754.1_pt1 | contig 25650 bp, 24 predicted proteins | sample 9134181 | NCBI WGS metagenome assembly JAEEGH01 (sample SAMN16246544, study PRJNA631951) | gut metagenome | biome: gut microbiome; feature: rumen; material: DP-attached | host: Bos | place: Iran: Karaj | collected 2018-10
CCTTAGTAAAACATCAACCCACCGATTCTTAAGTTCCAATTGTGCAATCGGGGCCTGTCCCCTTTCTGCACCTTACCGATGCCACCTGGTCAGTATGCGCATCTTCAAAATGTTGCACATACAAATGGGTTTAAATGAACTTGATAAATATGGTATAAAATATAATATAAGATACTTGTCGGGCCATGAAGCAATAGAAATAGGAGAGGTTTTATGGAATGCAGGAGATGTGGAGAATTCATCGCAGATGAAACTACCAGATACTGTCCCAGATGTGGGCAACCGGTAAATGATGATTATGCTGACGTAAATGATTATGAAATCGCTCCTGCCCGTGGTAAAGGTGCCAAATGGGTGTTGATTTTGCTTGGTTTGGTGGTCGTTTTTCTTATATGGAATAATAAACTAGATAAGTTTTTTAATCCAAACAGCGATAAAGCAAACCAGTATATTGAATTCGTAAAAAATGGCACACCGACTTCATATCCTGACACCACATATGGTCAAGCTTTTTCTGACTTCTTTTCAAACGAACATTGGGAATATTTTAGGAGTGATGACGGAAAAGATGTTGTTGAATTTACCGGCAATTGCATGTATCGAAATGCAGAAGTTGAGGCTCGTATACAGTTTGTTCTTAATGTTGAAGAAGGTACCTTTGAATTTGAGTATTTAGACTTTAATGGGGTTCCTCAAATTCAACTAATCAAATATGCATTAATTACTAAAGTGTTTGAAGGTGAGTAGGTGCATTTGGGGACAGTCCCCGCTTGCACCTTTTTTATTGCAAAGAGAATCGGTGGGTTGATGTTTTACTAAGGTAGACTTTATCGAGCCGTCGGTACTTAGGTGCTGTTCTTTAGCACCTTATGTACCGCTACGTGCGAGATCTAAGTGCAAACGGGTCTACCGTGTAAAATATCAACCCACCGATGAAACTTTGTAGGTATGTGCAATTTGGGGCCTGTCCCCATCCTGCACCGTGCAATTTGGGTCTGTCCCCATTCTGCACATTATATACGGTTGGCTTTCTTGGTGAGTTTGCGGATGTGCTCGGCCAGGGCGTCGGAATCTGCTCCCTTGGTCATGCGCCATACCCAGTTGTCAGGGGAGAGAATGCTGGGGCGGTTCATTCGGCCTTCGGCACCAATCTTTAGGTAATCCTGCATCTGGGCCATGAACAGATCGGCCTTGCTCTCCATTCCGGCTTTGATGATGGCATCGCAGATGTCATCATTCTTTTTAAGTTTAAGATACTTCCTTGTGAACTTGACACACTTGGGGTCGATTCTTTCACTCCACTGCAAGAGGGTCTCATTGTCGTGAGTTCCGGTGTAGCATACACAGTTTTCTGTGAAGGCATCGGGAGTGTACTCGTTGGGTTCGGTGGCATCGAAGCCAAATTCCAGAACCTTCATGCCCGGGAAGCCCGAATCTTTCAGGAGCTTCTTAACTGCAGGTGTAAGGAATCCAAGGTCCTCCGCAATGAAGGAAGCATCGGGTAGTTCCTTCTTCAGGGTATTGATTAAGGCTTTTCCGGGGCCCTTTACCCACTTGCCGTTCTCTGCAGTGGGATCGCCGAAGGGAATAGCCCAGTAGCTTTCAAGTCCTCTGAAATGGTCGATTCTGATCACATCAAAGAACTGGGTGGTTTTCCTCATTCTCTTAACCCACCAGCTGAATTTGTCTTCCTTCATCTTGGCCCAGTCATAGATGGGATTGCCCCAAAGCTGTCCGGTCTTGGCAAAGGCGTCAGGTGGACACCCCGCAACAACCACAGGATTAAGTTTGTCATCAAGCTGATAGTTTGAAGGACATGACCATACGTCCGCTGAATCGTAGGGAACGTAGATAGGTACATCTCCAATAATCTTTATTCCGTTTTCAAAAGCATGACGGCGAAGGAATGCCCACTGTTTTGCAAACTCATACTGAATAAATCTGTGGAAATCCATGGAGACAGCATGTTCTCTTTTAGCTTCCTCAAGAGCCTTCTCTTTTCTGAGTCTGATGTCTCTTGGCCAGGTATTCCAGGGAGCAAATTTATAGTGGCGCTTTAATGACATGAAAAGCGCAAAATCATCAAGCCACCATTTCTCTTCGTCAATATAATTGTTATAGGCGAGGTTTGTGGTTTTATCAAAACGATTATATGCAGCATACAAAATCTCAAAGCGATGCTCGAACATAATGCCGTAGTCAACTCTTGATGCATCCTGTCCCCAGTCGTACTTGTCAATTTCGCTCTGCTCCAAAAGGCCTTCGTTCTTAAGAAGGTCAAAATCTATAAGGAATGGGTTTCCTGCGAAGGTCGACATTCCCTGATATGGCGAATCGCCGTATCCGGTAGGATTGATTGGCAAAAGCTGCCAGCAGGTCTGTCCCGCCTTTTTCAGGAAATCTACATACTCGTAGGCTTCATGTCCCATGGTGCCTATGCCGTATGGTGAAGGCAGTGATGAAATATGCATTAGAATTCCGCTCTGTCTCATAGCAATCTCCATTCAATAATTATATTTTCTTTACGCTCTGTCTCTCATCCAGGGTAAAGGGAATAAACTCGTGTCTTGTTTTGCCCTCGTTTTCAAGGCGGTCAATCAGAATCTCGCAGCTTCTGTCGCAGATTCTGTCTATGCTTTGTCTGATGGTTGTAAGCTTCGGGCAAAAATACGCTCCAATGGGAATACCGTCATATCCTATTACAGATATGTCCTCCGGCACCGAAAGGCCTGCATCGCTTATGGCAGAAATTGCTCCGATTGCCATAACGTCCGCCAGGGCAAATACTCCGGTGATTTTCTTATCACCCTTAAGGAGCTTCTTCATGGCCTCGTATCCTGCTTTAAAGGAATATCTTCCTCCCACCTGGGGGCCAAAGTCTTCCTTTTTGATACCGAAGTCTTCCTGAGCCTTCTCCCATCCAAGGCGTCTTTGAGTGGATGTGTCAGATCCCACAGTTCCGCCAAGAAGTGCTACGTTTCTGTGACCGTTCTCAAGAAGGAACTCCACTGCCTTCCTGGCGCCCTCAGTATCATCTGTGGAGACGCTTGAAAGGTTCTCAAATCCCCAGTCTCCCGCATGGTTAGTAACCAGAACTGCAGGAATCTTAATGCGGTCAAAGCCCTTCTCAAAGTTTTCTTTGTTACCGCCCAGAATCAGAAGTCCGATTGCCTTCTTCTCAAGGCAAACCTGTCTTGCTCTTGTAACCTCGTCGGCTTCCTCATCCACATACTCTGTAATCAGGGTATATCTTGTCTCCCTGAAATACATCTGAATGCGCTGAACCATCACAGGGAAAAGCTCATTAAAGGTACCCTTTACGACGATAATAATGTTCTCACTCTGTACAGTCTTAAGGTTCTTGGCGCTGACATTAAGGATGAATCCGTGTCTGTCCACCGCCTCCATAATGGTTTTCCTTGCTTTTTCACTTACATTCGGATGATTGTTCAAAACCCTCGAAACCGTTCCGATGGAATATCCGGTTTCTTTTGCAATGTCTTTAATAGTCATGCTTTTTTCCCTCACAAAAAAAGTCTATCACAGGTTTGGAAACGTTTCAATATAATTCAAAAAATAAAGGAGAGGCCTTAGCCTCTCCTAAAATTCCTCTTCTTCGGGTTTCAGGTAATCCAACACAATTTCTTCTTCGGAGAAATGGTATTTTACCCCGTAAATCTCCTGATATTCTTCGTGTCCCTTGCCGATAAAAGCCACTAAATCTCTTTCCTTGCAATGGTCCAGAAGGTATCTTATTGCTGCTGCTCTGTCCATGATAATCTTGTACTCACCCTCATGAACGTTAAGGCCCTTGATTATGTCCTGATTAATGGACTCGGGATTCTCAAATCTGGGGTTATCAGTGGTCAGTATGGTAAGATCCGCATACTTTCCTGCCATAAGTCCCATGTCGTAGCGCCTCTGGGCGGGCTTATTTCCGCCGCCGCCAAAGAGAACAATGAGGCGGTTTGGCTTATATTCGCTAAGCATTTTAAGGATACTCTCCATGCTAAGTGCATTGTGAGCGTAGTCAATAAGGAAGGTTCCTTTTTCGGGGGGCACAGGAAGGACCTGAACACGTCCCTTAACTCTTACTTCACTTAATGCCTTCTTGGCATCCTCAAAGGATACGCCCATTCCCTGGGCAATTGCCATGGCAACCAGAGCGTTTTCAACGTTAAATATGCCGGGCATCTGTAAAAGAACGTCTCCGTTATAAAGTCCGGAAACCTTGTAGGTTACGCCAAACTTGTTGCCTTCCCAGATTTCCTTCACGTCCGTTGCCTTAAGATCGGCTTCCTTCTTTGTGGAAACAAGCTTGATATCTCTGACCTCTTCTGAATCCTTGGCTGCCTTGATGAATTCATCAGAGTAGTCGCCGTCAAGATTTACGATGGCATGTCTGGTCTGATTGAAAATCATAAGCTTGCAGGACTTGTACTCCTCAAAGGATGAGTGCTCGCCGGGGCTTACGTGATCCAGAGAAAGGTTTAAGAATGCGCCGTAATCAAACATGATTCCGTCGGTTCTGTGGAGCTTGAAGCCCTGAGATGAGGCCTCCATTACCACTGTGTCACACCCTGCTTTCTTCATTCTTGCAAAAAGCGACTGCAGCTCGAATGACTCCGGAGTTGTATTTTTAAGCGGTATATGCTTGCTTCCCACATATGCGCCCATGGTTCCGATAAGGCCTACCTTATGGCCGGCGGTTTCCAGAATCTGCTTAACCATGAAGGAGGTGGTGGTTTTGCCTTTGGTTCCCGTAAGGGCTATAAGTGTCATATCCTTGGCAGGATTTCCAAACCATGAAGCTGCTATTGCCGAAAGAGCTTTTCTGGTGTCGGGCACCTGAACAATGGTCTGAGCATCAAAGGGAGGCAGATCCTCAACAACAATGGCAGCTGCGCCCTTTTCGATGGCAGACAATGCATACTGATGTCCGTCGGATTCAAAGCCTCTCATGCAGACAAACAATGAACCCTTTGTAACCTTTCTGGAATCATAAACCACATCCGTAATCTCGATGTCGTCATCTCCGTTTACATATAAAACTTCAGCATTCTCAAGTAAATCACGTAAAATCATAAATTGCACCTCCAAAAAAGGTCTTTATTTATCGTAATACACGCCCTCGTAAACCACATAAGAAGGGCCTGTCATATGAACCTTTCCTTCCTCATCCCAAAGGACCTTCAAGGGACCTCCGATCTGCTCAACCGTAACCTCCCTGTCTGTGAGGCCTAAAATATTGGCTATCACCGCTGAGGAACAGCACCCTGTACCACAGCCGATGGTCTCTCCGGTGCCTCTCTCCCATTCTCTCATTTTTATACGGTTTCTGTCCAGAATTTGTATAAAAGAAACGTTGGTTTTCTTAGGGAAAAGATCTGTGTAACGTTCAATTGCCGGTCCATATTTCTCAACCTCAAAACTGTCCGTATCATCTACAAAAACCACGGCATGGGGATTGCCCCAGGAAACCGAGGACATTCTGAAAGTCTTATCCAGAATCTTCACTTCCTTATCTATAAACTGGGGCTCATCTGTGGCCACAGGAATCCTAGCGCTTTCAAGAACCGGTTCCCCGATACATGCACTGATATTCACCACATCGCCGTTTTCAACAAACAGGTCAACCACCTGGTCTCCGCCAAGAGTCTCGATGGTCAGGTGAGTCTTATCTGTAAGGTGATGATAGTAAACGAATTTTGAAAGGCTTCTTAAAGCGTTTCCGCACATTTCCCCCTCTGAGCCGTCAGGGTTAAACATCCTCATTCTGAAATCGCAGCGCTTGGAATCGCAGATTAATACAAGTCCGTCGGAACCGATTCCGAAATGTCTGTCGGAAACCTTTCTTGCCAGTTCATTGGGGTTATCTATTTTCTGGTCTATGGCATTAACATATACGTAGTCATTGCCATAGGCCTGCATTTTGGTGAATTTAATCTCCATTTGGTATTCCTCTTAAGAATCAGCCAAGGGCCTGAGCCAAATCATCAATGATGTCCTGAGGGTCTTCGATACCGATTGAAATTCTTATGAATCTTTCGTTGATACCAAGCTTCTCTCTCACATCGGGAGGCGTAGACTCGTGAGTCTGAGTCAAAGGATAGGTAACCAGGGTCTCTGTTCCACCAAGGCTCTCCGCAAAGAGAATCATGTTAACGTTGGAAAGGAGATTCTCGGCAGTTTCTACACTGTCAAGTTCAAAGGAAATCATTCCGCCAAAACCGGTGGTCTGCTTCTTTGTAATCTCATATCCGGGATGATCCTCAAATCCCACGTAGTAAACCTTCTTAACCTTGGGGTGCTTTCTTAACCAGTTGGCAACCTCGAAGGCATTGGAATTATGCTTCTGCATTCTCAAAGGCAAAGTCTTAATGCCTCTTATTACAAGCCATGAGTCAAAGGAAGCAAGTCCGTTTCCTCTTGACTTCATCTCATGTTCAAAGTGTTCTCTCTGTTCCTCTGTGGTGCAAACCACAAGTCCGCAAACCACGTCGTTGTGTCCGCAAAGGTACTTGGTTCCGGAATGAACCACCAAGTCAGCGCCAAGCTCGATGGGGCGCTGGAAATAAGGAGTTAAGAAGGTGTTGTCAACAACCATCATTGCTCCGATTCCGTGAGCCATGTCTGCAAGAGCCTTAATGTCAGCCACATGCATCATGGGGTTTGTGGGTGTCTCAACGAAGAACATCTTTGTGTTAGGCTTGATTTCCGACTTAACCACATCCAGATCACTCATATCCACGAAGGTGAATTCCACACCAAACTGTGAGAAAATCTCGTCACAGATTCGGAAGGTTCCGCCATAAATATCATCTGATAAAAGCACATGATCTCCCTTTTTGAGAAGGGCAAATACGCACATGTTGGCAGCCTGTCCGCTGGAAAAAGCGAAGCCTGCCAAACCTTCCTCAAGAATGGCTATGGTTCTTTCAAGCTCCTGTCTTGTGGGGTTTAAAAGTCTTGAATAGTTATATCCTGTAGAAACTCCAAACTTTCTGTGTCTGAAGGTAGCAGTCTGGAAAATGGGAAAGCTTACCGCACCCGTCATGGGATCACATCCCAAAGCTCCGTGAACTGCCTTGGAGTCAAATCTCAAGTTCTCTTTCTTGTCATAATCATCGTAGTAACATTCATTTATCATGGATATTCCCTCCTGATGGTTTATTCGCTGTAGAATGATTTCATTGCTTCTATAAGGTTATAAACATCCTCTGTTCCTGCAGTCTCAAGACATGAGTGCATTGCAAGCTGAGGAAGACCGATATCAACCGAATCAATGGATACATGAGCAGTTGAAATATTGCCAAGGGTGCTTCCACCCGGCAAATCCGATCTGTTGTGGTAAGTCTGGAAGGGCACCTTTGCCTTCTTGCACCAGTCCTTCATCTTTGCGGCAGATACAGCATCTGTTGCATATTTCTGAGAGCCGTGGAACTTGATAACAATTCCGCCGTTAAGGTAAGGCCTGTTGGTAGGATCCGCTTTCTCCGGATGATTGGGATGCACCGCATGAGCATTGTCCGATGAGATAAGGAAGCTTCCTGCTATCTTTCTGGTCAAATCCTCTGCATCTCCTTCTAGAGCGATCTCGATTCGTCTTAAGTTATCTTCAAGGAAGGTGGAGTCGGCACCCTGCTTGGTTCCGCTTCCGACTTCCTCATTATCAAATACTACGCAGACATTGATGTAATCCTTAGGCTCGGAATTAATGAGGCCAACCATGCAGCCGTATGCCGAGTGAAGGTCATCAAGTCTCGGAGAATAAATCATCTCATCATTGGGACCAAGGAATCCTCCTGCAGTTCTCGGATACAGGAATAAATCGTGTCCGTAAATCTCTTCAGCCTTCACTCCTGCTTCCTTGGCAATCAAATCCATGAAGGAACCTGTGGAGTCTCCCAAAGCATAAAGAGGAGCCAGATCATTCTGGGCATTATATTCCTTCCCCTTATTTATCTCTCTGTCCATGTGAATGGCAAGATTGGGAATGATTAACAGGTCTCTTTTGATATTGACTAATTTAGTCAACCACTTATTTTTCACCTTGCAAACCACTCTTCCTGCAACGGATAAGGGTCTGTCAAGCCAGGGAGAATCAATCATTCCACCGTATTTCTCAACGTTTAATTTAATGTAGTGGTTCTCTGCCACAATCTCAGGATTCTCTTTGATCTTAAAGCAGGGAGAATCTGAATGAGCTGCGGATATGTGATATCCGTTTACCTTGGTCTTTGGAACCACAAAGGCTAAGATTGAAGAATCATTTCTTGTAACAAAGTACTTTCCGCCCTTTGTCACTTTATATTTATCTGTTTCCTTAAGCTCTGAGAAGCCCGCTTTCTTAAGCATATCCGCAAGGTTTGCCACTGCGTGAAAGCATGTGGGGCTCTCTTCTATGAACTTCAAAAGTTTCTTAGAACTGTCGGTATATTTGGACATAGTTTTACCCTCCTACGTTTAAGTATACACGCCATTATTTTAAATAAAAAGGGCATATTGTGCTTTCTTTATTCGAAATAGTGCGGTATACTGAATTTGTTGTCATACACTTGGAATTCGAATAAAAGCAGTCAGGTATTGGAGCATTTATGAATAAGAATAAAGAAAGCAATCCGGATGGGTATTTAAGGGAGGAGTTCAGGCTGTTTCATATTGAGACGCCGTTGGATCATGAGATTGGATTTCATTATCATGACTTTCATAAGATATTCATCTTGATTTCAGGGGATTGCGAATACTGGATTGAGGAGAAAAGATATGAACTAAGGCCCCTGGATGCGGTTATAATTCCTGCGGGAACACTGCACAGGCCTGTGGTTAAGCCCGGGGCCGAATACAAGAGAATCATCATCTATATATCCAATGATTTCTTTACTAATGAGAATAAGGTATTGTTTGATTGCTTCGCACCTGTGCAAAGTGACCGTTCTCATCTTATAAGATTTGTTAACCCTTATAGCTCCGAGATGTCAAATCTTATTCCAAGAATCATTGAAGACGAGGCCCAAGAAAGCAGCTATGGAGCAGATATAATAAGAAGGCTTCGTGTCACCGAGCTTCTTGTTCTTCTTAATCGAGCCCTTAAGAGTAATCAGGCAAGTTATACTGCCCTGTCATCGTCCAACAAAACCGTGGAGCAGATCCGTGACTACATCGACTCCAACCTCACAGGGGACCTAAACATCGACACCATCGCCGGTGCCCTTTACCTGAATCGTTCCTACATCATGCACCTTTTCAAGCAGGAGACGGGAACCACCATAGGTAATTACATAACTGAGAAGCGTATGTTTTTGGCAAACAAATATATAAAAGAAGGCCACCCCAAAGGGGAGGCCTCGTTGATGGCTGGATTTCCAAGTTATTCCGCTTTCCACTACGCCTATAACAAGGCTTCCGTTTCAAGAAAAATTGGCGCGGAATAGTCTATTCCCTCGTTACCACCTTGTTCCTTCCGGTTTCTTTCGCCTCATACAAAGCTTCATCGGCTCTTTTGACGAAGGATTCGGAATCGTCGGCGGGCTTCGATGAAGTCACGCCGAAGCTCATTGTTATATGCTGCACTGCCACGAAGCAGTTGCTCTCGATTGCCTTTCTTAACTTTTCGGCAAAAACGGCAGCTTCCTCCAAACCTGTCTCAGGCAGGATGCAGATGAATTCCTCACCGCCCCAGCGCCCGAAAACATAGGAAGATTCAAGATTATCCTTAATTACCTGAACCGTGGCTCTAAGTACCAAATCACCCACATCATGACCGTAATTGTCATTAACACGCTTAAAGTGGTCAATATCCATGAATACCAGGGAGGAATTGGTGTCGTTGGCCACATCCATCTTAAGAACATCTGTCAGCTTGTTCTCAAGCTCCCATCTGTTATACACTCTGGTCAGTCTGTCTGTATAGGCTATCTCGCCAAGTTCTGTATTCAAGGAAGTAAGTTCTTCAGAAGTTCTCTCCAGAAGATTTAAAATTCTGTCCATGAAGGGTATAAACTCTTCGCCTTCCAAAACCTCTTCACTATCATCTTCGAATTCTATATGGCTCCTGAATTCATCCTCAGCACTTTCATCCTCTGTAAGACCTATGGCTACAAGAGAGCTGTTTAAAGCGCCGCCTGTTCTGTCAGGGGTTATGAATATCTCCGCAATACCCACTGACATGGATGCATTAGGGGCGATATCGAAGTATTTTTCCGTATCTCCTGCTGCCCGGTCCTTAAGGAGTCTCACCCTGTTGGCGCACTCGAAAAGGAACACAGCCTCAGGCTTAAAGGCAGACAGTCTCTTTACGGATTTCTCCATGATTTTGAAAAGGTTCTCGGGAGTTCCGTAGGAAAGCCTGAATTTCTCGCCTCTGGTTACATCCGAGGTAAAGTTTATGGCTCCGTCCTCTCTGCAGGTGGAGGGAACTCTTGCCACCACGCATTTACCTCTGTGGAAAACCAGGGGGAATTCGCAAGTATTTCGCATGAACTGGCTGCCGGGTTTTACACCCAGATATTTGGTGTAAACCTCCACAGCCGGTCTGTGGTTGACGGTGGTAATGATGTTGTCACCTTCGGTTCCCGTGACTGTCATCTCCACACCAACTTCCTTAAAGCCAAAGCAGTTATCCATGTAGTAATGAAGGGACTTGCCGACAAAAATTACCCCGACTACTCCCTTCTCATGCACCGTGCTTCCGTACACCTTCGTGGTGCTTCCCGCCCGAACGTTTCTGCCGGCTCTGGCACCAAATATGGGTAATCCGTGATGTCTGAATTCCCGAACAAAGGGATGCATGATTGCGCTCCCGCAGGAGTGACATATCTGTATGCACTTTGCGTCAGGCATGCAAGACAGCTTCTCACTTACTATAAGTCCCGCTTCGAACCCGGAGGTTCTTTCCATATCAAATTCGAACCGGAACAATGCAGTATCGAAAAAATATGTAACATTTAGCTCAACCTGATTGTTCTTATTGTCATATTCCTCATCGGAAACATTGGCCGCAGTCATACCGATAAGGCGGGCCTTCTCCAACCCCATGTTGATATAATCCACGATTCTTTCGTCATCCGAATCCACCTTTGGGTTGTTTAATTGCAAAAGAACGCCGGCGGCGTTTTTGTATTCATCGCTGGCGTTTATCTCTTTTACGATTCGGGTCAAATCTTCAAAAGTATGAAACAGGTACTCTCGCTGAATCATTTCTGCCCTCCCGCATATTGGGTATGTCTGACTTAATTATGAAGAACTTGATGAAGTAGCCAGAGATACGGTGGCTACAGTACAAGCAATGGTCATCATCTGCACCGCTATGATGGTGTTGATAATGCTGTTTAATGCTGTGCCGGTCTGGTTCTCTGTAACACTCTTCGCATAGCTGCTAAGAACCAAAGCCACGGAGAGGAGATTCCTGAATCCGCGCCCCACATAAAGATTTCCAAGTCCCTTTGTGTGTCTTAACAGCTCGCTGACTTCCTTGATTTCAGCTACCACATCATCGAAGTCCTCATCTTTGACCACCTGTGCAACAGAAGCTACACAGGGTATTCCATAGTGCTCAAATTTAACCTTCTGCTTGTATAGTTTGTTGTATGTTTCAACGGCCTTGGCGCACTTGGTCTCCACATCTCCGTCGAAAGCCGCAAGTATGCAAGCCACAGCCTGCACGCTGTTCTTTGTGAAGAACTTACCCTTGAGGGCCTTAAAGCACTCTTCGCTTTCATTTACGATATCGAAGGTTTCCTTCTCGGTCAGGGCCATAAGAACGCAGTTAATAATATCATCATAGGATGTAAGAAGAGGATGCTCCTTCTTAAGGCCATCGTATATGTCCTCAACCCTCTTTAAGATGGCATCTTCGTTTCCATCCTTGGCATTTCTGCAAAGAATTGTGGCTGCAGCAGCGTCGTAATCTGCTCCCTTGGTAACCTTTCTGAGTTCTTTAAAGTAAAAATCAATTTTCTCAAGAGCAGCCTTTGGATCTTCTTCCTCAGCAATAACTGCTGCCACCACCTGTCTGGTGGATGTAAGGTTCAGATTTACAAGTCCCTTGCTGTTCTTCCTCATGAGCTGCTTTATTTCCTTGACTCTCTCAACAGGCACCTCATTTTCATAGGTCATACGAGCCAAAGCAAAGGTGGAGGCTGCCATGCTTCCGTCCCAGGCATAGGCCTTCTTTGCCGCAGTGAAATCTCTAGCAAACTTCTCTGCCAGCTGTTTTGTGGTTTCCTTCATTTTGTTATACTCCTTATATAATTTTATTGCCTTTTTTGTCATACCAGAATCTTCCGTCGGTGAGGATTCTATCCTCATCATTTTTGATTCTGTTTATGTAGTCCTTCAGGTCCTTTAAGGGGGTTCTGAAGGCTACTCCGCCGCCGTCAAGGTCGGTGGAATGCTGGTCACTTCCTGCAGTTCCGGGAAGGTTATTGTCGTTGGCAAGCTTGACTGCCTTCTCGTTCCAGCAGCTCCTATCGTCTGCAGGGTCATCAGAAAGGTGACCGGAATTGAACATCTCGATACCGTCAACGTATTTCTCATACGTACAGATTTCTTTGATGTAATGGGCTTCCCTGTAGGGGTGAGCCTGAATAACCATACCGCCTACCGAATGGATAAGGTCGCAAAGTTCAGGAACATCTGCAGTTTTAATCTCAGGGTGCTTCTTCATCCAATCGATTGTAAAGCCGTAAAGCAGGAAGTCGTGGCCTCCGTGCAAAGTTGCCTCAATGCTTAAAAATACAGGAAGGCCTATCTTGTCGCCCTCTTCTTTTGCGATGAAGTAAGGCTTAAAAAAAGTGTCAATCCACTCTTCCCATGGAAGGTTCGGGTCCACAGTAGTATTACCTCCCCAGTTGTGGTCCGAAACCATGACGCCTGAATATCCAGCCTCCTTGTAGGCCCTTACCATGTCCGCAGCTTTGCTCCTGGCGCATTTGCTGGATTCCGCCGTGTGCATGTGGGTCTCGTAAAGATAAGGATACTCAGCCCTCAGTTCTTCAATTGTCATTCCTCTTTTACCTCTGTTTCTATATATTAATTTTTGGATGCCTCCCAAGCCATGCCCTTTCCCTTGGTATAGTTTCTTGTCTCGTCCAAAGGCATGGGCTTTCCGAAGAAGTAGCCCTGGGCGCGCACGCATCCTACTTTCTTGAGGAATTCATAATGTTCCTCGGTCTCAACTCCCTCTGCTAACGGAGCAAGACCCATTCCTCTTGCGCCATTTATTATATACTCCATAAGCTTTCTGGTCTTGGGATTCTTATCGTAATTTCTAAGAAATACAAGATCAAGCTTAAGTACATCAAAGCTGTAGTCGGCAAGGGTATTAAGTGATGAATAACCACTGCCGAAATCGTCAAGCCATATCTTGTAACCCAGATTTCTCATCTGGTCACACTCAAGTCGGATATAGCCAACGTTGTCATTTAAGGCACTTTCCGTAATCTCAATATCAAGCATGGTTCTCGGAATTTCATACTCTTCCCTCTTATCCTCAAGGAATCCGAAGATATCGCAAAGTTCGAAATCAAGTCTTGAAATATTGAGCGAAACCGGAACAACAGGTTCTCCTGCATCCTTAAGGGCCTTGAAATCCTTACAGACTCTCTCGATAACGTACCTGTCAACAAGGTGGATTAAGTGTGCCTGTTCCAAAGTCTCAATAAAGTCCGCAGGGGAAAGAGTCCCTATGATGGGATCAATCCAGCGTGCCAAAGCTTCATATCCGCAGATTTCTCCGGTTTTTACCCTGACAACGGGCTGATAATATACTTTGATATATTCCTTCTCAATAGCTTCGTCAATGTGATCCAAAACATACTGCTGTTTTCTTAAGCCGTCACGAAGCATATCGTCATATACACTGTAGCATCTGTCGTGTCTGTGCTTGATGCTGTTACATGCAAGACGGGCATGGTCACAGGCAAGACCCACCTCTATAACTCTGTCGTCAATGTAGTAGATGCCCGCTTTTACCCGGACTCTCTTATTGGGCTCCTTGGCATTGAGGATTCTCTTGTAGATTTCCTCCACCCTGTTAATAACCATGGACCTTTCACATGTGGCGCAAGCAACAAAGTGGTCATCGGAAAATCTTGAAACAATGGCTTCCGGAAATACATCTGATATTGCCTTTGCCATATCACAAAGGATTTCATCACCGACTTTGAATCCGTAGCGTTCGTTGAAGGTCTTGAAATTGGGTATGTCAAAGTGAATTATGCTTATATCAAGCCTTCTTCCCTTTGGAGAGGCAAGAAGTTTTTGCACCTGCTGATAGAAGAAGGGCATGTTGAAAAGGCCCGTCAGTGAGTCTGTGGCATGGCTGGTGGCAAGAACCTCCGCTTCCGCGTAGGAATTCCTGCTGGTGTTGTAGTACTCGTTCTCATCAACATCTGCAATGAATACGTAGTAGAAGCTCTTGCCGTCATCCCAGTGAAGGAGATGACCAAAGTCTTCCACGTATCGTTCTTCGCCATTCTTGGGAATTATTCTGTACCTGACGTAGTCATGCCTCTTGTCAACGGCCTTGGTCTGGGCCAGAATCAGGTTCTGAACCTTACTCAGGTCATCAGGATGAATCATTCCTTTAAAGGAGCCGCCTACATAGTCATATAACTCCTTGAAGGACGAGCAGCCGAACATAGCGATAATGTTCATATCCGCAAACAAAATCTGCTCATCTCCGTCCGCCTCATAGATAAAGAAGCCTCCCGGCAATCCTGTGGGAATTACGCCGCCTATAGCCGTTGCTTTTAATTCTTCGCCCATGCCTGTTCCTCCGTATGTGAAATTACATGGCCCTTATTAAGTTCTTATAAAAATCTACACACCCCGTCAAACAATTGTATTCTATATTTTCATTTAGCCCGTGCATTCCCGCCATTTGCTCGGGTCCGTATATAACCGGCGCAAATCGTAAAACACAGTCACAGATTTCCTGATAACACTTGGCATCTGTTGCACCGGTCATAACGTAAGGGCTCACCGGCAGGCCCTTAAAGGTTTCTCCTATAATCCGCTCAAGGAGTTTGAATCCTTCACCGTTAATGTCGGCGGATTCGGAGTAGTCGCTTGCATATATTATATCAAGTTTTAAGTCATGTTTCTTAGCTATATTATGTACAATATTAAGACTTTCGTCCATACCCTGGTGGGGGATAAATCTCATGTTGGCTCCAAGGGTGGCTTCCTGAGGAAGAACGTTATATGCATCGGAGCCTTTTTGCATGGTAAAAGCCATAGTTGTCTGAATCATTGCCCCTGCCTGTGCAGAAATCGAAGGCAGGACCTTTAAAAGGATGGGCTTAAACAGCCATATATTAGTAAAGACAAACTTTAAGGGAAAGCTTGCATAAGGTGCCAGCTTCTCAAACATTGCCCGTACTTCCTTTGGAAGTTTTCTCTTAAAGGGCTTCTTTGTCTCAAACTCATTTACAAAGGCAGCAAGTCTTGCGATAGGGGAATTTGCTTTTGGAGCGGAGGCATGTCCTCCGTTTGATTTGGCGGTAAGCTTTATGTCCGCCTTTCCCTTTTCAAAAACACCCACCATGGCGAAGTTTCCCGGAATACCACCTACGGGCTCCGTAATGATTCCGCCGCCTTCATCGCAAACAAGGTAAGGCTTCACGCCTCGTCTCTTCATTTCCTCAACAAGCTTGGGGCAGCCGTCTCCCGCCCACTCCTCGGTGCATGAGGATGAAAGGTAAACGTCCATGGGTGGAGTGTAACCTTCCTTAAGAAGCTCCTCCACAGCCTGAAAGAATCCGAACACGGAGCACTTGGTATCGCTTGCTCCTCTTCCCCAGACCTTTCCGTCAGCTATATCTCCGGAAAAAGCTTCGTGAATCCACTCACCCTCTGCAGGGACAACGTCCTGATGACTCATGAGAACCAGCGGTTTTTCACTGCTTGCTCCCTTCCAATGGAATAAGAGATTGCCGTCAATATCCGTCTTTTCAAGGTTACTGTGCACAAGTGGGAAGAGTTTCTTCAGTACTTTGTGAAAACCTTCAAATTTCTCCACATCGTGAACTCCGTCGTGGGATGTGGTGTCATACTTAACCATCTCAGAGAGTTTATGGGCATAATCCAGTGCCCTCTCATCTGCCTTTGGTGCCGCATACTCGGATTTTTTTTCCGGAGTCAGCAGGGTTTTGATAAGTGCCACCAGTAAAAGAACCAGAATCACCCCGATTATGGCCCCAAGGCAAATCAGGATGCCTATTAATATTTTCATTTGGTCAACCTTCTATGGAACCTTTCTTTTTAAAGATTAAATAAGCCAGAACTATGGTAATAGCGCCGCTTGGAAGTATCATGATGCTGGTCTGACTGATAAGGGTCGGAACCAGTATAAAGAGGATACTCATGATAACCAGAGGTACAACGGCGAGTTTTAAATTTTTCCTGAAATACTGATATGCCATTGCTCCAAACAGTGCAGGAACCACGTTGGCAAAGGCCGGCTGCAGGGTCTCACTTTGAAGCACCGGCTGCAGAGGAGTCAGAAGAAGCACTCCCAAAGCCAGAACCACAATGGTTGTAAGACTGGATGCCGCAATTGAAAGGGTTGAGATTATCTCGTTTTCAGTGGTGCCTGATTTGGTGCCTGCCATTTCCTTGGCGTTCATGGCGCAGGGAATCTTCATGTTTATAAGGTTACCTGTGATAAAAGCCAAATATCCTCCACCGGCGCCAAGCATTGGGGTGTAAACCAGAAATTCCACAACGCTTGAAATGGTCCAAATGAGACCAACTGATATAAATCCCTTGGCAACTGCGGAAAGATTCGGCATGCCGCCGATGATTTTGCCGATAAGGAAGGGCGCTCCAACCAGCATAAAAAGTGCCACGGCACTGACAATTCGGCCGATTATGTGAGTGCCTTTGTTATATTTTTCAAGATATTCATTGTTCATGACACTCACCTCCTATATAAATATGGCGGCCAGCATCCCCACAAGCATACTGCCTGCAATGGAGAAGCTTTCAAGCCAGACCATGTGTTTTTTCTCTGCAAAATATGTAAAAATCGCCATCACTATGGCAGAAACCACAGAAACAATCAAAGGAGTCAGATCACCCTTGAAGGTAAAAGCGCCCTCTCCGGAAATGAAGCCACCTATGTAACTTCCGATGTATGCGCTGACAAGGCCCATAAACATGGCTATCATTGCGGAATCACCGAAATTCGGCTTCTTCTCTTTATTTTCTTCCTCTTTGTTCTTGCCTTGGAGTTTCTTAAGATATGATTTGTTGAAAAAGAATGAAAGAATCATGCCCCAGGGAATACAGATACTCATAAGAAGGGCTATTGTTGCAAAGCCCACCGGGGTCATGTTGGCCGCACTAAGGGAACCCACTCCCACCTGCTCGGCCGCGGCCTGTGCAACCTGAGTTTCATAATGAAGTGCACCGATAACGGACAGTCTAAGCCATGGCCATGGAGTTCCAAGGCTTCCCGACAGTGCAATTACACCGAGTAAAATGCCTACACTTGGCAGAATTGTGAACGTGACGCTGGACGTGATGGTCCTTTTAAGCATGGCCTTATCCATGCCCGCAGCAATTCCCGCCTTATAGGCCCTAATCAAAAATATCAGGCAAACAATGGCCACAAAGCCAATTATCCCGCCGCATATCACAAACAATGCCGGCGAGTTCAATGTCTCTATCATAACGACCTCCCAATGAATTTGCTTCCTCCATTATACACCAATTGTGATAGTTTGTGGGCGGATGTGCAGTTTGGGGCCTGTCCCCAAACTGCACATCCGCCCCACAAGTTCTATTTCTCCCCAATAAGGTCGTTGATTTCCTTTAGTTCATTCTTAAGGCTAAGCATGTCCAGATACCCGCAAAGCAGAAGAATCACCAGTGCCATGCCGCCAAGAACCGGAACGGAAAGGTTGGCGTACCAGCCAAAAATCTTTCCAAAAACCAGCACAAGGACTATAGAGTAAACAAGTTTCAATCCTGTCTCTACAAGATACAGGCGAAGTTCCAAAAGATCAATAAGCGAAACGCCTGCATATATGAGAACATTTACTCCCAAAGCCTGAAACACCGTCTCAAGGCACAAAAAGCTTGCATCATAGCAAAGGGCAACTAGTGACAGCACCACCAGAGTAATCCCTGTCATGGCAAATATGTTAAGAATCGCTTTTTTCATCATCCGTTCCTCCTTAAAAGCACTTCCCTGATATCCTTAAGGTACTTCCTGCTTACGCAGATTCTCTCGTCGTTTACAAGCAATGCTTCAAGTTTGGAGTTAGCAAGGTTTTTGACTCCGCGAAGCTTTTCCACGTTAAGAATCGCTGATTTGCTGACTCTTACGAAGCCTGCGTGGGAAAGCACCTCCTCCAGTTCGATAAGCCTTAAGCCGGACTGATAAACCTCCGACTCGCAGTACACAAAAGCTTTCTTATCTACACTTTCCACGTAAAAAATATCATTAACGGGAATGGAGAACTCTTCGTCGTTTTTTCTGCAGGTAATGCTCTGATCCACCGAGCGGACGAAATCCGACACCCGCTTCACATTCTCCGTCAAATCGCGGTACTCAATTGTAACCTCAGGATTCGATAAATCCTGCCTCTCTCTCATTATTAAGCGCATTTTTTCTCCGCCATATGAGGTAGCAAACCAGCACAATGACGAAGGATAAACTCTGCGCAATCGAAACTCTGACTGTCATCATCTCGTCGGCACCGGTCTTTGTTACCACATGTAAAAGATTCACTATTGTATTGTTGAAAAAGTGATCGCCCATGCTCATGTAGATGCTGCCGGTCATCCTTGTCAACATAGTAAATTTTAAACCAACCAGTGCGCTTGCGACAAGTAGAAATGCCGCATTAAAAATGGTTCCCGCAAGGCTCTGCTCCCCGTCAACATAGTTTCTGATGGGGCTTACAATGTGCCAGAATCCAAAAAGTACCGATGATATAATAGCTGCTTTGGTAAAAACGTATTTTTCTCCGAGAATCCTAAGGAACAATCCCCTGAAGTTTCCCTCTTCCATCAGCACATTCACGATGTTTCCGATGATGCAGATTATAAAAAAGATAAGTTCTGTTCTGTTTCCAACATTTTTGTCAATGGCGTAGGCGCTTACGTAAAGCTTCAGGGATTCGTAGGAACCCGCTGATTTTGCCATAATTACTTCTGTGGCATAGGCGATGACGAAAACGCCAAATCCGAAGGTCAGGCCCTTAAATACATTTAAGATGTTCTTACCCTTAAGGAATCCGATTTCTTCCCTTGAGTATCCGAGCATTATGGCAATCAAGGCCATGATGACTATTCCAAGGAGCTTATGAATGATGGCCTCTCCCACCCAGGTCTGATCCGTTCTCAGTACAAAGACCTCAGTCACATGCAGAATGTAATACAGAACGTATATGGCCAATACCATCATGAAGGGTTTGGTGATTTTATTTTTTTCCATTTTGTTTACCTCTTTCTTCCTATGTCTTTCGTGTTTTTCATGTCTTGTAAGCACGTTACCACAGGGTTTTGGAGGCTTCAAGGCCTTTGCTACCAAGGTGCAAATTCCCTCTACCGAAATACAAAATGTGCAATTTGGGGGTTGGTGCAGTTTGGGGACAGGCCCCGATTGCACGTTTCATGTGCAATCGGGGCCTGTCCCCAAACTGCACCAACCCCCAAATTGCACCAAAAAAGGCCGATGCGAGCATCGGCCTTTTCCATATCATTCTTTATTTTCCCGATATTACAATTCCGTCCACACAGTAGTAGGGAAGAATCATTTGACCGGAATTGATGGTCTCCTTGGAGATGGAAACCAGGTGGTTGAACATCTCACCCAGGTTACCGTTAATCATTGTCTCTGTAACGGCACCCTTAATCTCGCCATCTTCCACAAGGAAGCTGTTCTTGGCAACGCCTGAGAACTCGCCGTTTGCAGAAGGCATTCCACCTGAGAAGCCGCCTACGATGAGGCCCTTCTTCATAGATTTTACCATGTCGGCATAGGGCGTATCACCATTAGCCACGATGAAGTTGCTGCCGGGCATCTTTGCAGGTTTACGGCCGGTCTTGTTGGCCGCATACAGACTTAAAAGGAAGCTTTTAAGAACACCCTTCTCAATAACAGGAGTGGTTTCAGCCTTGAATCCGTCAGCGGTATACATTCCGTCAGCGATGATTTCCTTTGAAAAAGGATCGTTGACGATGGTGATTCTTTCGTCCGCAACCTTCTCATTAAGCTTATCAAGCCAACGGCTGGTGCCCTCAAGAACAACGTTGTCGGAAAGATAGTTCATAATGATGAAGGATATGAACTGCACCAGTGCATCAGGTGTCAAAATCACCTGTCCCTCAAACTTTCCTTCAAAGCTTGTCTCATTCAAAGCAGCCACCGACTCATCAAGTTTAACGCGGAGCGAATCGTACTCGATAAAAGGTTTATCAAGCTCGGTAACGATTATCTCTGCCCCGTTAAAGCTTGTGGTTTTATCTCCGTCGTTTCCTGCAAACTCAAGCAATACCGCATATTTTCCTGTATTGGTTTCGAATACGGTACCGTTTGTATTCTTGTAAAGCTGATGGGATGATGAATATTGAGCAATCGCCATCATAAGCTTGATTTTGGGGTATTTCTCCTTAAGATTCTTCTGAAGTTCCATAAGTCTTTCGAAGAATTTCTCCCTGTCAGGCTTAAGACATCCGATGTTAAAAACTTCATTTTTCTCAAAAGGAGCAATGTCCTTGCAGGCATCCGGTTCTGCGGAATTGGCTGCCTCCACGGAAGCTTCCACAGTGGCTTCAAGGCCCTCATCTGTGAAATCATTACCTGTGGCAATGCCCTGCTTTTCGCCTACAAAGCTGGTAACAACCAGGCTGTTGTCAAAGAGTGTACGAAGGAGGCTAAACTCACCATCTTCCATGTTAAACTCCTGGGTTTCTCTTTCAGAAATGGAGTATGCGTTTTTCTTTATATCTTTGCTCTCCAAGAGAGAGTCAATTTTTTTGGATAATTCTTTTAAATCTTTCATATTCTCTCCCCCTTATCTTCCGCCAATCATAATCTTACATCTTAATGCAGGACCGCCCATGCTTACGGGAATCATCTGCTTCTTGCCGCAGAATCCCGATGAAGACCAGACTATCTTGTCGGATACCATGTCAACGGTCTTAAGCATCTCGAAAGCTACACCGGATACAGTGGTATCAAGTAGAGCTTTGCCGATTTTACCATTCTTAATCTCATAACCCATAGTAACGCCGAACATGAACTCGCCTGTAAGGTCAGCCTGTCCGTTTCCGCTCTCAATAAGGTAATATCCGTCATCAACTGAGGCAATCATGTCCTCAATCTTATCCTTTCCGGGTGAAATGGCAGTGTTTCTCATTCTGATAAGAGGTTCGTCTGAGAAGAGCCAGCCTCTGGCATTACCTGCAGGGTCCACGCCGAATCTCTCCGCCGAAGCTCTGTCATTCATATAACCTGTGAGAATTCCGTCCTTAATAAGAACTGCATCCGTTGCGGTAACTCCCTCATCATCAAGATAAATGGGAAGAGGAACCCTTTCGCCGAAGGCTGTGTGGGCATAATCCACCATAGTAATAAGGTCTGAAGCAACTCTCTTATTTAAATTCGGGCCTGCCACAGAACCACCGATAACCAGATCGGCCTCAACTGTGTGTCCAACGGCCTCATGAGAGAGCATTCCCGACATATCGCCGTCGAGAATAACCGTTTTCATTCCCGCCTCGGCATAAATGCCTTCCTTCTTGTCCATAACTCTCTTGTAGAGTTCCATAATTCCGGGATGGCATACGCTTAAATCACTGAAATGATCCTCAAAGCTTCCGCCGCCACCGAAGGTCTTGAAAAGTTCAACGGGCGCTCCGTCCTTTGTCATGGCTGTGATGAAAACATAGATATAACTTCTGGGATTAACCACATGGCCACTTGCGCAGTCAGAGGAATAGATGATTTTATCCTGAGAATCCTCTGAATAGATAACCTTTCTGCTGGTGATGCCGGTACAGTTCTTGACTATAAAGTCATCAATATCCTTGCAGGCCTCAATAAGCCGCTTCTGCTTGGTGTCCACAATGTCGCGGTGAGGTGTGATTATGGTGCCCGGCATAGCCTTAGGCGCCCTTAAGCCCCTTGGTGCGTGTGTTGCCAAAAACAGAGCGTTCTCACTTGCTGCCTTAAGTACTGCTTCAGCAGCTGCCTCAGAATACTCAGCCATGGATGAGAATCCCTGAACACCCTCCTTGGTTACTCTGGCATTCACGCCTCTTGTTTCACTTCTTACATTTGCAGACAGTTCACCATTAATAAGCACAACCCTTCGGTTTCTGTTTTCCTGACCGCGAAGCACAGTCTGGAAACCATCTGCAAACAAGCTTGTTTTCTTAGATAAAATGTCTTGTAGCATTTTCCCCTCCTTAAATTTATTTCATACCGTTCCATTCTAACATGCCACAAAAAAAGGGTCAAAATCCACACGGATTTTGACCCAATATACACGAATGTGGGGTTGGTGCAGTTTGGGGACAGGCCCCGATTGCACGTTTCATGTGCAATCGGGGCCTGTCCCCAAATTGCACCAACCCCAAAATCTACTACAGTCCGAAGAGTTTGGAAACCTTATCCCTGGAGAAATTATAGGTCCTGATGGTCAGGCCGCCCTCATTATCCGAATACATTCTGGAAATGTATGCGTAACCGAACTCTTCCTCGGTGATATCGTGGTCGTACCAGAATGTATGCTTGGCATCAAGAATCTTCTGCAAGGACTCCATGTTGTCAATCTTAGGGAACTCAAAGTTGTTGTTCACTAAGTGCTCATATACAGGCTCAGCCGCATCGGAGCTTAACTCCACAATGTATGAGAAGTCCTTGTAATCAGGCCTTGCAAGATTAACCTTTGCACAGATGTAATCAGGTCTTGCGAAGGCCAGAATGATGTAGCAAACCGTAATGGCAATTCTGAAGAACTCGAATAGTTTGAAGTCCTTCTTGTAAATATTGATAAACACTCCCACAAAGAGTATTGCTATGGTTGCCAGAGCCCAGATAACAAGGATTCTGTCAACGGAAAGATAATATGCGCTCACGTACATGTACATTCTCATTGCAGCGGATGCAATCATCACATATGTGCAAACTGAGAAGATAGTAAGGATAACATTTAATGCCTTATTCTCTCTGAAAATGGAGATACAGATAAGGACGATAATAAGGTTTAATACGCTTACTGCAAAGAGCTGGAACACACCCTCTCTCGCATACTCGGCATAGGTATAACCATCAGGGAGTTTCAGGTTGCCAAGGAAAAGATACACAATCTGAATTCCCGAGAAAAGAAGGTAAATCAAAGAAAGAAGGCTTGTTACAGTGATGGCAATAACAGGCTCGAAAACCTTGCTGTTTCCCACTTCTTCCTTAAGTGTCTTCTTGCAGATAAAGGCAAGGAACATGTATGTTCCCACAAATCCCCAGAGGATTCTGAAGGCAATTGCTGTGGCATCTTCCACGTTGATAAGATCAGTTATTACCTTCACAGACTCTCTGAAAACTGCATCTGCCGCTGAAAGCAAAGCTATAATAACCACGCATAAAGGTATGGCAATAAGAACGCCAAGTGTAATATAAAGGAAGGTCTTGCTTCCACCCTTTGGCTTTTCCTTGTTGTATTCATGAGCATCCGTAAAGGGTCTTAAAATACATGAAAAGCTTCCGAAGGTCTGGGCCATCAGAACAACAAAATGTTTGCCAAAGCCCCAGCCGGCAGTTTCATAGAACTGGCCCACGGCGACGCTTACAACCAGAATGAAAATCGCTGCCTTATTGTAAAACCAGAAATCTCTATTACCTGTAAGCGGTGTTGCTATACTGATAAGAACCGCGCAAGCCAGCAAAAAATAATTGCTTTTTTTGAAGGTAGCACCAAGTTTTGTAACACATAAGTACAAATATGCGGCGGTCCCGGCGATGAAAAAAGGGAAGGTTATTCCTCCCGCATTCTTGTACATGCAAAAGGTGTAGAATATTGCATACGCCAGTGTTAAGGGTGCGAAAAACATAAATTTCGCCTTTAACGTCTTAGTGTAGCCTGTCTCAAATCTCTGAATCTGAGGCGGATTCACCTGAGGCGCATTCATTTGAGGCTGCTCCATCTGAATATTGTTGTTTTGTAATGTCTGTTGATCCATCATTACTCCTCCTCTAATCTGTAGAGTTTATTTGTCTCTCTCGAATTCCAAAATATCGGCGGGCTGGCAGTCTAAGATATCGCAAAGTTTCGCAAGAGTGGAAACCTTTATTGCCTTTGCCTTGCCGGTCTTAAGTATTGACATGTTCGCCATGGTTATACCCATTTTCTCGGAAAGTTCCGTAAGGGACATCTTGCGCTTGGCAAGCATGACGTCGATGTTAAAAATGATTCTGCCGTTTACATCTTCATCCATACGTCTCTCTCCTTTCTAAATGGTAAGGCTCTGCTCGTCCTGCAGGTCTGTGGCCTTCTTAAGAAGTATAGCCAGGACCTTACAAACCACTGCAATGCCTACTGCAACCAAAGTGAGAACCATGCTGGATATGAAGAGGAAGGGCTTATGTGCAAAGACAAGGAAGCACGCAACCTCCACCACGAAAATATATCCGGCGTAAATCAAAGCCAGGGTCTTAATCCTGTCAAATCTCTTGTAGTTCTCCGGGCAAAATGAATTGTCGTTTCCGATGTTACTGACTATTACCCATGCACTTCTTAAGGCAATCAGAATTATGATTAAGGATGGTGCAAATAAGCAGAACCAGTAAGGATAATACTGATGTATTGTGGGGTAAAAAATCAGAATATCTCTGTTATAGAAAGGGTAGGCGGTAATCGAATATGCTGCCACAGCCAAAACCACGCATCCTACAACAACGGTTTTCAACAATAAGCCTATTTTGGAATGTTCCATAATTGTCTTTATCTCCTTACGCGCTTTAAGGGTGATACTGTTTACACTGAAACAATACCACCCTTAAATCTAAATGTCAATAACTTTTTATTGAATTACGATAATTTTTATATTGAATTACGATAAATACTTTAGAAAGTGATTATGATGGAAGTCCCTTCCCCAAGCTTGGATTCAAGATTAATGTCATGCCCCAGTCTCAGGCAAAGCTTCTTACAAAGATAAAGCCCAATTCCCGTAGAGGCCTTTCCAATCCTTCCGTTGGTACCGGTGAAGCCCTTCTCAAAAGCCCTGTCAATCTCCTCTTCCTTCATGCCTATTCCGTTATCCTTGATTACAAGGCTTCTCCTTCCCTCATCCTCGCGAACAAAGAAGGTAAGGCTCAGTTTCTCATCAGCCTTGGCATACTTAATGGAATTATCTATGATCTGCCCCAGAATAAATGTAAGCCACTTGCCATCGCTTAGTACCTCTGTGGCATCTTCAAGACCCGTCATGTCAATGGAAGCTTTCATGGAGATAAGGGATTTTTTCCTGGCTGTCAAAGCACTTCCAACCACTTCGGACAGATTCAGGGACTTCACATAGTAATCCTTCTCAACGGCTTCGCTTCTGGCATAAAAAAGAGCCTGCTCAACATAGGTGGAGATTCTTTCCACCTCATCCATGATTCCGCTTTCTTCCACAGAATCCGACCTG
>JAEEGH010007756.1_pt1 | contig 25643 bp, 24 predicted proteins | sample 9134181 | NCBI WGS metagenome assembly JAEEGH01 (sample SAMN16246544, study PRJNA631951) | gut metagenome | biome: gut microbiome; feature: rumen; material: DP-attached | host: Bos | place: Iran: Karaj | collected 2018-10
ATCTGTGTCTGGACAGGCTACGGCGAGAGAAACCTTTGCTTCGCCTAGACACGCATGAAACGGAGGACCCACCCGATGAGGATGTGGGGCAGTGGGAGCGCATCGAGCGCCTGATGAATCTTATAGAGGCATTGCCCACCATGCAGCAGACCATCCTGCGTCTGCGTCATGTAGAGGGGATGGAATACAGCGAGATAGCCCGTATCACGGGCAGCAGTGAAGAGGCCGTGAGGAAGGCATTGAGCCGAGCCCGACTGGCCATCAGGGAAAAATATCGGAAGGAGGCATGAGATGAACCAAGTAGAAGAGATTAAGATTTTGATGAACCGTTTTCTGGAAGCGGAGACCACGCTCGAGGAAGAACGGAGGCTCTATGCCTATTTTTCCCAGGCAGAGGTGGATCCTTCTCTGGAACCTTATCGTGCCATGATGCAGGATTATGCGGCCTTGATGCCTGTGGAGCAGGCACATCAGCGCATTGCCAGACGGGTGACTCTGCAGCCTTGGTTCAAGTGGGTATCGGGCATTGCTGCTGTGATGGTATTGACTTTTATCGGCACTTGGAGCTATCGTGCCTATGAAACCAGCAAACTGGAGGAGATCTATGGCGGCAGCTACATGATAGTGAACGGGGAGCGTGTGGACAACCTGCGGAAGATACAGGCACAGATAGCTGGCACGCTGGATGATGCTCTAAAGATAGAGGCACTGGTGGCTAGTTCGCAACCCATGGACGTGGAACAGAGCGTTCTCAGTGAAATAGAGGATGTGGAGATGCGGGAAGAAATCAGGCGAATGTTAAATGAGTAGAGAGAAAGGAATAGGCAATGAAACATTTATTTATATGGATATGGCTGCTCTTACTTTCAGCCACTGTGCAGGCGCAGAATTCTATCGATGAGTTGGTGGAGAACTTTTCCACTGTGGGCAGTTCTAGCTATACGTCGGCCATAGAGCGTGATCCGGAGACACATCAGGTGGTGAAGGTGGTGAAGACGCTGGAAACACGTGGCCATATCATTTCCGACCTGATCAATGCTTTTAAGAAGGAGCGTGAGAAGGGGCACATACAGGGTGAAGGGAAATATGAGGGTGAAGAAGATCAGGTCATGTTCCTGGCTACTGAGGATGAAAAAGCGTCGCGTGTCTACATGCTGAAGTATGATGGCAAGGCTTATCAAAGAGGAAAGGTGACCATCATCATCCGACCAAAATAGGAGACTCTTTCTTTTATAATCTATAAATAACATGTCAGGGCTTCTCGTGATGAAAAGTCCTGACATATTTGTTTTTCATTCCGAGTGACAAGATTAGGGCTTGAGTGCTGACGCGATGCCTTCATCCCACCGACAGCCGAAGTAGTGGGTAGCAGTGAGTGCTTGTTGGTCGTATACGACCGACCAAAGCGTGGCCTGAGGGTAGCTGGCTGCTTGTATGGCTTGCAAGGGGGTGTCACGTCCTGCCAAGGGGAGGAAGCGGGAGGTGAGCATCTCAAAGCGTTGGTGCGATTCTCCTGTGTCGTCACTCTGACGTGCTTCGCTCAGGCAATGGTTGGTTACTACCTGTGTGGGTGTCACCTGCATCTTTCCGTTGTTCCATTCCACCACCACACTGTGGCCACTGCGGTCGGAAATAGAGAGGTGGTGCATACGCTCCACCGATGGGAATACGTCATAGCGTGAGAGCAGCTCGATGGCCTCGTCGGTTGTGGCAGCATAGTCCAGCACCAAGCGGATGGCACCTACGATGGTGAGGTCGGGGCGCTCGGAGTCAGGCACTTGCTTGTCGCCGTCTATCTCAATGAGGTCGGCCACGCACACGCCCTTCTCATTCATACCATCTAAGGGCACATAGACCGCAGCCAGCGCCATCATCTTGTGTATGAAGCTGTCTGGTCGCCAGTCTTCGCCAAAGCCTAGGAAGGTGAGGTTGCTGGTTGATACCGAGGCATAGCCATCTGCAGGCTCCGTCTTGATGATGGCACAGAGCGGCGAGGGCTCCCAGTCGAAGTTGCGTGCAAAGACACCGTTGCCTGTCACCGTGGTGCAACCGCCATCGGGGGCTTCCACCTTCAGCTTCACATGTCCGCGTGAGAGGAACTCGGCGATGTGTCCAGCCATTTGGGCATCGGTCTTCGCGCCGCCCTTCTCCAGAAAATCCTTGAAACCATAGTCGCCCTTGTAGGTGAAGGTATAGATGCCCGTCTGCACTTCTTCCATGGAGCGGATGGCATTGATCTCATTGCCAAACATCCGCATGCCACCTACGACGAACACGGCTAATGCGGCCACGAGTGCCACGCCTAATCCGATAAGTATCTTCTTTTTCATGATGCTACTTTTCAAGTTTGAGATATGTCTTCAGTGTCTCTACATAGTCCTCCATGGCCTTGGCCCCTGTAGGAGTGATGCGACAGAGGGTCTGCGGGCGCTTGCCCACAAATTTCTTTTCCACCTCGATGTAACCCGCCGTGCTGAGTTTATCGATCTGCACGCTTAGGTTGCCAGCCGACGCACCTGTCTCCTCTTTCAAGAACACGAAGTCGGCCTCTTCCACGCCCACCAGCAGCGACATCACTGCCAGGCGCAGCTCTGAATGCAGTAATGGGTCTAGTGGTTTAAGCATAGTCTTTCCTCCAATTGATTAAGATTCCAGGGATGATCAGCGTCACTACAGCTACGCCTGCCATGACCAGCGACTCTGTGGGACCGTGCAGCCAATCGGCAAAGATGGCACCAAGCAGTCCGCCGATGATGCCTCCTGCCACTATCCAACCATGATGCAGGATGAGGCCAGTGGCAGTGGCACAAAGACCGAGGAGCAGAATGATAAGTGGGGTATAGCTGACTCCAAAATAGGGTATGCCAACAAGAGGCATCAAAACATACATAAGGATGGGCAGCACGGATGCGAAGATGCCGAAAGAGAGCCAGATGTGGCCCATCACCTTACTGATGAAGGTCTGTGGCTGGCGCTCAATTTTCTCCTTATGACCCATCCAGACTGTGATGCCCCAACCAATCAGTGCCATGACAAGCCACAAATTGTTCCACGCGGCATTGCCGCTAGTGTTCCAAAGGTGCCACACGATGAGGGCGGTGACTAAACACAGACTGCCCCAGATGATCATGGGCAGGCCGGCGTTCTTGGTTGTGTTCTTGCGGCTCTGTTCCATGTATTTCTTGATGATCTCCAGACTGCGCTCGGCAGTCATTTCGTTTGTATTTTCCATAATTTTTCTAAGTTTTTAATTCGTTACTTAATCTTGTTACACACTCTCATGAATCGATTCTGATGCAAATATAAATAAGTTTATAAAATAAACCAAATAAAAACGTAAAATAATTTGAAGATTTTTTATACACCTTATTTAATATAGGCTCACATCTGCAAATTGTACTAGCGCACTTTTTATTTGCATATTCGCGGTGAATGGTGTAATTTAGTGCCGATAAAAACTGACTGTGATGCGAATCATTCGATTTCTAAAGGAATGGACTTTGCCCTGCGCCATTACGTTGGGCACGGTGGTGTATCTGCTCTTTCGTTGGACACCCGCTCTGGACGAGGCAGGAGACGTGATGGGGCCTGTGATGGAACAGGCACTTCCGCTCATGATTTTCCTCACGCTCTTTGTGACCTTCTGCAAGGTGGATTTCAGTCAGATGAGGCTGCATCGCTGGCATGGGGGTGTACTGCTAGCACAGGCAGTGCTGGTGTTGCTGGCGATGGGAGCAGCCTACCTGTTGAGAGCGCATGCCGACCAAAAGTTGCTGGCAGAGGCGATACTAACGTGCGTGATAGCGCCAACGGCAGCTGCTGCTCCGGTGGTAAGTGGGAAGTTGGGGGGAAACATCAGCACCATGACCACATTGACATTGGTCTCTAGTCTGCTGGCGGCTCTGATGATTCCTGCGGTTTTCCCCTTATTGGAAAAGGCAGCGCATGTGACGTTCTGGATGGCCTTCTGGATTATTCTGCAGAAGATGGTCACGGTGCTGGTGCTGCCTCTGCTGCTGGGATGGCTGGTGAGGCACTGGGCCCCGAAGTTGCATGCATGGGTAGTGGCACAGCCCAACCTAGGTTTCTACACCTGGGGATGTGCACTGAGCATCAACATGGGCATCACGGTAAAGAATATCTGCGACAGTGGCCTTACGGTGTGGGGACTCCTGCTGATTGCACTGGCTTCTCTGCTGGTATGCTTCGTACAATTCGGACTGGGCAGGGGCATTGGCAGGGCTTTGGGCGAGGAAATCAATGCAGGACAAGGTCTGTTCCAAAAGAATACCGGACTGGCTATTTGGGTGGCGTATATCTATCTGAGTCCGGTAGCCAGCATCGGCTCTGGATTTTATGTGCTGTGGCAAAATATCGTGAACAGCATAGAGCTCTGGGCACACGACAGGGCTGTGGCACGTGCTTTTAAAAGCTAACTTACTGGTGAGCCAGGTTCATGAGGTGCACAGCCACTAAGGCTGCTGTCTCAGTGCGCAGGCGTGAAGCCCCCAGACTGATGGGTTGGAAGCCGTTTTCTATTGCCAATGCCACCTCCTCTTCACTGAAATCACCTTCAGGTCCTATCAGTACCAAAGCATCTTCTTCAGCATTTAGGCTGTCCTTCAAAAGGGACTTATCGCCAGGGTAGCAGTGGGCAATGAACTTCTGTCCTGTGAAAGCCTGTCGGATTAATTTGGAAAAGTCGGTCAGTTCATTGAGCTTTGGCATGCGTGCCTTGAGGCTCTGTTTCACGGCACTAACCACAATCTTCTCTATGCGCTCCAGCTTGATGACGCGTCGTTCAGAGTAGCGGCAGTTGAGGAAGGTGAGTTCATCAAAGCCTATCTCCGTGGCTTTCTCGGCCAACCATTCCATGCGGTCCATGTTCTTGGTGGGTGCCAGTGCCAGATGCAGGTGCCTCTTCCAAAGGGCAGGCTGAGGAGTGGTTTCCAGTATGTTCAGCAGACAGTGCTTTTGATCGGCTACAGCAATCTCAGCATGGTAAAAACAGCCCTTTCCATCGGTCAGCATCAACTCATCGCCAGCCTTCAGGCGAAGCACACGTAGCGCATGAGCCGCCTCCTCGGCAGGCAGTTCGTTGGTCAGCTCGATATCAGGGGCATAGAACAGATGCATTATTGGTCCTCCTTCAGTTTAGAGATGATATCACGTAGTTTGGCAGCCAGTTCGTATTCCTCAGCGTCGATTGCCTTTTGCAGATCGTCTTCCAGTCGCTGAAGCTGTGAGTAACTTTTCACAGGCTCCTCATTCTTAGGCGCATCATGCCCCATAAATGTGGTATCTGTTTGCTCCGCGTTTCTTGCACGCTCATTCTCTATGATGTCTTCATAGGTAAAGATTGGGGCATGCATGCGGATGGCCAAGGCAATAGCATCACTGGTACGTGCATCGATGCGAAGGATATTAGTTCCCTGCTTGAAATAGAGATAGCTGTAGTAGATGCCCTTGTCTATATGGTAGATCATGACACGCTCCAGACTGATGCCCAGTGTCTCCATCACCGTACCAAAGAGTTCGTGTGTAAGTGGGCGGGGTGCTGCGATGCCTTTCCACTGCATAATGATGGAACGCGCTTCATATTCCCCGATACAGAGGGAAATCATACGATCTCCCCCAGTCTCCTTGAGGATGACCACGAAAGCGTGGTCGAACTCCTGACTGGCGAAGATGTTTTCCAGGTGCAACTCTACCTTATGCCTGTTCATTCGCTTTTCTGTTGTGGTATGTGTTTATACTTGAATATCAGGGCGAAGGCAATGCTCAGAATCAGGGCATACGCTGCGAAGATATACCAAACGGTGCTCCAATCGCCCACCATATAGCCGTCCACATTCTCGATGTAATGATTCACCACGATCTGGGCACCGATGGTACCTAGGGTAGCACCTATGCCGTTGGTCATCAGCATGAAGAGACCTTGTGCACTGCTACGCATGCTCTTGTCTGTGGTCTGGTTGACAAACAGCGAACCACTGATATTGAAGAAGTCGAATGCTGCACCATAAATAATCATAGAGAGGATGAACATCCAAACACCATTGCCCGGATTACCAGCACCGAACAAGCCGAAGCGGAGTACCCATGCCAGCATGGCGAAGAGCATCACTTGTTTGATGCCGAAACGTTTCATGAAGAACGGGATCAGCAGGATGCAGAGCGTCTCGGAGCATTGTGAGAGTGAGATCAGCGCGTTAGCATGCTGGGCGCCGAAAGTATTGGCATACTCCTCGATGGTGCCGAAGCTGGAGATGAATGGGTTGGCGTAGCTATTGCTCAGCTGCAGGGCGACACCAAGCAGCAGACTGAAAATCAGGAATGTAGCCATGGTGCGGTCTTTGAACAGACTGAAGGCGCGAAGGCCCAATGCATCGACGAGTGACTTCTTCTCTTTGCTCTTATTGATAGGACACTCTGGCAAGGTCATGGCGTAGAAACCCAAGATGATGCCCAGGATGCCCGACACGATGAACTGCATGGAAGTGGTCTGGAAACCCAACGCATCGACCAGAAGCATGGTGCAGATGAAGCCGACCGTACCCAGAGTGCGGATAGGGGGGAAGGCGGTGATGGTGTCGTGGCCAGCCTTCTCCAATGCATTGTAAGCTACAGCATAGGACAGTGACAAAGACGGCATATAGAAACCGATGCCGATGGCAAAGAGAGTAATCAGGATGCCAAAGTCGGCTTGATTGCCAGTGGTCAGACCGTAATAGCCCATAGTGAGCAGGAAGGTACTGGAGATGAGATGGCAGATACCCATCATCTTCTGTGCTGGTATCCAGCGGTCGGCCACAATGCCTATCAAGGCAGGCATGAAAATGCTAGTGATGCCCTGCATGGCGTAAAAAACTCCGATGTTGGCACCTTGTCCGGCATTTGCCAGATAGCTGCCCATAGATGTCAGATAAGCTCCCCACACGGCAAACTGCAGGAAGTTCATAATGATCAATCTGAATTTAATGTGCTTCATATCTTATTAAAAAATACTCTAAACTCTAAACCCTAAACTCTAAACTCTCACCCCTTTCTCGTCGTGATATGGAAGCATCCTTGATTACGTTCATGCTTCACATAGCACTCACCATTCTTTTTCAGGTCACGCAACACCTCACTGAGCACCATTTTCAGCGTATCAGCTGACACGCTCTCCATAGGATGCCCTTTCACTTTTTCGGTCTTTAGGAAGCGCTTCCATGAAATATCGAATGTGGTGCCATACATGTGGGTACTATTTTCTGAGGCATTGCCATTGCTCTTGCGAAGGCGGTTCACATCATGCTGAGTACGAAGAACGGATGTCACAATGATGCGGTTGGGATTAAGCCCCTTGGACGCAAGTGAATCGTTGAAGTTACGACCTATTGTTTCCAGTAATTTAGCTGCACCAGGAATCAAGAATGGGATAGAGTGGGTGAGTGAATCGATGGTATAAGCCTCACAATCTGTTATTTCCGTCAGTTTCTTTTTCATGTGCTCAGCCGCATCACGGTCGGCAATAATCGGAATTCCGATGGCTTGTGCCACCTTGAGTTGGGTTTCGTTCAGGTCGTTGAACTCTCGATTGTAGCTCACCACTCCACGTATGTTGTGTGGATCGTTCATCTTCATTGATTTTTCCTTACAACTGCCTAAAAGGAGCAGACAAGCGAGAAAGGTACAGATGATGTATGTATTTTTCATTCTAAATTCAGGGTTCTGATTATTGCATGCAAATATACACTAAAATGCGTGCAGTAACAAAATTTTTTAGCTACTTTTGCTGAATAAAAATCCAAAACTGATGCACAGGTACTTTATCTTTTTAAGCTATGATGGTGCGGCTTATCACGGGTGGCAGATTCAACCAAATGGCATGAGCGTACAGCAACGACTAAATGAGGCTTTGTCACTCTTGCTCCGAAGGGAAGTTAGTGTCACTGGAGCTGGTCGCACGGACACGGGCGTGAATGCCCGCAGAATGGCGGCTCATTTTGATGTGGAAGAGCCTGTGGATGGGGCATGGCTGACTGATAAACTGAACAGGCTACTGCCACAGGACATAGCTATAGCGTGCATTCGTGAGGTAAAACCTGATGCTCATGCACGTTTTGATGCCTTATGGCGAAGGTATGAGTATTATGTAGTGACTCAAAAAAGCCCATTTCATCGGCATTATGCGTTGCGGCTCTACAAAGAACCTGATTGGGCGTTGATGAATGAGGCTGCAACTATACTTCTGGAATATACTGACTTTACCAGTTTCAGCAAGTTGCATACCGATGTGAAGACCAATATCTGTCATGTGACAGGAGCTCACTGGAATCAGATAGAAGAAGGCTATTGGGTCTTTACCATACAGGCCGACCGCTTCCTTCGGAATATGGTCAGGGCAGTGGTTGGCACCTTGCTGCAAGTGGGTCTAGGTCAAATTACACTGGAGCAGTTTCGCCAGATTATCGAGCAGAAAGACCGCTGTAGTGCTGGAGAATCAGTAGATGGTAAGGCGCTGTTCTTGGCAGATGTAGGGTATCCGGAAGAAATCTTTTTATATTGAAAATTGAGAATTGAGGATTGAGAATCACCATTCGGATTGCATCATTGCGCAGCCTAATTCTCAATTGTCAATTCTCAATTCTCAATATTATTATCGTACTCCTGAATCTTCCGATCCACAAACTCTATTTTACGGTGATTCTCTTCTTGATCTTCTGTGAGCTGCTTAATGAGTTTGAGGCGATTAGATAGTTCTAAAACCTCGCGGCAAGCTTGGCGGTCGGCAGGAGTAAGGGTGACTCGCTGCGTATGGTCGCCAATAAACACCATGGTCAGGTTCTGGTCGGCATGCATAGCGATGAAATCTGCCACACCTCCGTCATTATCTTGTGGATAATCTGCCTTTTCGATGGTCAAACCTAAGTTGGTAGTTTCATAACTATCAGGTGATGCTGGAGTTTCCACGTACGTTCCGTCAGGTGCAGAAACTTTTACCGACGTATGATGGATAGGCTGGCCGCCTACATAGACACTCGTAAGACTCATCTTCCCATTTTCCTCGGTCTGAAAACGGAGGTAACTGCGACTGGTGTTTTTCTCGATGACTTGCGTAGGCCAGAGGTAGCGTCCCGTTTGCTGATAGGCTGTATCACGCTCATAAGAGAATCGGGGGAGCATAGCCTCCAACTCTGGGCGCTTTACGGATAAGACAGAATCGATGAAGTGGACATCACGAAGCAGCTGGCTCTTTGTAATGTCATATCCTAGTCGATTGGCTGCATGGCGCACTTCATAAACCTTAGGATAAAGGACCCCTATGCTGTCGGCTAATTGAATAGCTTCTTCCAGTCGTCCAGCCTGATAGGCTTCATTGGCGCGGTCGAGCATCAGCCTTGCTTCACGTTTGCTTTGGTTGCAGGCACTCAGCATCAAGAGGGCCATCAAGAGTGGGAGAATAGTCTTCTTCATACACTATACATTTCTTATTTTTGGCAAATGTAGGGATTTTTTTGTATTTTTGTGCCCACTTTAGGAAAATAGTTATGATAGAGTTGACGGAGAAAGAACTGAAAGAGAAATTTCTAGGGAAGATGTTCCACCGCATAGGAGAGACTGCTGATGAACTAGGAATGGAATGCTATGTGGTAGGCGGCTATGTGCGCGATCTTTTCTTGCAACGCCCATCGGTGGATGTCGATGTGGTGGTGGTGGGTAGCGGCATCGCTATTGCCGAGGCTCTGGCAGCGAAACTTGGTAAGGGTGCTCATCTGGCTGTTTTCCGCAACTTTGGGACTGCACAACTGAAATATCGTGGTCAGGAAATAGAGTTCGTGGGAGCTCGTAAGGAGTCGTATAGTCACGACAGTCGTAAACCCATCGTGGAAGATGGAGCTTTGGAGGATGATCAGAACAGACGTGACTTCACTATCAATGCGATGGCAGTATGCCTGAATAAAGACCGTTATGGGGAGTTGGTAGATCCTTTTGACGGACTTTGGGACCTCAAGGAGCGCACCATCCGAACACCAAACGATCCAGATATCACTTTCAGTGACGACCCTCTGCGTATGATGCGCTGTATTCGTTTTGCTACACAACTGAATTTCTATGTGGATGATGAGACTTTCGAGTCGCTTTGTCGCAACAAAGACCGCATAAAGATTATCTCGAAAGAACGCATCGCTGATGAACTGAACAAAATTATGTTGTCGCCCATCCCTTCGCGTGGCTTCATTGACCTGGATCGCAGTGGTCTGCTGGAGATCATCTTCCCAGAATTAGTGAAACTGCAGGGCATAGAAACCCGTAACGGAAGGGGGCATAAGGATAATTTCTACCACACCCTCCAAGTGCTCGATAATCTGGCAAAAGTAACCCAGGAAGATGCACAGGGAAATAATAAGGATAGGATTTTGTGGCTGCGTTGGGCTGCTCTTTTACATGACATTGGTAAGCCCGTAACAAAGCGTTGGGACCCTGTTGGAGGTTGGACATTCTACAATCATAACTTTCAAGGTGAAAAGATGGTGCCTGAAATCTTCCGTCGGATGAAACTTCCTATGAACGAGAAGATGAAGTATGTACAGAAACTGGTAGGACTCCATATGCGTCCGCAAGTGATAGCTGATGATGTGGTGACCGACAGTGCTGTACGCCGTCTGGCTTTTGAGGCCGGAGATGATATAGGCGATTTGATGCTCCTCTGTGAGGCAGACATCACCTCAAAAAACGAAGAAAAGAAACAACGCTTTCTTCAGAACTTCCAACTGGTACGCCAGAAAATAGAAACCATCAAACATAATGATGAAGTGCGACTGATGCAACCTATCATCGATGGCAATGAAGTGATGCGTATCTTTGGATTACCTCAAGGGCCGACCGTAGGGCAACTCAAACAGGCGATGAAAAATGCCATTCTTAATGGCGATATTTATCCCAATACCAGAGAGACGGAAATGGAGTTTCTTCTGAAAAAGGCGGCCTCTATTGGTCTTAGTCCGGTGGCTAGTATGGAGGATGAACAAGGATGAAACGTATTGGTCTCCTAAGTGACACCCATGCCTGGTGGGACGAACGCTACTTAAAGCACTTCGAGCAGTGTGATGAGATCTGGCATGCGGGTGACATCGGTTCGGTGGAAGTCGCAGAGAAATTGGCAGCTTTTCGACCATTGCGTGCCGTCTACGGTAATGTGGATGGACATGAACTTCGCCTCATGTTTCCAGAGGTCCTACGCTTCGAGGTAGAAGGGGCAGAGGTGCTGATGAAGCATATCGGTGGCTATCCTGGGAAATATGACCCCAGTATCCGCAATACCTTGCTGATTAATCCTCCCAAGCTTTTTATCAGTGGCCATAGTCATATCCTCAAGGTAAAGTATGATGACCACCTTGGTCTGTTACACATCAATCCAGGGGCAGCAGGTACTTATGGATTTCACAAGGTACGGACTTTAGTTCGCTTTGAGATCGATGGCGGTAAGTTCCAGAATCTTGAAGTTATCGAGTTAGGTATGGAAATTAAGCCCCAATAACGATTGCTAAACTTAGTAGGATGCCATATAGCAACATATTACGGCTATTTTCTCCCAAGATCATATTCAGTGCTTTTCCTCTGCGGATTCGCACCATCTTCTGCCAGGTACGCATGTGCAGGTAGAGATAAATGAGCGAAGAGAAGGTAAATCCTGCTACTGAAATGGTATTATTATACAAGAGGTACACTGAGAGAATGGTGGCAAGAATACCCAGCCATAGATAGAGGTAACGGCCGAATTTTTCTCCCCAGCGTACGATGATGGTACGTTTTCCACTTAGACGGTCTTGATCGCGGTCACGGTAGTTGTTGATAACCAACAATACATCGATGACCAGTCCGCTCATGGCGCCTAATAAGAACGAGGTAAAAGTGAGTTGATGTGCTTGAACGTAATAAGTACCCATGACAGGAACCCAACCGAAGAAAACCAGAACCAACAAATCACCTAATCCTAAGTAGGACAACCAGAGGGTATATAGAAAGCAGAAAACCACACAGAGCAATCCCATGATGATCAACTCCCATCCTTGAAAAGGTAGTGTGCTGTATTCTAGGAAGAAAGCACCTAAACCAAACAGACAGGAAAGTAGAACTACAATCCAAATACCTCCTTTCATAGCTGAAGAAGTAATCCATCCTTGGGCACAGGCACGTTCAGGACCTAGACGGTCTTCACTGTCGGTGCCTTTTTTGAAGTCGTAGTAATCGTTGATAAAGTTGGCTGCTATCTGCAACCCACAGGCAAACAGTGCACAGAACACAGCTGTAAGCACATGCAGACTTCCATCATGGTATGCCAATGCGGTTCCCCACATCACGGGTATCACCGCTCCTGCCAACGTCTTAGGGCGAGCAGCCAAAAACCATGCTTCTATTGAATTCGTCTTTATCATTCTTCTGGCAGTAAGGCTACACCCAACTTCTTTTTACCATCCATCTTCACCACCACAGGCTGCTCGAAGTGCACATGCCGCAGGTATTTGGTCTCCTGAACGGCGGGTTGTGCGTTCAAATAATCTTGCTGATAGATACCGTCGTTCATATAGGCATTGATGGTGAAGTAGCCCACACCAAACGAAGTGAGGTTCTGGAAGAAATGTGTGCCCTGACTAGGATCCACTCGGTAATTAGTCAATCCAGCCTCTACGATGATACGGGCAGCACTGATATGTGGCCATTTTACGGGGATACCTAACCATGTGTCGCTACTTCCCCAGCGTCCTGGACCGATCAGGATATAGTTCTTGCCAGCATTCAAGAAGTCGCGGTTCAGTTTTTCTATCTCCCAAGCAATCTCTTGGTTGTTCTGTGGCGAGTAACCTTCTGTCTTCACATACACAACATCCTGAAGGTCGGTCATGATGCCATGTCCCAATGAGTTGACCGACTTCAATAATAGTTTATCATCAGGGATGGCACTCAGGTCTTCGTCCAGATTCTCCTTGCTGTCCACAATCGGACGAATCTGCAATAGGTAGAACGTGCCCTGGTTCTCTTTCTCATGAAACAGATTTGCAGCAAACTCTATCTCTACAGGTCGGCGCATTTCTTCCTCACCATATTTCAGAGAGAGCTGTAAGATCTTGGCAAGTGGGAACGCCTCATGTTGTAAGATATTGGCAAAAGTAATAAGTTTACGTCCTCCAGGATAGATTCCATCGTAGATACACTGGTCGTAAGGATCATAGGTAGAGGCGATATATGTCAGCGACCCGTCCTTATCGGCCTCACTTACATGTAGTTTCAGCAGATTAAACCCATCGTTGATGGAGAAGTTCTGGCCGTTGTTGGTGATATCGAGGGCATAGAACTGAGTCTGTGTCTCACGAAGTGCCAATTCCATCTCGCTAGTCTGCAAGATATGATTTGGATGATAAGGTGAAAAACGCAGTGTCAGTCCGCCATCCACAATGTATTTCCCCAATCCTAAAGCCAGACTCACAGTACCCTCCTCAGGTTTCTCATCGCCCAGTGGATAATAATTCAACGAGCGTCCCACACCACTCATGGAAGGGTAGTAATGGTTTCCGTACTGTTTGCCTACCACTTCCTGCAGAATTACAGCCATCTTTTCCGTGTCTATCACATTACTGGTAGCCTGCATATAGGCTTTAGAATCGCGGAAATAGACGGAGGCATATACACCCTTGATGGCATCACTCAGCATACGCAGCATCTCGTATTTATCGTCCCTGTAAGGAATCATATAGGTACTATAAATACCTGCAAATGGCTGATAGTGTGAGTCCTCCAACAGGGAAGAAGAACGTATGGCAATAGGACTCTTCACCACATCGAAGAAGGTGAAGAAGTCTTCTACCAGTCGGTCTGGCAACTTCGCTTTGAGGAAATAGCGCAGTATTACGTCATCATCAGCATCACTCAGTGCCACTTCATAAAGGCCATTGCTTTCCATGAATTCATCAAAGATATCTGTGCAGAGCACCAGTGTCTTTGGAATCATCACGCGGGCATTATCGAATTCATCAAACTCTTGATGCTGTTTCAGGAAGTTATCAATGAAGGCTAGGCCTCTTCCCTTCCCACCCAACGATCCTTCACCGATGCGGGCAAAGTTGGAGTAGGAGTCAAAGCGATCGCGCTTGAAGATAGCCACCACACCTTGATTTTTCATCTTACGGTATTTCACGATAGCATCGAAGATGATTTGTCGGTGGGCATCTACATCCTGCAGACTGTCCCATGTGATAGGGCGCAGGAACTCGGCGATAGGGAAGATCGCGCGACTATAGAGCCAACGGCTCATGTGGTTACGACTGATATGGTATAAAAAACTTTCTGTAGGAAGGGCAAAAAGAATGTCCTGCAATTCACGCAAGTTCCTAACACGGGCAATTTGTTCCTTTGTCTTTGGGTTGCGGAAGATGAAGTCACCAAAACCACACTTCTCTTTCATGATATGCCGTAAGTCCACGTCCATCTTTTTGGAGTTCTTATCCACAAAAGCGGCACGGAATTTCTTCGCATAGAGCATGTTGTGACTCTCTGCACTCTGGATGATGAGAGGTACAAAGGGATCTTCCTTACGCACTTGAGCACATAACTTGATACCTGCCAAAGGGTCTTTCTGTTGCCCTTGAATCATAGGAAAGCGTACATCCGTGATGACACCCAAAATGTAATCTTTGTATTTCTCGTAGATTTCCATGGCCTCCTGATAAGTACGAGCCAAAACTATCTTAGGACGCCCGCGCATTCGGAGGTTCATTTGGTGTGCGTTAAGTGCTTCGGTAGAAAACTCCTTGCTTTGTTCAAGCACAAATTTATACAGATTGGGTAATATGCTGCTATAAAAACGTATGCCATCTTCCACCAAAAGGAGAATCTGTACGCCCACTTCCTGTACGTCGTGTTCCAGATTCATCTTGTCCTCTATCAGCTTGATGATGGAAAGCAACACATCTGTATTACCCAGCCAACAGAAGATGTACTCAAAAGCCGAGAGATCCTCATTTGCCATACGCTTCGTGATGCCGTGGCTGAAAGGTGTAAGAATCACCATGGGGATATGCTCATACTGCTCCTTGATACTACGCGCCACGTTGAAACTCTCATTGTCACCCGTACCAGGCATACAGATAATAAGATCCATTGGTCGGGTGGCCAGTTGCTGCAGTGCATCTTCATAGGTTGAAACCAGCGTGAAACTTGGCGGATAACGCATAGAGAGCGAGGCGTACTCCATAAAGATTTTCTCTTCGATGCGTCCGTCGTCCTCCAACATAAATGCGTCATAGGGATTGGCTATGAGCAGGATGTTGTAGATGCGCCTAGCCATGAGGCTGGCAAACTGCGTATCCCTAAGATACAGTTGGCTGATTTTATTTTTGTCAAGCATTGTTCTTCATATTATTGAGAATTGACGATTGAGGATTGGGAGCTCGCCGTTCCATCCGGATAGAAACATCGCGCAACATAATTTTCAATTCTCAATTTCCAATTTTCAATCGTCAATCTTCGTCTTCGTCTCCAAAAGCATCACTCAGTCCCTTGATGAAGCTGTTAACCTTATCCACGGCATCGTTCACCGTGTTTACGCCTTGCTTCATGGCCAACTTAGCCATACGTCCAGCGAGTCGTCCGTACTCTTCGGCTTGTTCTTCAGTGAGATTCTTCAGATCTTCTTCAGAGAGGTTGTCCAATTCGTCCAACAGTGCTTCTGCCTTTTCCCAATCGTTTTCGCTGATCTTATCTTGCTTTTCCATCTCGGTGATCAGGGCATCCAACTTCTTAACATTATTCTCATACTTTTCTTCTGAAGTGGCGCAAGCCATTAATGTGCAGAGGCACAACGCCGCCATAAAGAGCTTAATTGTTTTCATACGCTTTAGTCTTAATTGTTATTTTTCTGCGAAGATAGTGTAAAATCGGCGGATATGCAATTTCTGAGCAAAATAGAATGTTATATACGTAGAAATCTTTCAAGTTCTTGCTGAACAAGAACCATTGCAAGTTAATGAAGAGTCGTTCAATAAATTAAATTGAAAGCGCTTGCTTTTTTCACTAGAACGTATTAACTTTGCTTTATGTTATACCTATAAACTAATAGAATTATGAAGAATTTAGTAAGAGTAATGCTTTTTAGCCTTTTGGCATTATGCACAATAGGATTGTATGGCCAGCAGCCTGCTGCCAGTTATGATATTATCCCACAACCAATGAAGGTACAATTGAAGGGTGGTGCACCATTCGAGCTCTCTGCAACTACGGTTATTGCGTACCCTGATGGTAATGAGTTGATGCGGAAAAATGCAGAGTTCCTTCGTGAGTATGTTCAGAAAAGCACAGGACTGAAGCTGAGATTGACCACTAATCCAACGCGTATGAATTGTATCAATCTTTCATTGGATTCTAAACTATCCACAGGAAAGGAAGGGTATCTATTGGTTGTGGATGATCGTGGTGTGAGTCTGATGGCAGCAGAGGAGAATGGCATTTTCTATGGCATACAGACTATACGTAAGTCGCTTCCAGTACTGAAAGAAAAGGTCGAGCAGATAGCACTTCCTGCCGTACAAATTACTGATGAGCCTCGTTTTGGCTATCGAGGCATCCATCTGGATGTTGCTCGTCATTTCTTCGATGTGGATGTAGTAAAACAGACTATCGATATGTTGGTTTTGCATAACCAGAATACGCTCCATTGGCATCTGACAGATGATCAGGGTTGGCGTGTGGAAATAAAGAAGTATCCAGAACTGACGCGCTTCGGTTCTATCCGTCAGCGTACGGTAATCGGACATAATACCCCCATTTATGACAATACTCCATCAGGCGGCTATTATACTCAGGCTGAAATGCGTGAGGTGATAGAATATGCCAAGGAACGTTACATTACGGTCATCCCAGAGATAGATATGCCTGGACACATGATGGCCGTGCTGGCTTGCTTCCCTGAGTTGGGATGTACAGGTGGCCCTTACCATGTAGCTGAAGAGTGGGGTATTGCTGATGATATCCTCTGTGCAGGAAATGATAAAGTGTATACTTTCATTGAAGATGTGCTTAGCGAACTGGTAGAGATATTCCCTTCTAAATATATCCACATTGGCGGTGATGAGGCTCCTCGTGTGCGTTGGCAGAATTGCCCAAAGTGCCAGGCTCGTATTCAGCAGTTGGGCTTGGTAAAAGATGATGAACATAGTGCCGAGGATAAGTTGCAGAGCTATTTCATGGCCCGTGTGGAAAAGTTCCTCAATAGCAAGGGACGTCAGATTATCGGATGGGACGAGATTCTTGACGGTGATCCTTCACCAACGGCTACGGTGATGTCTTGGCGTGGAACTGCTGGTGGCATTAAGGCTGCTAAGACGGGCCGAGACGTGATAATGTCACCCACTACTTATGCTTACCTTGATTACTATCAGTCAGAGCGTACCAATCGTGAACCTCTGGCCATCGGTGGTTTTCTGCCTATAGAGAAGGTCTATCAACTAGATCCTATGGATCAGTTAAGTGCTGATGAGCAGAAGCACATCATAGGTGTTCAGGCCAACTTGTGGACAGAATATATACCTTATCAGGAACAGTTGCAATATATGTATATGCCTCGTGTTGCTGCCATTTGTGAGGTACAATGGTGTAAGCCTGCTCAAGGCGATTTTGAGGCATTTAAAGCACGTTTGCCTAAGCTTGTGGATGTCTATAAACTGATGGGTTGGAAATACGCTAGACATGCACTTCCTGCTGATTATGACCACGGCAGTAGTGCCTCTATGTGGTAAAATGTAACTAAAAATGCAATTTTTTTGCAAAAATAGTTTGGCGAATAGAAAAAAGCACTATCTTTGCCCATGATATGAGTTGACAATATGTTTTAAGGAGTTTTTTATTAACTAATTTGTTAGATCTTAAATTTTAAACTAAAACCGCTATGAATATAGATAAAATCATGGCTAATCTCCAGGCCAAGCATCCAGGAGAACTTGAGTATCTGCAAGCTGTTAGAGAAGTCCTTATCTCTATTGAGGATGTGTATAACCAGCATCCTGAGTTCGAAAAAGCCAAGATCATTGAGCGCTTGGTTGAACCCGATCGTATCTTTACTTTCCGTGTAACATGGGTGGATGATAAAGGCGAAATTCAGACCAATTTGGGTTATCGCGTACAGTTCAATAACGCCATTGGTCCTTACAAAGGCGGTCTGCGTTTCCATGCCTCTGTGACTCCTTCTATCCTGAAGTTCCTCGGTTTTGAGCAGACATTTAAGAACGCCCTGACTACACTCCCTATGGGTGGTGGCAAGGGTGGTTCCGACTTCTCTCCACGCGGAAAGAGCGAAGCTGAAATCATGCGTTTCTGCCAGGCATTCATGTTGGAGTTGTGGCGCAACGTTGGTCCTAATGTAGATGTACCTGCTGGTGACATCGGTGTAGGCGGACGTGAGATCGGCTTTATCAATGGTATGTATAAAAAACTCACTCGCCAGTGCGACGGTACGTTCACCGGTAAGGGTCTGGAATATGGTGGTTCTCTGGTACGTCCAGAGGCAACAGGTTTCGGTGCCCTTTACTTCACCAAGCAGATGCTTGAGACGAAGGGTGAAACCCTTGCTGGCAAAACCGTAGCTATCTCTGGTTTCGGCAATGTGGCTTGGGGTGCTGCTACGAAGGCTACCCAGTTGGGTGCCAAGGTGGTGACTATCTCTGGTCCTGACGGCTACGTCTATGATCCAGACGGCATCAGCGGTGAGAAAATAGACTATATGCTGGAACTTCGTTCTTCTGGCAATGATGTGGTAGCTCCATACGCAGAGCGCTTCCCTAATGCGAAGTTCTTCGCTGGTAAGAAGCCTTGGGAGCAGAAAGTGGATATTGCTCTTCCATGTGCTACACAAAATGAACTGAACGGTGACGATGCACAGCATCTAATAGATAATCAGGTAATCTGTGTGGCTGAGGTTTCCAACATGGGATGCACTCCTGAGGCCATTGACAAGTTCATCGAGCATAAGATGCTCTTTGCTCCAGGAAAGGCTGTGAATGCCGGTGGCGTTGCTACTTCTGGACTTGAGATGTCACAGAATGCATTGCACTTGAGTTGGACTGCCGAGGAGGTAGATCAGCGTCTGCACCAGATCATGCATGCCATCCACGCTCAGTGCTTGAAATATGGCACACAGCCTGATGGTTACGTGAACTATGTGAAGGGTGCTAATGTGGCAGGCTTCATGAAGGTAGCTAAAGCTATGCTGGCACAGGGCGTTATTTGATGAAAGAAACGTAGTTGATAAGATGAGATACTTTGTTTAGTTGTATTTGTATTTGTGGTTTGTACTGCCTGGGCTTGTGAAAGTCTGGGCAGTTTTTTTATAGCTGCTTCAGAGCCAGTTTGATGACTTGCTCCACGCTGGCGTTGGGCTGAGCTTTGAGAATAGCATATACTACTTTTTGTGAAGGGGCTACTGCAAATCCAAGCATGGTGAGGGCCGATACGGCTTCGTCGTGTACCTGTTTGTTGCTGGAGGGGACAGATACCGTAGAGAAATCACTACCACCTACAGCAATGCTGTCGTTCTTTATTTTATCCTTCAGATCCACAATAATGCGTTGGGCGGTCTTCAGACCCAGACCTTTCACTCCCTTGAGAATAGAGGTATTCTCCGTACTGATGCAGTTGACCAACTCGGATGGTGAGAGGGCAGAAAGGATGGTGCGAGCCGTGTTTCCACCGATGCCCGATACGCTGATGAGCAGTAAGAAAAGCTCACGTTCTTGTTTAGTACTGAAACCATAAAGCACTTGTGCGGCATCCTGTCTGACTGCTTCATAAACGAATAGTTTGCATTCCTTCTTACCCTGAATAGCGGAATAGGTATTTAGTGAAATGCTGAGGGCATATCCTATTCCATAGCATTCTAAAACGGCTGTTGCTGGTTGCAATTCCGCAATTTCTCCTTTAATATAGTCTATCATACGCTCTTTTACTTTTTGTTGCGAATTTAGCCATAATTATTGAATTATTTCTTAAAAATAACTATTTTTGCGCCCGATAGAAACAAATCATTAAAAATACATCTCATTATGAAGACAATTAGAGCAGCAATAGTGGGCTATGGCAATATCGGCCGCTTTGCATTGGAGGCTTTACTTGAAGCACCCGACTTTGAATTGGCAGGTATCGTACGTCGCAGTGGAGCAGACAATCTCCCCGAAGAGCTGAAAGCGTTTACCGTGGTAAAGGATATCCGTGAACTTGGCAGCGTAGATGTGGCCATCCTCTGTACGCCGAGCCGTAGTGTAGAGAGTTATGCAAAGGAGATTCTTCCACTTGGTATCAACACGGTAGATAGTTTTGACATCCATACGGGCATCCCAGCTTTGCGCCAGACATTGGATAAGATAGCGAAAGCGCATGGTGTGAAGTCGGTGATTTCTGCGGGTTGGGATCCGGGTTCTGACTCTATCGTACGTGCATTGCTGCAGGCTATTGTGCCAAAGGGCATCACCTATACAAACTTTGGTCCAGGCATGAGCATGGGGCATACAGTGGCAGTTAAGGCTATCGAGGGTGTAAAGGCTGCTTTGTCCATGACGATTCCCGTTGGCACGGGCATTCATCGCCGTATGGTTTATGTGGAGGTGAAAGATGGTTACGACTTCAAGCAGATAGAGCAGGCTATTAAGACGGATCCTTACTTCGTGCATGATGAAACGCATGTAACTCAGGTTGACAGTGTAGATGCACTGAAGGATATGGGACACGGAGTAAATTTGGTGCGCAAGGGTGTATCTGGAAGGACACAGAATCAACTTCTGGAGTTCGACATGAAGATCAATAACCCAGCATTAACTGGTCAGATTCTGGTGTGTGCTGCCCGTGCTGCAATGCGCCGCACCCCAGGTTGCTACACGATGATTGAGCTTCCAGTGATCGACCTGCTCCCAGGCGATCCTGATGAGTGGATTGGAAAGTTGGTATAATAAAAAAGGAGTTGCGATTGCAACTCCTTTTTTTATTAGTCAATGTTAATTAGTCGAGCAACTTGATGCGAATGTTACGATACCACACGTTATCGCCATGATCTTGGAAACCAATAACACCCTCATGAGCGTCACCGCCTAGGTTATTCAGTAGCTCGAATGCCAGAGGCCAAGCGTCCTGGCTGAACTTGCTGGCTTGAAGCATCTCTGTCCATCTTGGAGTCCAGAGGTGATACTCTACGCAGTTCTCGGCGTCGTTCAAGGTGTGGGTCACGGTGCCACGGTAAACCATAATCTTGGTCTTCTGCCACTCACCAGCCTTTGTGAAAGTCTGTGGCTTAGCAGGAATCATGTCGTACAGAGAACCTGACTGACGGTTGCCGTCCTTACCCAGTTTAGCATCTGGGTGGTTGGCATTGTCGAGTACCTGATACTCTGGAGCAGAGATGTAGATAGGCTGAATCACCTGATTGCCCTTGGCATCCTTCGTTTCCACTTCCTGTGCCAGATAGAAGATACCAGAGTTTCCACCCTCAGAAATCTTCCACTCCAGTTCCAACTGGAAATCTTTGAACTTATGAGCGAAAATCAAGTCACCGCCTTCGGCTGTCTGTCCTTCACCGGTACCAGTACCTGCGAATGTGATGCATCCGTCGGAGATAGTCCATCTTGGAGGAACCTCAGTCTTACCGTAGCCACGCCATCCATTGAAGGTCTTGCCATCGAAGAGGGTGATGTAGCCGTCCTTGTCTACAGGGAAATTAGAGATATCTACCATAGGCAGATCCATGATGCTATATTCTGTAGGATCCACTTGCGCAGTAGCATTTTCTTCTACAACTGGAGCTTCTGCCTTAGGGGCAGTGTAGCGACCCAAAAGGAATGCGATGATAGCCAATGCTATCACACCGCACCAATTCAATACTTTCTTGTTCATTTCTTATTGTTTTGCTTTAATATAATGTAATGTCTTAAATTAGCAGTTCACCTGATGCAACAGACCATAACCATTGGTCATGTGAGCACGGCGATAGAGAATTTCGTCGAGTGTCTTCTGATCACCGATGGCAGGCAGGTCGTGTTTCCACGTGTCGTTAAGCATATTCCATGCAGCATTCGATGCGATGGCAGAATCGCGCAACTTAGGAAGTTGTGGGTGCAATTTACCATCTCTAATACTGTCGGCAAACAGGTCAATCAAAATGTCGATGTTCTTGGAACCAAAAGGTTTTTCGATACGTTCAGTGCGATTGACACCACGTAATTCAATCACTGCAGTATGGAAATCGTGGGTCATGCGCACAATACCCTTTGTCCCAATAATATCTGTATAGGAATTATGCGTTTGGTCCTTGGAAAGCTGTCCGTAAACGAAACCTTGAGTAATGTCATATACCACGCCATTTTCAAAAGTCCCGTGAGCCTGAACCCACCAAGGATCCTTATAGTTCCACATACGTATGCCCTGTGCATTCCAGGTTTTGAATTCACTTTCTGCATACCAGCGGGTGATGTCTACATAGTGCATACCACAATCATGGAAGCAAGGACCTTCGGCTTCGTGTCCTTCACTAGGAGCCAAGCCAGGAGTCATGTGGCAGATACGGATGATAGCCAGTTCACCAAGTTCTCCATCCTTAATAAACTGCTTCATCTGATGGTGGTACCATGAATTGCGCAAATAGAGGTTGACTGTAGCTAGACGATCGGATTTTGCCACCAAATTCACTACCTTCCATTCATTCTCTACTGTATCAGCCACAGGCTTCTCTGAAATGATGTGTTTTCCATGAGCCAACGCTTTTTCTACATGTTTCAAGCGAGAATCTGCTAAAGCAGTAAGGGTGACAACTTGAATTTCTGGATCGTTGAAGACAATGTCTTCGTCTGAAACGACTTTAGCATTTGGAGCAAGCTTTCTTGCCAGTTCTCGTGAACCTTCGTACACATCACAAATGTAAACTACTTCCCATTTGGGGCTTTTTAGCATCTCTTTCAGATAGAATCTGCCCATACGGCCAAATCCTATAATGGCGGCTTTAATCACGGTATTTTCCATTATTTTTAAATATGTTGTTTTATCATTTTACGACTGAATCCTATTTTCAGTGATACAAAGATAATGAAGAATACCGAAACAATTACGAATAAATATCTTTATGTAGGACTAATTTTTTTATAATATATTAATTTATAGTATATTATAGAAAACATATAATGCGAAAAATGTAGAAATATTGGATGTACTTTTAGCCATTTTTCAGGTTTGAGAAGAGCCTATCTTCATCACTTGCTCATCTAAATTATCTATCTCATCTTTTGCTTTGTTGCGCATCTTTGTCTTATAGTTATAGATGGTACTTACGGAACAATGCAGGAAGTTGGCTATTTGCTCACTATCAGTGAAACCTAGACGCAGCAGAGCAAAGATGCGGAGTTCTTTGTTCAATAGTACTCCTGGTTTCAGCATAATTCTTTCTTCTTCGCGAAGCAGGGCATTCATATCATCTACAAAGGTCGGGTAAAGACGAAGGAAGATGGTGTCGAAATGGTGATAGAGTTCTTCCAGCTCATCGTCGATGATGGCTGTGGATTTCAGTTTCTTCACCAACTCATCCTGCTTTTTGTTCATTGCTAGTCGGTAAAGTGATTTTTGGTAATCACCAATTTTGTCGATATAGCCTGAACAGATATTGAAGAATTGGGCAATGTATTGTTCTTTAAGTGTATTAAAACGAGATAATTCTTCATTATTATTGTTTAGCTGTTCGTTGGCTTGACTAAGGGCAAGGTTTAGTTTTTGAAGTTTTTCATTGCTTTCTGATAAATCCTTACGGATGCGCATAATCTTACGGAGCTGCTGTACGATATAAACCACAGAAATGACGAGACACACAGAAATAATACCCAGTAAGATTAGGATTAATTGAAGTCGTTCTCTTACTTGTTGTTCGTAAATCTGATAAGCTTCATTCACTGTGGAGTAGAATTCTGACACCTGATTCACTCTGAATTGAATTCCTGCTGTAATTGCATCCTCGAACGATGATTGTGCGTAGCGGAAAGCACTACTTACATCTCCTTCGCGGTAGCAGATTAGAGAAAGTGAATAAAGGGACTGAGTCTCACGGATAGAATTACGAATATCCGCAATAGCCGAACGTATATATAATTCCTTTTGTTCCTCGATTCTCTGATTCATGCTCTCTTGGGAAGCAACAAGGTTGGCTGCTATGGCATACTCTGGAGATCCTACAGGAACGCTGGCCATCAACTTTCGTAATTCAATGTCGCGTTTTGCAGGATTGGGTTCTCTTTGGGCTTTGGTGGAGCGATAGTCATAGGAGAGGGTATCGTTATAGTTCCGATATAAAGAGTCCATATAAGCTTGATAAAGCAGTTCTTGTGGACGGTTGGAAGTGTACATGTAATAATTCAGTAGTCGGCTGCGGGCATAGAAATATAACTCGCGCATCTCCTTAGGTAAATCAGAAGACTGATACTGACTTAATAGTTCTTCTGCCTGCCAGAACATGCCATGCATCGCATAGAGAATGGAAAGTTCAAACTCAGAACGGTAACGCAACAGTGGTTTATCCATAGCAATAGCCATTTCCAAACTCTTACTGGCATAATTGATGGCAGAATCTACGACAAACTTACGATATTCATTGTATAGCTTCGTATAAACATCATACTTATGTTGTAATGAAGTATCGGGAGAGATAAGCTCTTGTTGAATTTGGTTGATACGTTGTCTTTTCTGCTCCACGAAAAGGCGCTTATGCGATATCTCTGTGTTCAGCGAGTCGAAAAGCTGCTTTAGATTATTGGTGGCATAAGAGGACGAAATCATCAGCCCCCCCATGAAGAGGGTGACAAAGAATCTGAGTAATACAGTCTTTTTCATGGCCTCGTCCTCCAATTATCAATTAGAACAGAAATCTTAGAATATCGTTGAAGTTGGCCCAAATAAGCAGAGCGAACAAGATGGCCATACCCACAATTTGGGCACGTTCCATAAATTTATCGCTAGGCTTGCGACGGGCAATTATTTCATACAAAAGGAAAAGTACATGACCTCCATCCAGTGCTGGGATAGGGAGGATGTTCATAAATGCCAGAATAATGCTCAGGAAAGCTGTCATCATCCAGAACTGGTGCCAATCCCATGTAGATGGGAATATGCTGCCAATGGTACCGAAACCACCCAACTGCTTTACACCTTCTTTAGAGAACACATATTTCAATTGATTGACGTATCCAGTCAGTGTATTCACTCCTAAAGAGATACCGGCAGGAATGGCTTCAAAGAAGCCGTAGCTTTGGTTAACCATAGGCATCAGGCGATTCACATCGAGCGTTGCCATGACACCCATTTGATAGTTTTCATCAGTGGTCAGTGTTGTGGTATATTCCACTCCACGACGGACATAAGTAAGTAACACATCATGATTTGTATCATGATTTTCCAAACGCTTTGCCATTTCTTCTCGGAAATCGAAATAGGCGATAGACTTTCCATCCATCTTGATAATGCTATCGCCTGCCATTAATCCTGCTAAAGCCGCAGGTTTGTCAGCCATAACACTATCTATCACAAACCGATAACGGAAATCTGCAAATCTTACACTATCTGCCAATACACGGTTCATCAAGTCGTCAGGC
>JAEEGH010007759.1_pt1 | contig 25640 bp, 17 predicted proteins | sample 9134181 | NCBI WGS metagenome assembly JAEEGH01 (sample SAMN16246544, study PRJNA631951) | gut metagenome | biome: gut microbiome; feature: rumen; material: DP-attached | host: Bos | place: Iran: Karaj | collected 2018-10
TGTCCACCTTGTCATCGCTCACCACGTAAGCTGCGATAAACTTACCACCACCGTTCTCTTCGAAAGCTTGTACGGTCACATCCTTAATACCAGGGAACTCACGGATAATCGCTTCTATTTCTTTCAATTCGATGCGGAAACCACGAATCTTGACTTGTCCGTCACGACGTCCCACGAAGTCTATGTCGCCCGAAGGCAGATAGCGTACGATGTCCCCCGTGCGATAGATGCGGTTATGTTTCTCCTCGTTAATAAACGGATTATCGATGAAAGACTCTGCAGTTTTCTCCGGGCGATTCAGGTATCCACGAGTTACCTGTGGACCAGCCACCCAAAGCTCTCCTGCAGCACCTATCGGCAAGCGATGTCCGTTCTTGTCAGTGATGTAGCACTTCATGTTGGGCACAGCCTTGCCTATTGGAATGTTTTTCAGTTGCTTGGTTACGTTGTAGTTGGTTACGTAACAGATAGACTCCGATGGTCCATAACCGTTGCTTACCACATAGCTGGAAGGAGGTACCAATGTCGGTAATTTCTCACCACCCGTCAACAAATGACGCAGTGAGCGGTTTTCGAAGTTGGTGGCGAATTGGTAGGCCACTTGAGTGGTCATGAACACATGGGTGATGCTGTGCTGTTCGAAAAAGTCGTTCAATGCTACCAGGTCCAGTCTGATTTCCTCAGGTATGATGAAAAGCTGTGCACCAATCGTCAGAGTACTGTAGATCTCCATCAGCGAGGCATCGAACCCGAAGCTGGCATAGGCAGCTATCCGACTGTCGGCAGTGATGTCTTGTATTAGGCAGTGCATGTGGCAGAAAGCTACCACATTGCGTTGTTCTATTTGGCAACCCTTGGGCACCCCGGTCGAACCAGAGGTGTACAGCAAACTAAACAAGCTATGAGAGGCAGGACCTTCAGGGATCGACTGCGCTGCAGGCAGTGCAGTCAGATCATGTGTAAAAAGTACCTCCCCCTGATAATCGCTTACCAGGTGGAAAAGGTCGTTATCGGCTATCAGTAGGCTAGCCTTTGCATCTTCCATCATAAAGGAAAGACGTTCCTTTGGATAGGTGGGATCTAACGGCTGGTAGGCACAACCTGCTTTCAGCACTCCCAGTGAAGCGATGGCCATCCACTCGCAGCGAGGAATCAGTATCGAAACCACATCCTCAGCTCCCAGACCTTTGCCAGCAATATAGGCAGCGATGCGGTCGCTCAGCTCATCCACTTCAGCGTAGGTATATTGTTTATCTTCATAAACTACAGCGATCTTGTCTGGAGTGTTTGCAGCCTGCTGTCTGAACAGTGAAACCACAGTCTGCTGGTCATCATACGCACTATCAGTAAGGTTGAAAGTGTCCAACGTTTCTATTTGCTGGGTGGTTACCAGTTCTATGTCACTCAGCTTCTTTTGTGTGAGGAAGCCCTTCAGTATGGCTTCGTAGCTTTCCAGGAAGTTCTTTATCAATGATTTCGAATACTCGTTAGAGGCATATTCAGCCTTGATGTGATAGTGCCCATCGTGGATGAACGCTTTGATGTACAGCGATACACCTGTCGTACTGTTTCCTATGCGAATGGTACGCATAGGTTTGTCCATCATCCTGTCGTTAGCAAATAGGTTGGCATGCCAAGCAAACGACGTGTTGGACTGCAACTGCAGATCTTGTTGCAAGTCTATGAAAGAATAGCTGCTATGCTTGCGGCAACCCCGCATTTGCTCTTGGCTATTCTTCAAATAGTCCAGCACAGTGGTGTCAGCATCGAACTTTGCAAAGACGGGGAGCGTCTTTACAAACATACCAACTGTACGACTCAGCGCTTTGTCCTCTCGTCCGTTATAGACGGTGGTGAAGAGCGATTCCTGCTCATTGTTATACTTTGCCAGCAGGTAGGAATAAGCTGCGGTGAATAGTGTACTGCGGAAAACGTCATTGCTGTGACAGAAATCATCCACACTATGCGTGTCTATACTCAGTATGCGTACAAGGCTGTCCTCGCTATGCTCTGTACTTTCCAGATCAGGTTGTAATGGCGTAAAGGTGTCCGCACAGTCGAAGTTTTGGGCATACCATTGTTTATCTTCCTCGAAGGCTTTGCTTTGTCGTATGTCTTGCTCCACCAGAACTTGCTCCATCATGGTTCGCATTTCCGGTTCTAGGGGTTGTCCATGGCAAGCCTGGTCAATGTCGTTCAGCATCAGCTGCATGGAGGTCCCATCAGCTATCAAGTGATGGTAGTCGATGAAGAGATAGAAGTTGGCCCCATCGTCAAACAGGCGGATGCGGAAAAGACGATCCTTGAAGATATCATAAGGAGTGACCAGGCTCTGTCTCACTGAGTCAAAGTCTGCGATTTCTTCCACAGTGATACTGAAAGATTCGTGCTCGTCGATGCTCTGCATGGGTTCCCCATCATCACTGAGGCTGATGCGCGTGAAGAGGGTAGGATGAGCCATGACAGCCGTCTCTATGGCACGACACAAGCGTGTGGCATCCAGACTATGATCTAATATATAAATATAAGGTAGATTGTAACACGATTCGCCTTGATGGTTGGCACATTCAACATAAATCCCATATTGGGATTTAGACAGAGGGGCAGTTCTTTTCATCGTAAACAATGTTTTTCTTTAGTAATTAGGTTTTTGTTATCTGTAGTACAAAAATAAATAAAAAACAAAATAGTATAAAAAAGTCCGAAAGTTTTTTATGCATTCGTGGTTTATTTTATATGCATCTAGATTGTGTATGTGGAGTTTCTTCCTAAAAGTTTACTATCTTTGCAGCAATAAAACGTGTTAGAGTGAGAAAGGTCTTTTATTATATATGTACATTGCTGTGCCTGCTGACAATTGCTGCGTGTGGGGACGACCATGAGCCTGCGGTGAAACCAACGCCGCCAGACTCCGGAGAGGTGGTGCCTGTGGTGGAGCCTGACTCACTGATCGTAAGCCTGACGGAATTTAGGCTCCCACAAGAGGGTGGAGTGCTGGACTTTGATGTAAAGACCAACAAGGAGCTGAAGGTGGAAAGCAGCGTGAGATGGATCTCACAGGTAAGTACACGAGCGATGCGCACAGAGAAACTGAAGCTTAAGGTGGCTCCCAACGAAGAGGACGAGGTGCGTATGGGGTATATCACCCTGAAATCCGGAGACTTGAGTCAGGTGATTACCGTGACACAGGATGGTAGTACGCCGGGTGCCAGTTCGGAACGGGATATTCTCATGGCGCTGTATGAAGCTACCGATGGTCCGCATTGGAAGCATCACGACAACTGGGGGAGCAATCTTCCACTGAAGGAGTGGTATGGTGTGAAGACTACCGGGGATGGGCATCTGTGGGCGCTGGAGCTGGATGATAACGGGTTGAAGGGTTATCTCCCTGCCGACTTGTGCGGATTGCATACCTTGGCTTACCTCTACATGGCGGATAATGCGCTGATGGGTGGTCTGCCTGAACACCTGGGAGAGATGGAGTCGCTGAAGGTGATCTGGCTGGTCAACAATTACCTGACGGGTTCTATTCCTGAGAGCATCGGGGAACTGAAAAATCTCTACTATCTGGAACTGGAAAATAACCGTCTTTCGGGTAGTATTCCTGAATGTCTGGGGAATCTGACACAAATGCAATGCATTTACTTGAGTAAGAACCAGTTGGAAGGGGAGATACCTGCCAGTCTGGGTAATCTGACACAATTACTCGACTTGTGGCTCTACGACAACCAACTCACAGGTTCCATTCCGGAGACTCTCATGAACCTCGCGAAATTGCAACGCTTCTACATCAACGGAAACCTGATGGATGGGGTGATTCCAGAGGTGCTATATACCTCCGACTGGTGGAAAAAGGTAGACATTAACCTGTCACAGCAGGAGGGTCACAGACTGTCCTTCGAGAATCTCTATGCATCGACCGACTTCTCGCACGATGGGGAGGTGGTGTGTGTGCAGCGTCATACCGAAGGTAAGGGAATTCCGCTGGTGATTACTGGAGATGGTTTTTCTGACCGACTGATTGCCGATGGGTCGTTCAAGGAGGCTTATAGCCGTGCGGTGAGGGCGTTCTTCCAGAAGGAGCCTTATGCCTCGTTCCGTTATTATTTCGATGTGTATGTGGTCACGGCGGTATCACGCAATGAAATGATCGACGAGGATATCGCTTATAGTACACACCACCAGGGAGAGTTCTATGAACAGGACAGTGAAAAGGTGCGTGCGTATGCACTGAAGGTGCCGGAGCTTGGTGGAGAGACCGCCAACGTGACCGTGATGGTGGTGCTGAACGAAAGGTCGGGTGGACGAGTGCACAGCGACTGGTACAACGACGGCTTTACCATCGGTCTCTGTACGATCTCTGATGATATGGAGTATGAGGTACAACACGAGGTGGGTGGACACGGCTTTGGTAAGTTGGCCGACGAGTACTGGGATGATGACGATACGGCATCGACCTTCCCTGTCGGTAGTCACGGCTGGCTGGACCAGTATCATACCCAAGGGTGGTACTACAATGCCGACTATCGAAATGACCCGGAGCAGGTCTTTTGGAAGCGCTTTATCAGTGATGCACACTATAACGCAGAGGGCATAGGTATTTATGAAGGCGGACTGAGTCAGTACACCTATGGCATCTACCGACCTACGGAGACCAGTATCATGCGTGACAGTAAAGGGTCCTATAACGGTCCCAGCCGTTGGTCGATCTATCAGAAAATCATGGAGCAGGGGGGAGAGACCTGTACCTTCGAGGATTTCTTAACTTATGACCGAAAGAACCTCTCCAATACCCGCAGTGCTGTGGAGCGTACAATTCCTCGGGAGCGTTTAGGAGCCCCTGTACGTATACACGCCTATAGCTCTGCTCAACTGACGAAAGGAAGACAATGATGAAAACGAAAGTGACCTATCTGGATCCTCAGCACTTTAGAGTGGAGACACCTACTGGAGAGTGCTTTGAGTTGACCTTTGCCCGCATGATTCCCATGGGAGAGGTTGAAACCATGTGTGAGGAATTGGCTGATATCTTCGACAGCCGTTATGAGGGAAATGTGCAAAGCATGTGGCGTAAGCTTCCTGCTGAAGCTCGAGGAAAGGTCGGAAAGTTGCTTTGTGTGTTACCCGACAAGTTGAGTGAGAGGGAACGCATTGGACGTCGTATCCGTCAGCTACGTGAGGAGCGGGGAATGCTTGGTAAGGAACTAGCTGAACTGGTAGGGATCGATCCTGCTAACCTAAGTCGCCTAGAGAAGGGGAAATACTCTGTGGGTTTAGATATTCTCTGCCGCATAGCTGCAGCGCTTGGGAAAAAGGTTGAAATAGATTGAAATACTATTTCGGTGCTCTGTGATAGAGGTAAAGCGCAATGAAAGCGTAGAGGATATTCGGGATCCAGACTGCTAGCATGGGGGGTACGTTGGCATTCACTGCAAAAGTAGAGGAGATGGTCTGGAACAGGATATAGCTGAAGCTCAGCGCCAAACCGATACCGAGGTTGAGACCCATGCCATTCTTGGCCTTTCTGGCCGCCAACGATACTCCAATCAGGGTAAGAATGAATGATGCAAACGACATGGCGATGCGTTTGTGATACTCTATCTCGAATTCCTGTAAGTTAGCAAATCCACGTTCTTTCTGACTATTGATGAAACGACGTAACTGTGGACTGGTAAACGTCTCTTGTTGGTTCTTTAGAATCACGAAATCGTTCGGAGTCATATAGAGCACGGTGTCTAGGGAATTACCTCGCACAATGGTCTCACGCATGCCATTGAGGTCGCGTATCATGTAGTTCTTGATGATCCAGTGATAACCTTTCTGAATGGTATCGTACTCAATGCCTCGGGCGGTGAGGTGTGAAACCAGTTGCTTATCTTTGTCGAACTTATCCAAAGAGAAACGGTAGCCTGTCTTAGTGCTGTGTTCGAAGCGCTCGATGTAGGCGATAACACCTGTATCAACCTGCAGTTGCAGGTTGCGGGCAGTATTGGTACGACGCTGCTTGTAGTACTGGTCCTCGAAGTTGATGCGTGTGACACTGCCACGAGGAATGATGTAAGCACCCAACACCAATGTGAGCACGGTGATGATAGCCGCAGAAACCATGTAAGGGCGTAGCAGACGTTTGAAGCTCACACCAGATGCAAACATGGTGATGATCTCGGAGTTTTCGGCCAACTTCGATGTGAAGAAGATCACGGAGATGAAAACGAACAGCGGACTGAAGAGGTTGGCAAAGTAGGGCACGAAATTGGCGTAGTAGTCGAATATAATCGCACTCCACGGAGCATCGTGCTGCATGAACTTGTCCATCTTCTCATTAAAGTCGAATACCACCGCGATGGAGATGATGAGGACAATGGCAAAGAAGTAGGTTCCCAAGAACTTAGCTATGATGTAATAGTCTAAGCGCTTGAGGTATCCTCCTAAACTCATTATTTTCTTCAAATGTTCTCTCACCAGAATTGTGAATTGTCAATTGTGAATTGTTAATTGTTCTACAGTCTTCGGCTGACATTCTCCAGCATCACAGGTTGCCAGCGACTGAAGTCGCCGGCTATGATGTGACGACGCGCTTCGCCTACCAACCAAAGGTAGAACGCCAGATTATGCAGCGAGGCGACCTGCATGGCCAACAGTTCCTGAGCATGGAACAGATGACGCAGGTAGGCCTTGCTATATAAGGTATCTACATAAGAAGCACCATCTTCCTCGATCGGAGAGAAGTCGGACTCCCATTTCTTATTCCGCATGTTGATGATGCCCTGCTTGGTAAAAAGCATGCCGTTGCGTCCGTTGCGGGTAGGCATCACACAGTCGAACATATCCACTCCACGAGCGATGGACTCCAGAATATTGGCAGGTGTACCCACGCCCATCAAGTAACGAGGTTTATCCTTTGGAAGAATCTCGTTACACAATTCTATCATCTCATACATCACCTCTACAGGTTCACCCACAGCCAGACCGCCGATGGCGTTGCCATCTGCTTCCTTGGAAGCGATATACTCTGCACTCTGTCGACGAAGGTCGGGATAGACGCACCCTTGCACGATAGGGAAGAGCGACTGTTCATAACCATACTTCGGTTCTGTTTCCTGAAAGCGCTTCACACAGCGGTCGAGCCAGCGATGCGTACGCTCCATGGATTCCTTAGCATACTGATAGTCGGCCGTTCCTGGAGTACATTCATCGAATGCCATGATGATGTCTGCACCGATAGAGCGTTCCGTATCTATCACATTTTCAGGGGTAAAGAACAACTTTCTTCCATCGATGTGTGAACGGAACTCTACGCCCTCTTCCTTCATCTTTCGGATGTCGGTCAGGGAGAATACCTGAAAGCCACCACTGTCGGTCAGCATAGGACGGGAGAAACCGTTGAACTTATGCAGACCGCCTGCCTGTTCCAGGATTGGTAATCCCGGACGGAGGAGGAGATGATAGGTGTTGCCCAAAATAATCTGCGCCTTTACATCATTGAGCAAGTCGGTAAGCTGCACCGCCTTCACTGAACCAACCGTACCCACAGGCATGAAGATAGGTGTCTCTATCGGTCCGTGATCGGTCGTGATAAGGCCCGCACGAGCCTGACTGTCGGTATCGGTATATTGCAGTTGGAACGTCATTTCTTCTCTTCTTTCTTTTCGTGCTTCACGCTAAGGTCGAGCGCGTCTTTAACCAGTTGTTTCTCCAATGCCAAGGTAAAGACCTCCTTCACATCGTGTACAAAGTGGAAGGTCAGTCCTTCTACATATATTTGATTAATCTCCTCGATATGCTTGCGGTTCTCTTCAGAGAGGATAATCTCCTTGATGCCCGCACGCTTTGCAGCCAAAATCTTCTCCTTGATGCCACCCACAGGCAGTACCTTGCCACGCAATGTGATCTCACCAGTCATGGCCAAGTGTGCCTTGACTTTGCGCTGGGTGTAAGCTGAGGCAAGAGCCGTCGCCATGGTGATGCCCGCTGACGGACCATCTTTTGGGATGGCACCCTCGGGTACATGCAGATGGATATCCCATTGGTTGAACAGTTCTGGATCGATTTTCAGCAACGGTGCATGCGCCTTGACGTATTCCAGTGCCAGCATGGCACTCTCCTTCATCACATCGCCCAGATTACCCGTCAGGGTAAGTTGTCCCTTACCGCGGTGCAGACTGGTCTCGATGACGAGAATCTCGCCGCCAACTGCCGTCCATGCCAAACCGGTGACTACGCCTGCGTATTCGTTTCCTTGATACTTGTCACGACTATACTCTGCGATGCCTAAGTATTTCTTCAGGTCGGCTGGTTTGATATCTACTTGGTCAACCATTCCTTCCTTGGCATATTCCAATGCTTTCTTACGCATCACCTTACCAATTTTCTGCTCCAACTCACGCACGCCACTTTCACGAGTATAGTTCTCCACGATAGCTTCAAGCGCAGACTTAGAGAATTTGATATCTCCCTTCTTCAATCCATTGTTCTCCATCTCCTTTGGAACGAGGTGACGACGTGCAATCTCTACCTTTTCTTCAGTGAGATAGCCACTGACCTCGATAAGCTCCATACGGTCGAGCAATGGTTGCGGAATGGTCTGCAGGTTGTTTGCCGTAGCGATGAACAGCACCTTGGAGAGATCGTAATCCACATCGAGGTAGTTGTCGTGGAATGCATTGTTCTGCTCAGGATCGAGCACCTCGAGCAATGCAGAAGACGGATCGCCTTGAACACCTGCACCCAACTTATCCACCTCATCGAGTACGAAGACAGGATTGGAAGAGCCTGCTTTGATAAGTCCCTTGATGATACGACCTGGCATGGCGCCAATATAGGTCTTACGATGACCACGAATCTCTGCCTCATCGTGTACGCCACCAAGTGACATGCGGATATATTTACGCTTCAATGCCGAAGCTATGCTTTTACCTAAGGATGTCTTTCCCACACCCGGAGGGCCATAGAGACAGATGATAGGGGACTTCATGTCGCCTTTCAGTTTCAGCACTGCCAGATGTTCCATGATACGCTCTTTCACCTTCTCCAGTCCGTAGTGATCACGATCGAGCACCTTCTCAGCATTCTTTATGTTGAAGTTGTCCGTGGTGTAGGTACCCCAAGGCAAACTCATCATGGTCTGCAGGTAGTTAAGCTGAACACTGTATTCGGAACTCTGTATATGCATGCTTTCCAACTTGCTCAATTCATTCAGAAAGACCTTCTTAACATCCTCGTTCCACTTGATTTTCTCGGCTTTCTGACGCATCTCGCTGATTTCGCGCTCAGAGCTGCCACCACCCAGTTCGTCCTGTATGGTCTTGAGCTGCTGTTGCAAGAAATATTCGCGTTGCTGCTGGTCGATGTCCTCACGTGCACGCGCCTTGATGTCTACCTTGATTTCTGCCAGCTGTACCTCTCGGTTCAGAATCTCCAGCAGACGGTAACCACGGTTCTTGATGCCGTGCGTTTCCAACAACGACATCTTATCTTCTTTCTTCAATGGTAGGTTCTCGCAGATAAACTCAACGAGAAAGACGTAATTGCGTATGTTGTTCAGTGCGAACTGTGCATCATTGGGCATGAAATCGGATGCTTTTATGTAGCGACCAATCAAGTCCTTGATGGCTTCTGCCAGTGCCTGAAACTCTTTATCGTTGCGTGCAGGGATAGGGTCGGGGATCTCCTCGATGCGACCTCTCATATAAGGATCAGTTTCTGTAATGTCCAGTAACTTGAAGCGCTGTGCTCCCTGGATAATGACGGTAGAAGTATGGTCGGGCATCTCCAGTATGCGCACAATCTTACCTATCGTGCCAATTTCGTGGAGATCGTCTATACTAGGATATTCCACATCGGCTTTCTTCTGACATACGACACCGATCAGTTGATTGTGTTTCTGTGCATCGCGTACCAATCGTGCAGAAGAGCGACGGCCAATGGTCACTGGCATCAGCACTCCTGGGAAAAGTACCATATTTCTAAGCGGGAGAATGGCTACGTTTTCACCAACCTCCATAGTCATCAGGTCTTCAGCTTCGCCTTCAAAATCGGCAATCACTTGAAATCCATTCTGTATGCTGGAATCATCTTCTTCCTGAAATAAATAATTAGTTTTCTTCATATCAACTTTATTTGTCAATTTTGTGTGGTTCTTAAAAATTGGCTACAAATTTACGTCTATTTCTTCATTAAATCATGTTTTAATCCTTAAAAAGACAAAAAGAGGGTCAATTTTAGTAAGATTTAGTGAGAATGCTTACCTTTGTCGTGCAATGTCGAACCGTTTTTTTCAATTCAAGCAGTTCACCGTGTGGCATGACCGCTGTGCCATGAAGGTGGGGACCGATGCCGTGCTGTTGGGTGCATGGGCGGATGCCGATGCTGTGGAGCGGGTGCTGGACGTGGGGTGTGGAAGTGGGGTTATTGCCCTGATGCTGGCGCAACGATTTCCAAAATCTCATGTGACAGGTGTGGAGTTGGATGCAGATGCAGCCATGCAAGCATGTGAAAACGTGAATGCTTCCCCGTGGGCTGACCGTTTGGAGGTGTTGCAGGAGGATTTCTGTTCCTATCATCCCACTGCGTATTTCGACCTTATCGTGAGTAATCCACCTTATTTTATTGATGCCTTGCGTTCGCCTTTTGGAGAACGCTCATTGGCTCGTCATGCCGCAGGATTGAATTATGAAACTTTGTTTCGTAAGAGTCGTGAGATGCTTGCCACTAATGGACGTGTATGTGTGATACTGCCTACAGAGGTGGAGACGATGGCTGTGGATGCAGCTGCTAGAAACGGCTTGTATGTGGAGCGTAAGGTATGTGTGTTTACGAAAGAGGGTAAACCACAGAGACGGGTGATGCTGTCGTTTGCGACCGTCGTATCGCCTGTGGAAACGACCAATCTTTTCCTGATGGATGCCGATGGGAGCTATGCCAAAGCCTATCGGGAACTCACAGCTGATTTTTACCTGAAATGGTAGTTCCTGAATGTTTTTCTCAAAAAACAATTGTTTTTATGAAATTATCACTAATTTTGTATAAATAATTATGTCTTAAATACTAATACTAAAACTACTTAGACTTATGAAAACACGTATTTTCGCAGGGATGTGCTGTGTGCTGCTTGCTACGTCCGCTTTGGCACAAGATTTCCGTCTGACTCCATCGGGATATTTCAATCGTGAGGGTGTCGATGTGATGGCGTTCAGCGATTTTTATCCAGAAGGCCATCAGGGTGGTGTGAGTGTCCTTATGAATGGTCACCGAATTGCATCCAATGGTGACATACGTATGGAACCTACTCCTGGACAATGGCAGCCTGTGCCCAAGCAGCTCGATCGAAAGGTTGAGGCAGGGGCTATCGTCACGACGCTGTGCTTCCCTGATTCCTCTAGACACGAGACTGGTTTTAATCCGATGGTGTATCCCAACTACGTATTCAACTATACCGTGCGTACGGAAGCGCAAGGGAACGGTATCGTAGTGACAGTGGATTTGGAAAAGCCAGTGCCTCAGGAGTTACTAGGTAAGGTGGGATTTAACATGGAGTTCTTCCCAGGGTGGTTGTTTGGTAAGCCTTGGATCATGGACGACCAGAGTGGTATTTATCCGCAACAACCAAATTCTCCTCTGCTGATTACGAAGTCTAACAAGAATTTCAATGGTAACTTCCATAATGGGAGCAGTCCAAAGGCTGATGTCGATCAACTGAATGGTACGGGTTATACACCATTGTTTGCTGATGATATCATCGCAGAGCCTTATGCCGTGGGACGAAAGTTCGTTTCTTCGCCCGATGATCCATATAGCAAGTTGACCATTGAATCACTCACTGGTGACTTGAAATTGTATGACGGACGTATGAACCATAATAATGGTTGGTTCGTATTGCGCAGTGAGATTGCTCCAGGTGCTACCAAGGGAGCCGTGAAGTGGATCATTACCCCGAATGTGGTGCCAGGATGGACCTATCAGCCTGTGGTACAGGTTTCGCAAGTAGGTTATTACCCTACACAGCAGAAGGAAGCTGTGATAGAGACAGATGCGAAAGATAATCGTTCGCTGAGTGCACAGATTGTACGTATTGATTCCAATGGAGAGCGTGTGGTGAAGACCGTACAATCAGTGAAATGGGGTAACTTCTTGCGTTATAATTACCTGACTGTGAATTTCAGTGATGTGCAGGAAGCTGGTCTTTACAAAATAAAATATGGAGAATCAGAATCTACGCTTTTCCGCATCGACCAGAATGTGTATGACAGAGGCGTATGGCAACCTGTTGTGGAGTATTTTCTCCCAGTACAGATGTGTCACATGCGCGTAGCAGAGAAATACCGTGTTTGGCATGATGCCTGCCATATGGATGATGCTCAGATGGCTCCTGTAGGGAACCATATCGACGGTTATGTGCAGGCCGCAGGATTATCCAAGTACCATGCACATGAGGTGGTTCCTGGAGTGAATGTCGGTGGATGGCACGATGCTGGTGACTTCGACCTTCGTGTGGAATCTCAGGCGGGTGAATCCTATATCCTTGCCATGGCCTATGAAGCATTCCGTCCAGAAATAGATGTGACTTCCATCGATCAGAAGAAACATGTAACAGAGATTCATCAACCTGATGGCAAGAACGACGTCCTTCAGCAGGTAGAGAATGGAGCATTGACGGTGGTAAATAGCTACTTGGCTCTGGGAAGACTCTATCGTGGTATTATCTGCAATAACCTGCGTCAGTACGTACTCTTGGGTGATGCAGCTGCTATGACTGATGGTCAGTTAGGTAATAGTGATGATCGCTGGATCTTCACAGAGAATAACCCAAGTCGCGAGATGTCTACTGCTGCCAACTTAGCTGCTGCTGCCCGTGTATTGAAAGGATTCAATGATACCCTGAGTGTGCATTGTATCAATATCGCCAAAGCGATTTATGATGATACGGCTTACACGGACCGCCTCTTCTCTGGGAAGCTTCAGACAGCCGTAGAGCTGTATCTCGCTACTGGGGAGCAGAGTTATCTGGACTTCATCCTGGACAACCAGCAGCAAGTGGTGGAGCAGATCAGCCGTACAGGTTGGTTCACCGCCCGCATCGCCAAGATGTTAGAGACGTCAAAGGACAAGCGTGCACGTAAATTCGTGCCAGCCTTCAAAACTGCATTGATGGGATATAAGACAGAGCTCGATAAGCAGGCAGCAGCTACGCCGTATGGAGTACCTTACAGCCCAAGTATCTGGGGTGCAGGCTGGGACATCCAGAGTTTCGGCTATCGTTATTATTTCCTGACTGCCGCCTATCCAGAAATCTTCCCACAGGCTACGGTCTTCCATGCCTTGGATTTCATTTTGGGTCGTCATCCAGGTCTTAACCAAGCTTCATTTGCTTCAGGTGTTGGATCACAATCAGCTACTGTAGCCTATGGACTGAACCGTGCCGATTGGTCTTACATCCCTGGTGGTGTGGTATCAGGAACGGCACTGATTCGTCCAGATTTCCCAGAGTTGCTTACGTGGCCGTTCCTGTGGCAGCAGGTGGAATATGTATTAGGTGGTGGATCATCTCACTACATGTTCCTCGCTCTTGCAGCGCAACAGTTGGTCAAGTAAAATGAAGATATAAAAACAGAAAAGGCTTAGCAATTGCTAAGCCTTTTTTCTTGTCGGGGTACCAGGATTCGAACCTGGGACCCCCTGCTCCCAAAGCAGGTGCGCTAACCGGACTGCGCTACACCCCGATTACTTTCGTTCTCGAAAGCGGTTGCAAAGGTAAGCACTTTTTTTGTACTGACAAATTATTTGGCGCTTTTTTTTTCAAAAAAAGATTTGCTGCTAGGAAATAGCCTCATTTACCAGTCATCGTCCTTGTTGCCCACGATTCCGTACTACAGATTTTCTTACTAATATCTTAGGCTTGATATCCTCGGCAGTTCCTGCAAAATAGTCATCAAGCCAAATAACCCTATTCCTGAGCCAGTCTGCAAGGTAGTCAACCTGTTCGCCAAAGGATTTGATTGCCAGCACTTCATCTGGTTCACGGAGGATCTTTTGATCAAAGATGGGCCATTTGGTGAAGTTTCTCTCAAAGGAACTTTTGTATTTATTTGCCATTTCCTCTACATGGTCTGCGGTTTGAAGTCCGTATTTACGTACCTCTTTCCATCTTTTCTTTACCATATCATTAAACCAATCGCATTTACGAAGAGCGCTAAACCAAGAACTCTGCTGAATGTTAGTAAAGTAAAGATTGCCGACATAGGTATACTTAAACGATCTGAACGCTGGGTCTTGATTGTCATTGTCCGCATTGCCAGAACTTAAGTCAAAGTCCCAGATTGGGCCAAAATATAGTTTGTCTCCCTTTGGCTTGGTAAAATAAAATGAGGTTCCTCCCACGTCATGATTCTTCATAAATTCTTCAACAATGTAGCAATCCACTGCAGAAGGAATATCAATAACATTGCCTATAGTCTCTCTATCCCTTGTTTCGATGGCCTTTAGACACTTTGAAAGATAGTCAGCTATATATTTCTCCTGATTAGAGTTAACATAATTAGATTTGATCTCATATGTTTCACCATTAGATGTCTGGATAAGATTATATTCATCTTCGGGAAATAAATTTATCTCTACAAGATATCCAATGTCCTCTTCTTCTCCAGAATCATCAATATCTACTCTTCCTTTGTTGACCTCAATCTGATCACATACCTCATAAACACCCTGATACTCACCGTTAAGCCATAGCTCTACAAAGGAACTTGAGGAAACGAAAGAAATACCGTTAAGCTTTGACGCAAAGAAGTAAGCCGCCTCATTCCTGAGGAAAGACTTGTCATAGTGCATTGCAAGTAGTGTCCAGTTCCTGGCCTTCTCCTTGCCTTGACCAAGTAGATTGTTCTTGGACTTAAATTTAATTCTATAGGACTTCTTTTCGATCAAGTACCAAGAGGAGAGCCCGCGGCCACGTATCTGAAGAGGCTCGTTTGTCAGCTCAAGGTTTTTGCTCACATTGCTTATGGAAAGCTTACCATTGATGTACTCTCTCTTTGACTCTATTGGGGCGGAGTTCTCGGTGAAGATCTCGAAAACAGGCATCTCAAGAGCTTCGATGTCTGTGATGTTGTTGCTTGATGTGTCACTCACAACATCAAAAACTAAGTTGTCATCCTTATTGGTTAATAAAGATGAGGCAAATAAAAAGTAGCCGACCACAATAATGGACAACATTAAACAACCCCATAAAAAAACCTTTTTCATTACCAAACTTATTTAAATCCTTTATCTTACCCTCATTTACCAATCATCGTCTTCATTGCCCACGATACCGTTCTTAACAGCCTCTTCAATCTTATCCATTACCGCATTTGAGTAGGCATGTGTCATTACTAATGCTTTGGCAGAAGAGCGTTTCTGTGCATCTTTTTCCACGAAAGGATAATGGTGAGCTATTTCCCATTGTTGGTCATAGAGGTTTCGATCGGTCTTATCATCTTTCATGCGTTTGGAATCACCATAAGTGTTGCGTCCTTGGTTATCGTCACGAAAGATACCTCCCAGCCATCCAGCACCCACATTGTTTAGTATATCATAACTTTGTACGGTATATGTAACGCGAATGCGTTCATCCTTGATATCTATTTTGATCACAGGTGTAATACTGATACTATATTCATTCAAGGTTCCAGTGTGTTCAACGATGTTGGGCATGGTAGAAGAGATGATGATGGTGCCACTCTCTTTATCATCCAACGTAATGGCCTGCTTATCCTTGAAAGTTGCAGTAGCCCAATAGTTCAGCAGGATGTAGAGCTGATTCTTGTTTTTTCCAGGAGCCTCTATGATTTGTTGATATGTCAGAGATTCGTTCTTGTCGAGTGTTAGTTCTGCACTGAGGTTCATGGCAGCGTCCAGCCATTTCTCTCCGTAGCGTACTTTGGCATATTTTTCCAAATCTGCTGATTTCATGATTTGTGCTGATGCGAAGGTTGCTGAGGCAACTAAAAGCACCAGTGATAGAATCGTTCTTTTCATTTTATTAATAATAAATAGTTAATCATCTTCTTGTAAATCGTCCAGGCCCGTGGCTTCTCCCTTCAGTATGCGGTCCAAGCGTAAGTCCAGAATTTCAAAAGGTGTAAAGCCCTCTGCCAGCTTCAGCGTCATATCATCGTCCACATAGAGTAGGGTAGGATAAGTTTCTGCCAGTTCATCTGCCACACGAAATCCCCTTTGAGTCAGTTCCTTGATCTCATCTGTATTGAAAATCTGGAAGAATGCTTGTTTGTCGATATCGAGTATTTCGCATAGCTCCAGATAGGTGGATGTGTCGTTTAAGTCCATCCCGTGGTTAAATCGTGCATGTAGCAGTGCATGAACGAAGGGCAGTGTCTGTTCAGGTGCCAATTGTCTCACAGTCATGATAGCACGAGATGGAATCTCACTGTCCATCAAGAATTCCTTGTTTCGTAATGCTTCCTTGTGCTTCTCTCCAAATGGCGTCTTTGTTTCCTTTTCGATGGCACGGAGGCTACGGAGTGCAGCTGTAGCATTGTCGGGATGATGGTTGCAACATAGCTCACCTGTGAGCATACCCGCAGGCAATACTTCAAACTCCATCAGCGAACGGTAGCGCATATACAGGCGCAGGATATTCTCTGAGCCTGCATAGCACCAACCATCGTAGGGGTCCATGACATAGATTATCTTCATCATTCTATGGTCAGTTCGTTAAGAATGTTTTGTGCACCAGCAAACTTGTCGATGATGAACAAAACGTAACGGATATCTACACAGATAGCACGCTGTGTCGCAGGACGGTAAGCTACATCACCCGTCAGTCCTTCAAAGTTGCGGTCGAATCCCACACCAATGAGTTGTCCTTTCGCATTGAAAACCGGACTGCCTGAGTTTCCTCCCGTATTGTCAGTACATACCAAGAAGTTGACAGGCATCTCACCATTTGGCAAGGCATATCGGCCATAGTCCTTCTGCTCATAAAGCTGCTTCAGACGGGCAGGCACAACGAATTCATAGTTGTTGGGATCTTCCTTCTCCATGACACCCTTCAGTGTGGTGTAATAGTTGTAAAAAATACCATCACTTGGTTCGTAAGGCTTCACCTGTCCATAGGTCAGTCGCAACGTAGAATTCGCATCTGGGAAGATAGGCTCTCCGTTGGCCTGTTTCATATCCATGATACCCTTTACCCATACCTTATGTGCCGCATCGTAGTTTTGATTCGCTTCCAACATCTGCATGGTGGTCTTCAACTGTCCGTCGTTGATGGAAGCACGGAAAAGAACTAGCCAGTCGTTGGCAATAGTCTTCAGTTTTGGTTTCGCGATAAACTTTTCGAAGCGTTCAGGACTGGTAAAGATAGATTGGTCGAAGATAGCATCGATGAAGGCATCCGTATTCCCACCAAAGATTTTGTCTATAGCTCCGAAAGCTCCGATGCGTTCGTTTGCAGGTACATATTCTGCATAAGCACGGATTACTTCCTTGGCCACCTTACGCTCCACTTCTGGGAATACCAATGTGTTCTCAAAATACGCCTGAGTTGCTGCTTTCAGACTATCAGCTGCCGCACGGATGGCTACTTTGTCCTTCTTGTTGAGTGCCGTGACTAGAGTTGCCGTGCTTGGAATACGTGTGAAAGGCATGGCTGTTACAAAAGCCTCTTGCAGAGCCTGTTGGTCATAGAGCGGACGGAAGCGCTGCTGTACGATACTCCTAATCTGGTCGAAAGCCTGTTGGTAACTGTTGTCACCAAGCTGTCTGCCACGAGCTAACAAAGCCTCTTGCTGCTGACGTTTCACATCCAGGATGTTCAGACGGATAAGGCCCTCGTTCATGCCAATGGCATTCTTCCAGTAGTTGGCAGAAGAAGCATAGATGCTGGCATAGTGAATGCGCACAGCATCATCTTTCAGCATCTCTTCCATCAACGCATTCTGACGCACATCACGGATGTGGTGACGCATGAAGTTGGTAGTCTGCATACGTTCCTCTACTTCGTCGCTGATCATGTAGCGCCAATTGCGTCCGGGGAAGCCCATCACAAAGGTGAAATCGCCTTCCTTGTAGCCGTTGAGGCTGATGGTGAGGTGCTTCTTTACTTTCAGAGGCTGATTGTCCTTGTTGTAAGCAGCAGGCTGTCCCTGAGCATCTGCATAGATGCGGAAGAGCGAGAAATCGCCTGTATGACGGGTCCACATCCAGTTGTCTGTATCAGCGCCAAACTTACCAATGCTGGAAGGAGGAGCGCCCACCATACGGATGTCTGAATAGGTGGTCTGAATGAAAGCATAGTAGCGATTGCCACCGTAGAATGCATTCAACAAGATGCTCTGGCCTTTACCGAGTGTGATGTGCTCATCGTTCAGGAAACGCTTAGCTACTTCTTGCAGGTAGCTGGGAGAAAGGAAGTTGGTGCCCTGTGGGTCTGGATCCTTCTTCAGCTGCTCCATCACATAGTCCGTCACATCCAGAATCTTGTCGATAAAGGTGATGGTCAGTCCACGGATAGGGAGTTCCTCCGCCTTAGAGCGTGCCCAGAAGCCATCCGTCAGATAGTCGTGCTCCACGCTGCTCTGCTGCTGTATGGCACTATAGCCGCAGTGATGGTTCGTGATGACCAATCCCTCTGCAGAGATCACTTCTCCCGTACATCCGCTTCCAAAGTGAATCACGGCATCCTTTAAAGAGATGTTGTCAGGACTGTAAATCTCATCCACAGAGAGGTCTAATCCCAATTGCCGCATAAAGACTTCGTTCTGCTTTTTCAGGTCTGTAAGCATCCACATTCCTTCGTCAGCTTTCATTGGCAGGATTGACATTATTGCCAATAATGTTACTAACAACTTTTTCATAATATATTATTTAGTTTTTTTTCTTTTTTCTATTCATTTCTTTGCTCGTGCAAAGAAACGAATCAAAGAAACACGCCGTCTGCACATCTTCCACTAAAAATTGCTCACGTTTTCGGGAGGGCCGCAAGACGGTCGCTTCGCTCACTTTGCGGTGCGGCCCTCTTTTCCGAAAACGCTCCCGATTTTATTAACGCTCCAGATGTGAGGACGGAGTTTTGGTTGCGCAATTCTTTCCGACCTCACTGGAGCAGCGTGAAAAGATTGCGAGTTTTTCACGTTAAGAGCGCTGCACCAATAAGAGCCCCGAAGGGGGTCGTCTTGCAGCGCTTAGTGAAAAGCGAAGTAATCTTAGCTGCGGAAGTGCAGTCGGCGTGCTTTCTTTGGTTCGTTTCTTTCGCACGAGCGAAAGAAATGAATAAAAGCAAACTTTATAATAACAGGAGAATGCAAGGTTTGAGAATTACCTTCTCATACCTTGCATTCCCTGCATCATCCCCTGCATTTTCGCAAACTTGCTGCCCGTCATCATCTTCATCATCTTGCGGGTCTGGTCGAACTGCTTGATCAGGCGGTTCACCTCCTGGATGTTCGTGCCGCTACCCTTGGCGATGCGCTGACGGCGACTGCCGTTCAGCAGTTCCGGACGAGTGCGCTCTTCGGGTGTCATGGAGTAGATGATGGCCTCAATGCTCTTGAAGGCATCGTCATCCATATCGATGTCCTTGATGGCCTTGCCCACACCCGGAATCATCGATGCCAGATCCTTCAGGTTACCCATCTTCTTGATCTGCTGTATCTGTGAGAGGAAGTCGTTGAAGTCGAATTGGTTCTTCTGGATCTTCTTCTGCAGGCGCTTGGCCTCTTCCTCGTCGTACTGCTCCTGTGCACGCTCCACCAAAGACACGATGTCACCCATACCGAGAATACGGTCGGCCATACGTTCTGGATGGAACTGGTCGATGGCCTCCATCTTCTCACCGGTACCGATGAACTTGATAGGCTTGTCCACCACCGTGCGGATAGAGAGCGCCGCACCACCACGCGTATCACCATCGAGCTTGGTCAGCACCACGCCCGTGAAATCCAGTCGGTCGTTGAACTCCTTGGCGGTGTTCACGGCATCCTGACCGGTCATGGAGTCCACCACGAAGAGGATCTCGTTCGGATTGATGCCGTTCTTGATGGCCTCAATCTCGTTCATCATCTCCTCATCCACAGCCAGACGACCGGCGGTATCCACGATCACCACGTCGCAACTCTTCGCCTTGGCCTCCTGGATGGCATGCTGTGCAATCGCCACCGGATCCTTGCTGTCGAGCTCGGCATACACTGGTACGCCAATCTCTGTGGCCAGCACCTTCAGCTGCTCGATAGCCGCTGGACGATACACGTCGCACGCTACCAACAGCGGATGCTTGTTACGCTTGGTCTTCAGCATGCGGGCCAACTTCGCGGTGAAGGTGGTCTTACCAGAACCCTGCAGACCCGACATCAGGATCACCGCAGGCTTGCCCTCCAGATTGATCTCGGCGGTCTCACCACCCATCAACTGCGCCAGCTCATCATGCACAATCTTCACCATCAGTTGGCTAGGCTTCACGGCGGTCAGCACGTTCTGTCCCAGCGCCTTCTGCTTCACGGTGTCCGTAAACGACTTGGCCACCTTATAGTTCACGTCGGCATCCAACAGTGCCTTGCGAACATCCTTCAAGGTTTCGGCTACATTGATCTCGGTGATCTTGCCTTCACCCTTCAGTATCTTGAACGATCTCTCTAATCTTTCACTTAAATTGTCGAACATCTTTATTTAATATTTATTATTGAGGATTGAGAATTGAGGATTGAGAATTACCATCCGGATGGAGGCATTGCGCAGCCCTAATTTTCAATTCTCAATTTTCAATTTTCAATTTGATTAACTGTTCATACTTGCCAAGAACTCATAATTGTCCTTCGTGTTATCCATCAGCTGGTTCACGGTGTTGATAGCCTCCAGGGAGGTCATGTCACTCAGCATCTTGCGAGCCACCCACATGCGATCCAGCGTCACCTTATCCTGCAGCAGATCATCACGACGCGTACTTGAAGCCACCAGGTTGATGGAAGGGAAGATACGCTTGTTGCTCAGAGAGCGATCCAGTTGCAACTCCATGTTGCCCGTACCCTTGAACTCCTCGAAGATCACGTCGTCCATCTTGGAGCCCGTCTCCGTCAGAGCCGTAGCGATGATGGTCAGCGAACCGCCATTCTCGATGTTACGAGCCGCACCGAAGAAGTTCTTTGGCTTATGCAGCGCGTTGGCATCCACACCACCAGAGAGCACCTTGCCCGATGCCGGCTGCACGGTATTGTACGCACGCGCCAGTCGGGTGATAGAGTCGAGGAAGATCACCACGTCATGGCCACATTCCACCAGACGCTTTGCCTTCTCCAGCACGATGTTGGCTATCTTTACGTGACGCTCGGCAGGCTCGTCGAACGTAGAGGCAATCACTTCCGCATTCACGGTGCGTGCCATGTCCGTCACCTCCTCAGGACGCTCATCCACCAGCAGCACGATCATGTACACCTCGGGATGGTTGGCCGCGATGGCATTCGCGATGTCCTTCAGCAAGGTTGTCTTACCGGTCTTTGGCTGAGCCACGATCAGCGCACGCTGACCCTTACCGATCGGTGTAAACAGATCCACCACGCGGGCCGAACGGCTGTCACTTCCGTCGTTACGGCACAGGATAAACTTCTCATCAGGGAAGAGTGGGGTGAGGTGCTCGAAAGGCACACGGTCGCGCACATACTGCGGATCCAGGCCATTGATCTGCGAAACTTTCACCAGTGGGAAATACTTCTCACCCTCCTTTGGCGGACGGATCACACCTTCCACCACGTCGCCCGTCTTCAGACCGAAGAGCTTGATTTGCGACTGAGACACATAGATGTCATCAGGAGAAGAGAGGAAATTATAGTCGGATGAACGCAGGAAGCCATAGCCATCAGGCATGATCTCCAGCACGCCGCCACCCGAAAGAATATCGTTGAACTCATAAGGACGCATCTTGGTGCGAGGTTGAGGTTGAGGTTGAGGTTGTGGCTGAGGAGCATTCTCATACTGTACGTTGGAAATGCGTGCCCTTGGTTCGCGCTCTGGACGATCCTTACGCTCAGGTCTTTCCTGACGCTCCACACGCTCATACCTCTCAGTCTTGTTCATCGCCGCCTGCTGAGCCCTCTTGCGCGTTGCTTCAAACTTCTCCTTCAGTTCGGCAGGCAGTTCGGTAGGCTCACCATCAGGCAGATCCTCGATAGGGATGAAATCATCCACCATCTCCGTCAGTTTCACATGCACCTTAGGTGCAGGCTTCTCCTCCTGAGCAGGTTTCTCCTCCGCCTTTGCACGCTTAGGCTCCACCTTTTCCTCAGCCTTAGGAGCAGCCTTCTCGGCCTCCTCCTCGTTCTTCTTAGGTCTGCCGCGCTTCTTGGTTGCCGTGGCCGTAGCCTCAGACTCTTTCACAACCTCCTTCTTCTCCGCAGGCTTTGCCTCCTTCTTCTCCGCAGGCTTCGCCTTTACCTCCTCCTTCTTTGGAGCAGGTTCGGCAGCTGGAGCTTCAGGAACAGCAGGCTTCACAGCAGCAGGTGCCTCCTGCTTTGTCAGCTCCCCATTCTTGTTGGCCGAGAACACTTTGTCGGTAGTGTTTTTGATACGCTGGCGCTTAGGTTTGGCAGCCTTGGCCTCCTCTTTCTGAGCCTTGTTGCTGGCACGCACCTCTGCCTGCTTATCTAATATCTCATAAACTAAGGCTTCTTTCGATAAACTGTTGATTTTCTTAATGTCCAATTCTTTGGCAATAACTTCTAGTTCAGACAGTTCTTTGTCTAATAATTCAGTTTTGTTGTACATACATTAATAAGTAATGTGTTATTTATTCGGGATAGAATTTAAAAATGAAGTCACAACGGACGGTGACTGATTGATGTTTTTCTTAATTCGGATGCAAAGGTACGAATAAACCTATAAATTACCAAATAAATATCAAAAAATTCGTTGCAACGCGCAACGCTGCAACGCGGTTTACATTAATGGCAATCTTCGACTTTAGAACACTACTAAGCATAGCAACATCTAGCTCATTAAAAGAATAAGGAAGATATTTTATGTTATAACCACGTCCCTTGTTCAACGTCGCAATTTGCGACCTTGAAAGTATTGTATTACCCAAAGAGTTCACTATGTGAACCCAGTCGGACCAGTTCTACAACATTTGTCGCTTCATCAAACCATATTAAGAGGAAATCACCTTGTATGTGACATTCCATACAACCCTTATAATCGCCATATAAAGGGTGAGGATAATATTTGTCCGGGATAGGCTCCTCATTCATCAACTTATTTAAAATCTCTTTCAGTGCTTCCAACTTTTTAGGTTGATTACGATAGCGCTTCAAATCCTTTCTGAATTGTGTTGTGGGTTGTAATACCTTCATACTTCTTCATTTAGAATGTCGTCCATCATTTCATCTACATTGGTGTAGACCTTATTTGTGTTGTGTCCAGACCTGGCTTCTTCTATAGCAGCCTTTGTAGTTTCATTAGGCTCACGGTAAACAAGATCCAGGAGCACACTCTCTACATAATTGTTGAGCGTACGATTCTCTTTCTTTGCATTTTTCTGTAATCTTTCAATCAGATCCGACCGCAAGCGAAATGTTTTAATTCTTCTTGTTGTTTCCATATCTGTATGCTATTTGTATTACAATTGATATGCAAATGTATTACATTTATGGTAATAATACAAGAAACTATCAATATATTTTTACTCCCCGATGCGACGGTAGGCCTCTCTTTTTTGACTTTGCTTGTCACTCTGCAAGAGTACATATCAAAAAAATGAGTAATTTTGCACCAATGAAGAAAAGCTACCCATGTCTGAGACATATTTCAAATGAATCGGAACATCTATGAGATACGATTGCCAAATAGTACCTTTCAGAATCATAAGTGTCATCGTCCTACTTTTGGTGGGCCTCCTTGCGCTCACATCATGTTCAGAGGATGATGACTACCAGATACCATGGGAGCAGACAGGCGTGCCACGGGTTATCCTTGACGTTGATATCTGCTCCTCCACCGACGACCTTTTCGCCATGGAAATGCTTTACCGATATGCCGACCAAGGACGCTGCCGTTTTCTTGGCATCGTGTTGGATCGCGAAGGGGAGGAACACGCGGCCTTTGCTGATGTGATGAACACCTATTTCGGATACCCGGACCTGCCCATCGCACAGGTGCGCCATGGAATCAAAGACGCGAAGGTATTTACCGACTATAGCCCTGTGGCCTACCTGAAGGATGCCGACGGGCAGGCAATGTTCAGACACAGCATCACGAATTACGCAGAGCTGCCAGATGGGTACACGCTCTATCGTCGCCTCCTGGCAGAGCAACCCGACCAAAGCGTCAGCATCATCTCCGTTGGCTTTCTTACTTGTCTGGCACAACTTTTGGAGTCAGGTCCCGATGAGTATTCACCGCTGAATGGAGTCGATTTGGTGCGACAAAAGGTAAAATGCATCTATGTGATGGGCGGCAACTTCGGCAAGGTGTCAGATACGGAATACAATTTCGTTCAGGGGGGTGCTTTTTCCCAGACATTCTTCCGCCTATGGCCTGAAGACGTCGACATGATGATCTCACCCGGTGAAGTAGGAGACTAAGTTTATTATCAGCCCGAACAGATCATCGCCGACATCTCATGGACTGATCGTCATCCTATCAAGCAAGTCTACCTGATGAAAGACTGTGATGACCCAGGACAGAGGATGTGGGATCCGTTGCCCGTCATCCAAGCCATTGAAGGCGATGCAGCTTTTCTCCTCAGCGAACGAGGTACGGTAAGCGTTGATTCCCAAAATCATATCACCTTCATCCCTTCACCTTCAGGCAACTGCCGCTACCAGCTTCCAGGCGACAATGCCTGGGCAGCAGCCAAACTTGATCATATCCGCAATATGAATAAAATGCATTGAGCTGACAGAAGTGAAGTAAAATAAAGAATCCCGATGCAAGATTAATGATGCATCGGGATTTCTTGTTTTCACAGCATACTCATGCAGGATGATACGCCTATTGAGGTTCCAATGGCAGTGAGAATAGCTATCAAAAGCTGAATGCCATACTTCAAAAGTTCTTTCTTGTTTTTCATAGTGTCATTAGTTTAGGGTTTAGAGTTTAGAGTTACCATGCGGATGGTTTCATCCTCTCAGCCCCCTCTTTATCTCCCCCATTGGGGGGGGAGACTAAGAGAGGGGATGCTCTCCCCATTGGGGGAGACTAAGAGAGGGATAGGGATGTGTGGATTAGCCGATACCGCCATCAGGGTTGCCCTGATCATTAGAGCCGCCGCCGTTGTCGTCACCGCCCTGATTCTCGGTGTTGCCACCAGTGTTGTCGGTGCCACCACCTTCGGTGCCGTTGGTGTTCTCATCTTCGTTGTCCTCCACGGTGCCGGCATCGTCGCTGGTTACCTGCTTCACGAGGTTGCCATCCTTGTCGTAGCAAGTGATGTTGATGCTCGTGCTCTTCAGCTCGTCCTTGATGTCTACGTTAGGCGTGAAGATGACCTTGCGCGTCTTGATCAGACCGGTGCTCACTTCCGACACGTCGGCTACAGAGGAGGCGCGCACGCCGAAGCGCATGGTGCCCAGTCCGGGGATGGCTACGGAGTGGCCCTCGGTGGCCCACGCCTTGATCACCTCGCCGATGGCAGCCCATGAGGCGTTGATGGTGCCCTG
>JAEEGH010007763.1_pt1 | contig 25634 bp, 23 predicted proteins | sample 9134181 | NCBI WGS metagenome assembly JAEEGH01 (sample SAMN16246544, study PRJNA631951) | gut metagenome | biome: gut microbiome; feature: rumen; material: DP-attached | host: Bos | place: Iran: Karaj | collected 2018-10
ATTTTGTACTTAATTCATATATACCTTTATCTTTATTTATTATATTTATTACTTCTACTATTGCAGTTATTTCATCTCCACAAAACACTGGTTTTTTAAAATCTAAATCCTGATGAATATATATTGTCCCCGGTCCCGGTAACTTTGTACCTATTACTGCTGAAATGAATCCAGCCGAAAGCATTCCATGAGCCAACTTCTTTCCGTACATACTTTCATTTGCATACTCACTATCTGTATGTATCGGATTTCTATCACCACTCAAAACAGCATAGTTTTGAATATCTAATTCGTTTATTTTTCTTGTATATGTTGCAACCCTTCCAATTTCAAGCATTATATATTTACCATCCCCTCACTAATTGGTTCTCCCCTTTTTATAGCTCTATTTGCATTTTTACCCTTAACTAACTTATACATTTTGGGTTTCATACCATATCCTGGTCTTATAACACCTATGTTTTCATCTGTTAATGTTTCTCCCTCTTTAATATCATGTACTGCAAATATACTTCTTCTAAAATTTACTGATTCCCTTTCTCCATCAGTCAAATCGTAGCATGGACCTTTTGCAATTATTTTCGCATTTTTAATATCATTCACCATTCTAGCAAATTCCTCTATTTTCATACTGAATTTACTATCTGGACTGTCTACCCCTTCCATCATTACGTGTTTTTCTATAACACATGCACCTAATGTCACCCCAACTATTGCACCTATACTACCAGCACTGTGATCTGATAAGCCAATAGGCAAATTAAATCTTTCAGCCATATCTGGTATATTTCCTAAATGCATATCCTCCCATGGAGCTGGGTATTCACTACAACACTTCAGTAAAACAATCTGCTCATTTCCTACACTTCGACACGCATCAATAGCTTCCTGTATTTCTTCAAGTGAGGCCATACCAGTAGAAATAATCATGGGCTTATTCTTTTTTGCAACGTGTTCAATTAGCGGAATATCCACTAATTCAAAACTTGCTATTTTATATGCTTCAATACCTAATTTTTCTAGAAAATCTGCCCCATTTTTATCAAACGGGGTGGATAAAAAATCTATTCCAACTTTTTCACATTCACTCTTAATAGCCCCATGCCATTCGTATGGTGTACTTGCCACTTTATACAAATCATATAATTTATATCCGTCCCAAAGCCCGCCTTTAATTTTAAAATACTCATTGTCACAATCAATTGTGATAGAATCTGCCGTATATGTCTGTATCTTAATACAGTCTGCTCCAGCACTTGCTGCTTCCCTAACAATTGCAAGAGCATTATCTAGTGAGCCACCATGATTTGCACTCATCTCAGCTATTATATATGTTTGGTTTGAATTTATTTTATCGTATAATCTAAACATATTTATATATCCTTATGACTCACTCGATACTTCATCTCAGCTATTTCCCAATCCGAAATCGTATCTATATCTTGCACTTCTCTTTCATCCACTATAAATGGTATAGTCTTCTTTGTAATTAATGAATTATTCTTAAGTAATAACTCAGTTTTTATAAAATAAAATTGTCCACAGTCATGATATAAAGGAGCTAAATCTTGGCTTCTTGTTTTTTCATATTCAGGATTCTGAAACGCCAACATTTCGTCCTTTATAATAAATCCCCTTTGTGGGGGGAAACTAAATTTTACTACCGAAATCACTCCGTCTGCTTTTTTATTAGTCATTTCAGTATATGCATCGATTAATTTTTTCTCAGTAATAAACGGTGCTGTAGGATAAATGCAACATACGTAATCAAAATGTCTTCCTATCTTATTATAATTGTCAATTACTTCTATCAACACATCTGCTGTAGATGCATAATCACTACTAGCCTCCTTACTTCTAAGGAATGGGACTTTTGCACCTGCTTTTATCGCTAATTCTGCAAATTCTACACTGTCTGTAGACACCATAACCTCATCAAAAATTCCACTTTTTAAAGCAGCCTCTATGCTATATAGCATAATAGGCTTTCCACAGAAAGCTTTTATATTCTTTAATGGGATTCTTTTACTTCCTGATCTTGCTGTAATAATAGCTATAGCTGACATTTTCACCTCACTTTTTATAGTTACTACATTGCATAGTAGGTTACTATCTTCTTGACGGCGCTTATTGTGTCCTCAATATCTTGATTTGTCATTTTAGGATATAATGGTATACTCATTATCCTTTTATATATTTTCTCAGCAATAGGACACAGCCCTTTGTCATATCCCAATTTTTTATAATAAGGAAACCAATAGACAGGAATATAATGGATTTGTGGTTGTATTCCCTCTGCACTCATAGCATCAAAGAACTGCCTCCTTGTGCACTTAAGTCTATCCAAATTCAATTGAATAACATACAAATGTCTGCAAGTATCTGATTCTACTATTTCTTTCTGAAGTATAATTTCAGGAATTCCTGAAAATTCTTCATTATATTTTGCAACTATCTCGCCTCTTCTTTCTTTAAATATTTTGAGCTTATCTAACTGATTTATTAATAAAGCTGCTTGAAAATCCGTAATTCGATAATTATACCCAAGATTTACTTGTTCATAGCACCAAGGTCCTTCATGCGGAGCCTCTTCCATGTATGTTTCATCACGCTCTATTCCATGGTTTGCCGCTAATAATACTTTTCTATATAGCTCATCATCATTTGTTAGTACTGCTCCACCTTCCCCCGCTGTTACAGTTTTTACAGGATGAAAAGAAAATGTTGTTATATCAGCCAATCCTCCGATAGGGATTCCTTTATAATTTGTACCAATTGAATGAGCAGCATCCTCTATAAATATAAGGTTATATCGATTGCAAATTTCTCGTATTTCATCTATTTCCACTGCTTGACCTGTATAGTCAACAGCTATTACAGCCTTTGTCTTTTCTGTTATGTGCTCCTCTATACTTTTGGGATCAATATTATACGTTTCTGGATTTACATCAGCGAATACTGGTTTTGCGCCACAATATAACACACAATTTGCGCTTGCAACAAAGGTGAGCGGCGTTGTTATTACTTCGTCACCTTCTTTAATTCCTGCCGCTATGCATGCACAATGTAATGCTGCCGTTCCATTTGATACTGCAACTGCATGTTTTACATTACAAATAGTTTCAAGTTTTCTATCCAATTCTTTTACCTTAGGACCGCATGTTATCAAATCTCCAACTAATGTACTAACCACTGCCTCAACATCCTTTTGGTCAATCCATTGACAACCATAGTAAATTTTATCTTTTCGTACTGGATTTCCTCCATTTATTGCAAGTTCAACCATTTTGACCTCCCCCGTTTACGTATCTACATATATATCAAATATATCATCCGTTATAGGGCGTCCATATGTGATTTCTCTTTCAATTCCATCCCACCACGATATATTTGTAAGAAGCTTTCCAATTAAAATATTAAAGTTGTTGATTTGTTCTTGCGTTATTCCATTTTTTAACGCTTCCAAGATTTTATTCTCTATATCTCCTTTATTATTTACTATGTAGGAACATTCCGCTTTGTCCAATATTGAATGTCCCAATTGAATTAATGGTTTTTCATAAAGTAACACCTTGAAATCTACAGCAGAATAAACTGTTATAACTACATCAGCTTTACTGATTAACTCATCAACTGACATGCTATCTATCCAAACGATACTTTCATCTCTTTTATAAGTATTTGAATTCACTATACCCGGATGAGGTTTATAGATTATATTTAAATCATATTTAACGGACAATTTTATTAGGTCTAATAATATTTGTTCTTCCGTTTCGTATATTTCAGATATATTTTTTTTAAAGAAAGCAGACTTGGAGTCTATTAAAAAACCTAATCCAGCTCCTATAAGAAAAATTGTCTTTTTATCCTCTTTTAACTTTTTTAACTCATTTAAATCACTTTCTGATTCTAAAAATTCAGTTGTGTCAATTTGCTTCTCCTTTATATATTCTTTTATTTTATCAATTGTTTCATTACTATATATATTCCGTAATTTGTTATAATACTCCCCATCCTTTGCCAGTAAACTTCTTCCCGCACTTCCATTATTTTCAAATTGTAATGTTCCTGGTATCCATCCATATTCCCAAAATATACCTGGTATTCCTTGCTCTTTTGCTAAATAATATAATATTCTCCATTCAGGTTTTAAATCTGTACCTATTAAAATCTTTGATGGTTTTATTATCGCTAATAATCGTTTATAAAACTTCATGATAAGAGTACATACTCTTATTGATAAATCTATATCTTCAATTTTATATATTTTCTGCAGTTCTTTTATAAATTCGCTTTCCTTATCTTTTAATGCGATATTTTTCATTAAATCTTCTTCTAACGAAAGATTTATATACTCTTTGACCGCCCCTTGCCAATTTAGTAGATCTGGTAAATCGAAAAATATATTTTCTAGTAGTTTGGACGCTTTTTCTTCATTAATAGCAGTTGTATGAGCTATAAATATATATTTCGTATCTCTTTTAGAATATCTTTTAAAAAAACTGATGAGTAGTTCATTTTTTCTTCCTGTAATAAAAAAACCGTTCATCAATTCACATCCAATATAATCGTTATTTGAATCAATAAAATCTTCTATATTTTTTAAGGTACTATATACCGATTTATATGAATTAAATATCTGCTTATAATAACAAAAATTATCCCCTTCTTTTAAACCATAATTTATTAATTGCTTTTTTATCGAATCATAAGCCATCGTTGCGATAACAATGTAAAAATCCCTTATATTTATTATTTCAACAGGTTTTACCACTTTTACTCCATGGAAATAATCTGCTCTAGTATAATTATCTATAAATATATCCGGCTTAATACAGTCACTATTATCAAGTAATGATTTTGCAATATTCCCAGTTCCAAATATGGCAACTTTTTTATTCTTTAGCTTTTCTATATTGATCATCATTTTTTTCTCTTCTATTTCACAATACATGGACTTGTTCTGCCGGCTTCTCCTCTATATTATTCTCAGGAGTAAACCCTCTACATTTTTTACAGAAGTTCGTGTATCCTTTGGTTGTATACCCTAACCTGAATTCAATTAGCTCTTTCTTCTTATCAGGAGTAAAAGATTTCAAATCATATACTTCTTCTATGTCCTGCTCGCCTGCTATTCCAGCAACGGTTGCATAGGCTGCATAATTGCAGCTATACAATTTACCCCCTCTCAGCTCTTGCCATGACTGATTACAAGAATCTCGGTGCGCAATTAACCATTTCTCTGGTCTATCTGAATAATCTGTTCGATCTGGTGCTAAATCAATCCAGCTATCAACTTTATTTACATAATGCTTTATTTTGTATTCGTTTAATTTTTCTAAGAGTTGGTCAAAACGTTCATTAAATCTAGGTACAGCTTCTCTGTAATCATCAACTGTTATTTCTACATTACACTTTGAAAGGACTTCTAGAGTTTCATCTTTCGGTACTACTGTTCCATTTGTTACTGTCCTAAGAGTTCCTATTCTTTCCCCATAATTCTCGTAAATAAATTTGATTAATTCTGCCGTATGTTTATACAACATCGGCTCTCCACCGCTAACATGAAATAGCATTATCTTATCCACGCATGAAAAAAATAAATCTACATCCTTTACTAAATCATCCCATTCTCGTACATAAAACTGTTTTGCATATGGATTGAAATTTAAACAGTTCTTACAATTCAAATTACAAATTGTACTTGGCAGGAATGAAATCGAAGACATGTAAACCATATCTTTTTTATATGCAAAGTAAACTGAAATAAACTCTTCAATAATAAAGAAATCTATATTTCTCTTAAACCCTGCCTTTTTTAATTGCTCTACAGGCTCCACTCGCGCAATCTGGGACATTGTTACAACAATTCCTACCGCCTTATCTTTTTCTATATCACTGAGCGAAACACATGGCAGTCCATTTATTAATTTACCTTGTTTTTTTGATGCATTGTCTATATATCCAACTAATTCAACCTCATCTTTAAAGATATTAAAAAACTGGTTTCCATAGTCCCCAGCACCAAACATATAAAACTTTGTTTTCTTTTCAATTTCACAAAACATTGCATCATATTCGTGTCCTTTGTTTTGCCATTTCATAAGACTACCCCTTTATATCGTAGAAAATCTTTCAATTATTTTATCTTGAGCAATTGGAGCTAATTGAACAAAATATGCAGAAAGACCACCCATACGTACTCGCAAATCCTTATATTTTTCTGGGTTAATCTTTGCCTCTCTAAGTTGCTGAACACTATATGCAGATATAGTCATTATCTGTCCATTAAGCTCCATAAACCCTTTTATAATGTCAGTTAATCTATCTAGTCCATTATCTCCTTCAAAATCTTTTGCATTTATTTGTATATCAATAGGTGTACCTGTCATGAAATTTGACAAATCGGCTTTCGATGAACTAATAATAGCAGCTAAAGGTCCGTTTATATTAGTTCCAGGTACTGGCGAGTAATTGGGTGCAACTGGTTCAAATGCATGTCTTCCATTTGGTGTAGCTCCTGTATTATTCCCCCACAGCGCATACATATGAAATGTACCTATTCCACCCGTAAAAACTATATTTTTATTCTCTTTTTGAACCTCTGATAGCATTAATGAATAATCATTTATCAGTCGTACTGCTATTTCATCAACATACCCTTCATTATTTCCATATTTTTCTACTTTATTTGCTAACGCTAATATATCATCGTATCCATACCAATTTACATACAAAGCCTCCTGTAATTCTTTTAACGATATTTTCTTTTCTTCAAATACTAATTTTTTTATTACCGCTAATGAATCTACTGCGTCAGCAAACCCTGTCATAAGAATCATTCTGTGCTGATACTTCGCACCTTTACACAAAAAATCTTCTCCTTTATCTATACATCCGTCACATAGTGTTGATAATAATGGGTCTGGAGCAACTACACCTATTAGACCATTTTCTACAATAAACATTTCTGAAATTGATTTTATTTGCTTATGCACTTGCTTCAAGAATTCTGTGTAGAATTTTTCATAACTATCTATTTCTTCCAACGACGCCGTTTGTAACCCATCATAATTTCCTGTTTTGAACCTTTTCCCCTGAAGCATAGTCCATTCGATACATTGCAATACATATACTATCGAATACGCAAAATTTCCCTTTCCTGGAAATATTACCTCCCAACAACCATCGCTGCTATAATTAACAACATCACATTCTTCCAATTTTAGATTTCTATGATTTTTAATTATCGCATTGTCATTGTATATGACTGGCTCTCCCTGACCATGTCTCAAAATATTACAAACAGTTTTAAAAAACTTATCAGAAGTTTTATTTGAAAGCCTTACCCCAAACGTTGGCATTAACAAATCCAATCTGTCTTGCATTTCTAGAAATAAGTATGATAGTTCATTTGTACCGTCACTACCATCAGGTAAAATACCACCTACAACGGTTGTCATCATCCTGTTATTTGCCTCTTGACCAAAAAACCTATTATTCTCTGATCTAGGACTTTCGTCATCATGATAATATTTGTCTCTTTTTCCATAACCTCCAATTCTTGTTCTAGAATTTTTATTATTGCTAGAGCACAGTAACTTAGCATCTAGTACATTTCTTTCATTACATTTTATTAGGAAGCAACCTACTATTTCTTCAAGTATTTTCACATCACTATTTTTTTTAATATCACTTTTATAATAATTTATAAAATGTTGATCTAGACGACCTAAAGGCAAGAACTCTCCAACGCTTGCTAACAATACATATGTTATCCAAAATGACTGGACGCTTTCCCAAAATGTATTTGCTGGATTAATAGGAACCTTTTTAAGTATTTCGCTTAATTCAACTAACTCTGTTTTCCTTTGTTCGTCTTTACAGATATCAGCAATACGCAAAAGCTCTTTAGAATACCTACCAGCAAATAATTCTAGTGATTCCAAAGCAATCTTCATTGCTTTCAACTCATCTTTTGCCTCAGTATTAGTACTATCTATTTTATCTAAAGACTTCTCAACTTCCTCCTTCAGCCCTTTTGTACCTTTCGTAATTATCTGTGACCAATCTGGAGCATGATGCCCCACAAGTCTATATTCGGTTAATCCTAGTTTGTAAAAATAATCTCTTTCGCTCTCCTTTAAGTATTCTGGAATAGTTATTCCAAATTCTACAGATGATTGATTAGGCACTCCGACAATTAATTCATCGTCATATACAATTACAGGAAGTTTTTTCGCAACATATCTAATAGCATAGGCTTTTCTGATTACTATCGGCTCTCCTTTAAGCCAGTTATACTCTGGCACGTCTAGTATATTTACATCTTCAAAATGCCATGGTAATGCCTTATTGTAATCTATGGTTTTTAAACGAGTATTTAGTCTTTTTAATCTATCTGATAATTCAACCATCGTCACTCTCCAACTGTAACTTACGGGCCACTTTCCTTATATACTGTAACTTCCACTCGTTTCTTAGTTCATAATAGTTTTTTCCATTATTTTTTGCATATTTAATCAATTTATCATTTACAGCCTGCATTAAACCATTATTGTCCCCGTAAGATAATATATATAAATAACCCATATCCAATAACGATTCTTTTACTTCTTCATAATAATCTGGGCGCATAGCTACAACTACGACCGTACCATCTATTGCATACTGTTTATACTCTTCAATTTGTTTGATTGTATATCCAAATAATTCATCTGCTTGCTTTGTTTTTCTTGTTACTGCTATACCTATTATTTTAGATGGAAACAATGTGTCTATTGTAAAAATAGCATCCTTAGCATTATTAGCAGCACCATAAATTATTATTCTTTCTATTTTTTGTAATATTTCATATTCCTTACTCATATATAAGTAAATCCTTCTCCACCAACATCTACTATATATCCCCGAGCCATTGCCTCTTTTCTACACCACTCAATTTCTTCCTCTGTATTTATAGGATAATTTGACATTTCATATTTTTTTCTACAATCTTTATATTTTGTAGCTCCAACTTGATGAAACGGTAGCAAATGTATGTAACGTATACCTTCCAGTTCATCTATAAATTCTAATATCTTTTTGAACTCTTCAGGATCGTTATTTATTCTTGGAATTAAAGGTATTCGAATTACTATCGACCTATGTATTTTCGAAAGTTTTATTATATTGTCTAAATCAAGTGTATCTCTTACTCCTAGCCAAATCTTTCTCTTTTCTTCTGAGATAAGTTTTATATCATATAAAAAAGTACTTGTATTTAGATATATATTTTCAAAGACATCAAATGGAACATAACCTGCTGTTTCTATTGTGACATTAATCCTATTATTGTTTAACTCTCTGACCAATTCAGTTATAAAGTCCTGGTGAAGCAGTGGTTCTCCACCGCTCAAAGTTACTCCACCCCCATGGAACTTAAAGAAAAAACTTTCTTTTTTACATTGTTCAATTATTTCTTCTATAGACATCAATTTTGAGCTATATTCTTCATTTAGGATGACTGGCTTTTTAGATTGTAATTCAGGATTTTGACACCATTTACAATGCATATTGCATCCTTGAAAAAACACTGTAGTCCTAAATCCATTCCCATCGTGAACATTGAAATGTTGAATATTACCAACAAGCGCTTTCTTACTCTTTACTTCTGACATTATTGCCTCATGATTTCATTGTATCTATCTATTCTATTTCTGTATTTTGAATTTAATTTAATATATATTTCGGCATTACGTTTCATTATCTCTTGAAAATATTTTTTACTGTTTTCGTTGTTTAACTCAATTGCTATACTAGCCCCTTCAAAAGCATGATAAGCCATAAATCTTATTGCATAATCTACTATTTCTTTATCTACATTATTTTTTTCTAAATGATTAATAGTTAATTCGTAAGCTCTAATCCAGTCCTTCCTTCTCTCTAAGTCCGTTGAGTGACTGCCCGAATTAATTCGTATTCTATAGTGATAAAATGGACTATCAATATACTTCGTTTTGTTTGCTGATGTAGCCAGTTGTGCTAAATATAATACATCTCCACCTAGTTTTAATGACTCATCAAATTTCAATATTCCTTTATCAGAGAATATCAATTCTCTTTTAAACAATTTATTCCACATGTATGCGAATCCTCTATAAGAATCACGCATATAAATATATTTCAAAAGACTTTCTCTATTTATAACCCCTTTCTCGACCTCTTGCTCATTTCTTATTACTTCAGTTTTATCATCTAGTTCCTTGTACCAACTACTTGCCACAATATCCAAATCGTATGCTTCGGCCTCTGTAATAAGGACCTTATACATTTCCTCATCTATCCAATCATCGCAATCTATAAACGTGATGTAATCTCCTGAAGCTAATTCCAATGCTCTATTTCTTGCATTACTTTCTCCTGCATTTTCTTGATGGATAACAATTATTCTATTATCATTTTTCGCTATTTGATCTAAATACTGTTCAACCCCATCTGTAGAACCATCGTCTACACATATTATTTCTATATTTCTATAAGCCTGATTACAGACGCTATTTATACATTTTTTAAAGAATTCAAGTTGATTATATACAGGAATAATTACCGATATTTTTTTCATATACAAAAACTCCCCATGCAAGATACGTTATACCTTACATGAGGAGTAATCCTTACTTATTCAATTCTTCATATATTGCATCAACATCAAACTCTGGAGCGTGCTTAATAGCAATATCGTAAATCCGTTTTACTGTATCAAAATCCTCTTCTAACTCATCCGCAATAACTTCAACGGGCTTATCTTTTTTTATTTTTCGAATAATCTGTTCGATTAATTTTTCAAGCTTACCTTCTGCTCGTTTTTCTCTATCTCTTTGTAATAATGTCATATACTCGATCCTCCACTCTTCTTTTGTTCGAGCTTTTTCAATCTCATCATTTAATCTTTGTGTAAAACCATCAGTTGGTTCTTTGCCTGAAACATAATCCAAAAATGATATCTGTGCAGAGGTTAGACCCTCTCTATCCCCATTAGCATTAATAAATACTTTAGTTGCCTTATCAGCAAGTATTATTTCTCGTTCCTCTAAACACACATTTTTGAAGGTATAGATACTTCTATTCTTATGAAAAATATCATCTAAGCAAATGAATACTACAAATGACTCTTTGAGTTCAGAATAAGCAGCACCTCGATTGATCAGATTCAAATCTATCATCCCCTGATAATAACGAGCCCTTTTAGGAAGTTCACCATTTATCATCGTCTGCATTTCAATATCATATACAGTATTTCCATCCTCTAAATAAACATCGAGTCTGATTCCCTTACCATCGACAGTAATATCTATTGTCTTTTGCTTTTCTGGATATACTACTTTCTTAACTTTTATACCTAAAAGCAATTCTACAATCTCTCTACAAATATCTTCATTCTCATACATGATTTTACAAAACATAAAATCATCAGTAAACCTCAGCTCATCATATGTCTTTTGTACCATTAATCACTCCTTTAATTATAAAATCTAAATTCTTTTTCATCAAGGAGATATGTTGAACTATCAGTCTGCCCATTATCTCCTTCCTTGCTGACTGACGAATCAAATATGCAAAGAAGTAGATATAAAAATAGACACTACAAAATAAAGAGATTAATACTACTGTTGCTGGTCAATAGTCATAACTCATGCGGTAACTAAAAAAATCATCGTATGGTGGGAAATCTGACCGATATGGTCACGATGTCTTTTACATATTTGAAATTCGTTAGTGATTATAGCATGCGTTATATCTCATGTAAAGTATAAAGTTTTCAAGCTGCTATGTAACTATTATATGCTAAGCCTATAATTAAAAGCTTATTACCATTTCTTTTCAATCAATCCTATATTCCCATTCTCCTAATTATCTCTTCAGACACTCTCTTGCTTGCCTGACCATCAAACACGAGTCCTATCTGCCTATGGAATAAATCCAATTCCAACTCATACTGCTCTCTATCAAATCTCTCAATATTCTTCTCCAACTCATCATTGTTAGTAGCCACACTAAATGGGAATTTCCAATTCGCATCACCAAATATTTCTTGATTAGAACGAATTTTATCTAATGAATCTGTAGCCATATTCCAATATAAAGAACCTCTATCATGCTGATATTGTTTAATATCATCCGCATATATAAATACAGGAAGTTTTGCAAAGCCTGCTTCAAAGCAAGCACTAGAGTAATCTGTTATATAGGCATCCATTGCTGCCATTATTTCATACAAATCATCTGCTTGGCTCTCATTTAAAATTCGTCCAGCAATTTCGTCATTACGATAATCATCAAATCCTGGTGCAAGCTGTGGATGTACTCTAAAACAAATATACCAGGTACCACCAAATTTACTTTCTAGATTTTTCAGTAATCTGCCAAAATCGATTGACCATATTTCCGAATAAACAAAGCGCTTTCCATCTTTTGCTCCCTCGCGAAATGTTGGAGCAAAAAGCAATATCCTAGCATCTTCTGGTAACCCATTTTGCTTACGATAATCAAGCTTTATTGCACTCTTGTCTCCATATAATACATCGCATCTTGGTGCACCAGTTTTTAAACAATGTCCCTCGTAAATAAGACCATTTGGCGTTGCGTAATCGCAAAACTTTGAATCAGTGATCAAATCATCTATCATGTCTGAATCATTTTTGCTTACTAAGTACGCTATCTTCGAAAATCCTGAGCCTCGCCACAGACCAACTGTCTTGATTCCAAGAGTATAGTGATTTGTATTTAAATAATACTGTCCCTTGCGCTTCACAGTGCCATAGGGTTTTCTATAATTATCAATCCATACTTTTGATTTGCTGAGCCAATAAGCTCTTGACCACAAAGTATTTGGGACCTTTTTAATATAATTGGGGAATTCCTTATCCCAAGCATTTTCATTTACAAACCACACAAATTTAATATCAGGATTCATCTCTTGAAGTTTTGAAACAACATACTTAGGATTACAGCCAAATCCGCCTTTTCCCTCAAATGTGCAGACACTGACTAACTTTTCATCAATCGGAAAAAACCTACATATATAAAAAGCAAGGCTATTAAGGAATGCTTTTATTTTTCTCCAGCAAATATATAGTTTTTTCTTCATCTCGCACTCAGGCTTCACAGGTTTCTAATAGTTCTATAATAAACAAGGCTCCGCACCACCAGGTGCGAAGCCCTTCTTTAACTCACTATTTCCTTAACTCCCCACCAAGCATTCAGTTTTAAATGTTTAGCTGTATAGGATGTAGAGTTGCTTAATCCACATAGCTATAATTATGTACTAATTATAGTTAATTTCGATGCTATATTCAATTAATTAGGCGGTACATCACAGAATTGTCACAATATTACATCTCTCTCCCCACAGGCTCTCCCCAGTCAAAATCATATAACTCTATTTCACCGTCATATTCTTTGAGCCTTTCACCAAATGACTTGTGTTCAAATATTGCATTACTATCATCTGATTTTTCAGCTTCACCCATTTCCCGTTTTGAACAATTTAGTAACGTCACTTTTCCAACCTCTTTCACCTGCAATTTTGCAACTTTTCCAACTTAACTTAGATTATAGCATAAGACATAAATGGCTTCGCAGCATCAGCCGCGAAGCCATTTTCATCTTTCTATTTTTGCGCAACTGTTTTTGCCAAACGTTCTCTTCTATATTCATCAGCAATATAATCAGGTCCATTCATCCACATATCTGTGCTTTCATCAAATAGCATGGCCGCCGTTTGAGACTTCATGAATCGAAAAAAAGCTTTTGTTCTAGATATTTTTTGTTCCCTAGCTATATTAATTGATGCCATAGCTGCCAAAAGTTGCATTGTATATTCGTATTTGCTAATCTTCATAAGCTTATCACTTTCTTTCATTTATAATCTGTTCCTTATAATTTATGAAAGACAATTTATTCATCGCCTTCTCTGTCCTAATGCATATTTGATTAGTTAACTTATCAGGTAATAATAATCCAATTGCTATCTCGTCCGCTCTTTCAGAACCAACTTTTCCATATACACCTTCCATGTAAGCAGTAATCACCTGATTGGTAGTGTCATCTGCTATTTTCCCAGCAATTATGTCGTATTTCTCCCATTTTTTTATTTCATCTTTAAACAACTGACTCCGTCTATGAGCCGCCACACAGTGAAGCCACTCTCGATCCGCTGTAGCAAACTCGTATACCTCTAAATCCTTAAAATCAGTCATCGTATATATATTTAAATAGCCATTTGATGCATCGTCCACCAAATACCCATTTTTCTTAGCTTTACCTATTGAAGACTTTATAAATCTTTCCGCCTGTTTCGCCTCTGTAGTAACGTAAAATCCGAGTCCAAAATCCTTCCCTGGCATGCACAGTGCCAAATCAGGCTTCTCAACTATAGCATAACTTCCATGATACCAATTCTTACCTTCTTCAAGAATCATATTGATAATCCCTTCACTTTAAGATAATGTTCCAAATCTGCTAGATTCGCCTCATCCCCCTGAACATGATATTCCTCATAACAAGTTTCAATATACTCATTTAATTCATATTTTTTAAAAATCTGCTCACACTCCTCAGCAGATTTATTCCACTTTAATTGTGCTAATCTAAACAATCTCACTTGAAGCATAAAGATATCGTCTCTTTTATTAAATCCCATTCTTCATTTCTCCATTATTTCGTATATACGATTATAACATAGAATCTACATCATACATAATTTTACAATACTATATTGCTATTATTCTAAAAAAGTAATATTATCCTTTCCCAACAAATCTTCTAACTGTTTCCTGTACTCGTATTTTTTTCTTTGATTCATTTTAGGACTAAATTTAATAACAACATCTTTAAAAAATGAATCTTTTAACTTTACCCTGATCTTTGGATAATAAAAAAGTTGATTCTGAGTATCTTTTTTCTGTAGTACAACTACTAGCCTTACCTCATTTTCTAAATACCAATTTCTTTTTTTCCTTTTATCGACCATCCAGTTGCGTCTTTTTGAATTGCTGTCAAAGCTGGAATTATGTACTGTCCCCCCTCTTGTATTTCTGCGATATGATATCTGTCTTTTGAACATCCACTTGGTAAGTAGTCTATTTCAACTAGTTTCATACTATTTATGAAGAATGCTTTTGCCTTCAAAATACCATCATCAATATTTTTAAAAATTATATTATCTTCTCCCTCAACTAGTCCATTTTGGGAATTCAAAAATACAATATCTGAGGTCCAAAACTTGTGGTTCTTTATACCTATTAGGACTCCATCTGCTTCCCCTCCATATTCCTCCCAATGATGAGGTGCCAATTCTTCTGAATATGAAAAACATGCAACATATGTACTATTCCTATATTCTTTGAAGTCAATATTTTTACGTTCCTGTGTATCATTTACATTATTTAAATTGGATAACCACAACTCTTTATTTTTTATTATACTTATTAATGATTCAACTTTTGTTGTATGATACAGTTTTTCATGTTGCTCGGCTTTTTTCATTTGGTTTTCAACATATTCAAGCCGTTTTAATGTTCCATAGTTTTTATATTTACCATCTATTTCCATTACTCATTGCCCCCAATCTTTAATATATATAATCATTCTACCCCAAATATTCCCTCACGCATTCTTCAACTTCAGCCACAATCCTCTTCGCCTTCGACAAACTCAAACCTAAAGTTGTACTTCCTCTAGGTTTATTCCACACTCACTTACACACAAAGCATATTCATATTCTTGCTTTCCAATATTTTTATAATCAAAGGTTGCAGGGAATTTAATTATCCAATCTTCTCCATCTAAAACAAATACCCATACTTTCTCATCCTTTGATAAAGAATAGTTCTAACTCTTTCTACAATTTCCTCCGAATAAATATCTGCATTTGCCAATAACTCATCCACATCCTTCTTTGTAAATGAAAATTTTATATTATATCCAAATCTTTTTTCAACTGCATCAAGTTGAGCATCAAAATCAGAACATAATGTTTTTGACTTTACCTCATCCATTAGTTCAAATACATTCGCATTTATCGGATAATCCATTATTGTATCTGAGAGCAAAGCAGCACCATTATCAAAGATTGGACATAAACTATAAGTAGAATCTTCTTTTTTCAATACTGCAATATTATGCATATGCCTATCCTCATTTAAGAAAAAAGCATCTATAGTTAACATCTTGCTAAGGTATATTCCAAATTCCCTTAGTCCAGTTAATCTAATCACTTTATCTACAAAAAAATCTAGTCTGTCTTCTACTTCATGATGGTGCCAGACTGCTTCCATTAGACTTCCACCCTTTTTCAATTTGTACAATCTTTCCAGAGTAATTAGTTCTTCTCCATTTCTGATAAAATTCTTGCTGCTGACACCATTATATGTATTTCTCTTATACTTTATAGTTTCAAGATTATATGTGATAAATTCACTATCATCTAATGTAGATTTCCTCAACAGCTGACCAATTAGATATTCCGAAAGACCTTCATAACCAGTGTAGTCCGCCTTGTACCATATCCCATCATTCTCCCACTTTAGTTGATTACCTTTAGAAGACTGTCTGGTAAAATCTTTCAAATTATTCTCAAATAATTCAATCATTTATTGCTCTCCTCAATATTAATCCAAAACTCATCCTCTGCCATTCTCCCTTTTGTCTTTTTCACTATTGCAAACGGATCGTAGAATGGTATATCTAATTCTTCTAAAATTATTTTTGACTTATCCCTTCCACGTGGAAAGCACCGTTCCTCTAAAAATTCTAAATAATCTGCATAGTTAGGATGATTATTTGCACCAAAAGCACGATACATAATGTCATCTACATAATTTTTAACACTAATTTGCCCCGAAGCATCATCAACATCAATCAATGTACATGGTCGATTTTTATGCATATACCACATTCTCAAAGGAAATACTTGTTCAGGTATAGATAAATAGTCATGTGCTAGATTTGGCCTATTATCCAATATACGCGCAAGGGCAACTATTGGTCCAGTTATAGGTTTATCTAGTTCCCTCTCCCATCTCTCTATTGTTGGTTTGGATGAACAGATTAATTTGGCAAATTCTTTCTGTGTGATGCCTAATTTTTTTCTTATTCTCTTTATATCTTCTCCGGTAATATAATTATACATTTTACTCACCATTAAATTGATTGTTTATATACTGTATACTACCATCATTTTAATTGTTTTGCAAATTTTCAGTTATTAAAAAAAGAGATGGCTCATTGACCATCTCTTCTCTGCTTTCATATCATTCTATATACCTAGCCCACTAATTACTCCACCTGCATCAGTTGAAATATTCTTGAAACTAACTTGTACTACTTTTTCTCTATTCTCATGCTCCAAGAATTTCTCCATAACAGAAGCCATGGCAATTGATTCCTTACGTGTCAATTTAAACTCGCTCTTACCATTTCCATTTATCTGGTTAAGGGCATCAGCTATCTCATATCTTAGACCTTCACCAAGGAATCTTTCAGAATACTTTTCAACTAGATTTGGATCCTCGTAGTGAACCTCGAAATATGTGGTCTTCCACCAAGGCGCATCGACAACTATGTATCCACGGGTGCCGGCTATCAACAATCTGCCTTCACTTTTGACACCTAATCCACAAGTAGCGGTAGCCATTCCACGCTTGAATGTAAGATTACATTTTGTAAAAATATCAAGACCATCCTCATTTCTTATACTTTCAAATGTAGCAGTCTCGTACTCTGTGCCAAACAACTTGATTATTGGTAGCAAGCAATAGCTTCCGAGTTCTGTGAAGCTGCCACCATACTTCAAATCTGTAAGTTCTCTAGTATCTGGGTCCTCTAGCTTTGTGAAGCAAGCCTCCACATATCTAACTGAACCAATCAAACCTGAGCAAGCCACATCGATAAGCTTAGTAAAACCTGGGCAATATGCTGTCTTAATTCCCTCAATGAGAATCTTGCCACGTTCCTTTGCTAAATCAAAAAGTTCCTTAGCCTGCTGTTCCTTGAAAACCAGAGGCTTCTCGCTGATTACATGCTTGTCATGCTCTAGAGCATCCTTAATATAGGAATAATGCGTCTCATGAGGAGCAGCAATATATATGATGTCTGTATCATCATACATTTTATCTAATGATTTATAGAAATTTAAATCATGAGCTTTTGCAAATTTCTTTGCGCTGTCAGAATGTGGATTGTACACACCCTGTACGTTCACACCGGAAACGCTCTTTGCATCTGATATAAATCTGCCTGCTATTCTGCCATTTCCGATTATGCCAATTCTCTGAATGTGAAATGCTTCGTTTCTTAGCATTGTTGAAGAAACATTTTTAGTACGCTCTAGGTAAACAACCTCGCAGTACTCCTTCATGTAATCAAATACACCAGTCCAATCACTACCTACAGTGAAAATATCAATTTTGTATTTGAGAACATCGCTAACCTTCTGACCTATAGTTTCTTCTATAATAATCTCATCAGCAAAGCCTGTCTTTCGTACATTTTCAATGCGGGTCATAAGGTCATCAACTACATTCAGTTTTCCTCTTGAACGGTCATAGGTCTCCGTGGTGACACCTACAATAAGGTAGTCCCCAAGCTCTTTCGCTCTCTTTAACAGCTTATAATGACCTTCATGGAACAAATCAAAAGTTCCGTAAGTTATAACCTTTTTCATAAGCACTCCTAACTAAGGCTTCGTGCCTTATTTCAAGTACCAATACACCTTTTCGCCACAGTCGCCTTCTATACTACTATTGATATCGGCATAATCCTCCAATTGCTTTAATTTTTTATGCTTATTTCCCGTAATATTATCATCTAGCAAATCCTTGAGAGTATTGTACTGCCCTTCGCAGCAGCAATACTTCATCCATTCTGAGATTGGATGATATCCTTCTTCAAGACTATAAATATCCTCTTTTGAATAACTGCCATGCTTGATTTGCTCTATTTCTTTTGTATCTAAATCTATTTTGAATATCTGGTTCTTCGGATAATAATAATATCTATACTCGTCCTTTAAAACATCCTTTCCGAAGACGCCTATTCCGCCATTTGGCATATAATCATTTATATCCTCAAATGTTATCTCAAATGGAGACTCCCATTCCTTTACTTCACCTGTTTCAGGATTAAGCTCTACAAACATATTCCCCCACATAGGACTGAATATGACTCTATCATCTAAAACAGCTGCACTTGAGAAAAACTTGATGAAATTGTGGGTTTTGTTTCTTCTATCCCAGCCATCCATGCCTTCCAGATAAAGGTCGTACTCCTTTGATTTGAATGTTTCCATATCAAACCTTACAACCTTTGTTCCTTCATATGGAATCAGCCACATTGTCCTATCATCAATTCGTCTTGCTCCTGCAGCGAAATATAGTCCGGTTATTCCAGTATCTCTGATTTCTGCTGTAACGTTTTTTAAATCTAAAACACATACCTTTGTACCATCATTACTGAATATGTACATCTTGTCTTTGTAATAGATTCTTACAGCCTGCAGGCGCTCTAAATCAGGCATCACTGCCACATTAAATGTACCAATGTCACCTATATTAAATACCTGCTCAGTTTCCATATTAAAAACAACAATGTCTGGATACCTTATTGCCCATATTATCGCCAAATTCTTATAGAATGATACTCCAGAAAAAGCCCCAGCTCGATCCGTTTTTCTAGGTAATGATATCTTACGTTCCTTTGGTCCCTCTACCACATAGATATCTTGGGCATTAGACGGAAATACATATAGTTTATTTTTCTTATACTCATATGGAAATGTATAATATCCGCCACTTGCTGGGAAATCTAACGTTCTATCATAAACAAAACTCTCCTTATCACCATCACGACGATATAATTTATTTCCCAGCAAACCAACATCCTTGTGCCATGTTCCATCTATCAATTGAATTGCAGGAGGTCCTCCTGCATATTCCCACAAATCATCAGGTGGAAGTGAATGTAATTTATTGTTCAAGATAAATAGTGGCTTTCCAACCACACCAAACAGAGATGTCACACTTGTGGCAGAGTCTCCAATATAAACATCACATAGAGCTATGGTACTCTCTATGCTTGGTGTTGTGTCATAGATTCCCCAATCCTCTTTAATGTATTTATCCCTAATATCCTGATAAACAGGCAAGAATTCAGGGCGCATATTTCCCAAGGTTTTCTCAAACAGAGGGTGTGGACGCCACAGTAAACATGCATCGTCTCTTCCTCTAAATGTATCAAATACATAAACCATCTTTTTCATAAATGCTTCAGTATCTGCAAGCATGCCATTTAAGCTGGTATTGTAAAAGTAAACTTTTTTGCCAGCCATTTTCTCTTTCCATTCCTCTGGTGGCTCAGGTGGATTCTTGCATTTTCTAATTACACTGTCAAACTTCGGAGAGCCAAAAGGTAAAAGCTTTTCTCTTGGAACTCTTTCATCATAAAACCCTTTAAACTTCTCTGACTGGATGACTATATAGTCCGCATTAAAATAAGCAGGAAGCAAAGACTGAGCCTCGCTCATTGCTCCTGATGTTGCAAAATATGGAATATATACCAGGCAATCCGTATATTTCTTAAGCTTATCTGAATAGAAAAATGGGTGTACTGAGGTTACCAAATTACAATCATCATACGGATTGTGGATAAATATCATATCCGGATGCTCTGCGCCAAAATCAAAATCCTGATATGGTGTTATTGGCACATAGTCAGGGAATAAATCTCCTTCCCAGTTTTCACTTTTAACTGTTCTATCTGGATTAATATCATAATAAGGAATTGGAATCACATAGGCTGTACAATCAGGATCTTCCTCAGCAGCCATCCACACGCTCTCCAACGAATCCCACATACTCGCCTTATAAGGCAAAAATACCACCAGCCTCTGAATCTTGATATCCTCATTGGCGCTCTTTTCTACTTTATTAATACAGCTATCCAATCTATTCTTGGCAGACTCTGCTGACAGACCTCTCTCGCTCAAGATGTCTTCGTTGACTTGGTACAGTACCTCACATAGCTCCTCTAATGTAGATACAGTTGCATGCCCTAAGCCTTCTTCGGACTCGATGTACTCGCCCAGCTCTATTGCTTTTTGCTGGAAGGTTTGTAGATACTCGCTGGCTTTTGCAAGATTGCCCGATTTATCTCGTAGCTCCACACATACGCCTTCCACCAGTTTTCTGAATAGAGTTATGTAATTTTTTACTTGTTTAAATTTATATTTTCTCATTGGCACCTACCTGTTCGGATAGTTATTCAATGTTATTTTACATTATTTGTGAGGACTATTACTCAGAGTTCACAGAATGTTTCGAATTTATTCTGAAAATTTCCCGGCATATTTTTAATCAAAAGTAATACAACACTCTTTTCTAACCAAAAAAAAGGTCAGACCGAAGCCTGACCATTTCATTATTCAAATTCCCTGGAAGTAGCAACTCCCATAAGAACCACTATTCAACTATTCTGCCTGAGCAGCAACATCCTCTGATGACTCTGCAGTCTCAACAGAATCCTGAGCAACAATCTTGCCTGAAGCAATGCGCTTCTCGTAACGAGTGTACATGGCCCATGCCACAAGACCAAATATAACAGGACCGCTGAGTGACCAGAATGTTGTCTTGTAATCGCCGTCAAGTGCTGGCTGGATGATAGCAAATGCATTTGCAAAGAATAATGTCAATGTAACAACATATCCCCAAATGTTTGCTGAAGTCTGTGACTTGTAAACAACGAAGCTACGGTCTACATCCTTCATCTTCTTGAACTTAGGGAAAGCAAATGAGATGAACATATAAGGTACTGTCATACCTACGTTAACCATTGCTGTTAAAATTACGAAGAACTGCTGCATTGTATCGCCACCGAATGATACTAAAAGTACCATTACGCAAACGATAGCACACTGAATCCACATAGCATTTCTTGGCATGCCGTCCTCTGCGATTACACCCATCTTGCCAGGCCAGAGTTCCTTCTCTGTACCATCAATAAGCTGCTTGAGTGGTGAGTAAACAAGTGTAAACATAGCACCCATGAGCGCAAGGAGCATGATAAGAGCATATACTCTAGCGAATCCATGAGCAAGTGCAATCTGAGTAGCCTCTGTAGCACCAAATGCTTCACCGATTTCTGCTGCAAAGTTTGACATGATTACGTATGAAACGTTACCAAGTGTGATATTGTCACTTCCAAGAATCTCGCTGTAGTTTGTAAATGAACCTACGAGCATGATAAGGAGTGCATAACCAACAACGATAACCATTGCTGCTGTAACTATTCCCTTAGGAAAATTCTTTTTTGGATTCTCTGTCTTATCTACGAGACCACCAACTGCCTCGATTCCGCCGTATGCGAAAAGAGCATAAACGATAAATGAGAGAATCATGATTGGACTGCCCTGATAAGCAACATTAAGTGGAGTCTTAAGTGACTCAAGACCTGCAAATGGCTGCTGGAGCTGACCACCGCGAGCGATAATCATAACGATAGAACCAACTACAACCATAATATTAATTGTAAGGACTGCTGTACCACCAACAGAAGTTACTGTGCTAATCTTGTCGATTCCCTTTGAATCAAAATATGTGATTACGATGAAGAATACAACTGCCATAAGACCAAGAAGTCTAGATCCAGATAAAAAGTGTGAGCCAAATAATGACCAAGTGGCTGTGTTATCCTCTCCGAAAATTACGTTTGATACTGGTACCCAGATACCTGATGATACATTTACCATCCAAAGTACATATGATGTGTACCACATAAAAGTACCGATGAATGCGTACTTAGGTCCAACTGACTTGCACATCCATGAGTACATACCACCTGTCTCCTTACGGAATGCAGAACCGAACTCTGCTACCATGAAGGCAAATGGAATAAAGAACAAAATACCTGCTATAACGAACCAAGGAATAGCTGCATATCCCATTAAATAATAAGATCGTGGGATGTTGTTAAATCCGTAAACTGATGTAAAAATCATCAGTATGAGGGACATGAGTCCCAATTTTTTCTCTTCTTTCATTACTTACTTCCTTTTATAAATTTATTCTGTATTTAATTATTTTCACGCACAGCTTGACCATTATATCATGACAAACTGTATTTCTCCATAAGACAAATGTCTTTTGAACAAAGGAAATACAATGCATTAGCACTTTAAACTTTAAAAGGAAAAAGTAATTTCTAAAAGTATTTTCTAAGGAAGTATGCTGGTGCACAGCTCCATGCATGGCAATAGCTGTTTACGATAGTTCCTCCATAAGGAGATTCGCTAGGGTTTGCAGGATTATAAAGCTCCCAGAAGGTATCTGCTCCTTCTTCCGCCATTTTACCCCAGTAGCTTCTCATTACATCCATTGCTTCATCCATTTTGTTACACATTATTAATGCTTCCACATAATGATGATACATGTAAGGTGTACTCATTCCAGCCACCTTCACCGATGAATCTGCAGCATAATCCTTTATTCTTTCAAGGATTTCAGCTCCTTCATTTTCCTCTACAGCCTTTCCAATTATCATCCAGCATTGGGATGCCCATGAAAGCTGCTTATCATCACCACTTACAAATACACCATTTTTTGAATCATAAAGTGCCTCTCTTGCTGCAGCCCTCTTCAATTCATAGGATTCCTTATATTTTTTAGCCAATTCTTCATCACCGTATAATTCTGCCAACTCAATAGCGCTATTAAGTGCGTACAGGCATATGCCCTGGGCGCTTGCCTGACGATTAAGCTCCAGATTCCAGTCTACAAACACCCAACCCATCTGATTTGAATCCCTAATAACCTGATTCTCATCAAAATAGGTCTCCATAATCTCAATCTGCTTTGTGGCAGTTTCATATAAATCCTTTAAAGTATCCATGTCCCCTGTCTGCTTCACATATTCAAGCAAAGTAGGAATGTAGAACAGCGAATAATCCAGCATCGCCTGATCATCAGCCTCTACCTCTGGCTCTAAAAACAGATTTGCTGCAATCTGTCCATTATCCAAAGTATTTCCTGCAAAAAGATATAAACATCTTTTAACCAAATCATTCTGCTTATATGTCTCGTAATTTGCTAATGCTTCTAATCGTAAATCACCTAGCCATAGACGTCTATCACGCTTCGGACCATCTTCAAATACTGACTGCATACACTCATGAAGTGTACGTGTAGCAATTTCATCCAATCTCTCAATCTGCTTCACTTCATCACTTTCAGATGAGAAACCTCCCTTGAACTTATAGGCTGTTAATCTGTTATCATCAGCTGATGATACGGCCTTTACAACTGGTTCCTCCACCTTGACCTGAAAGCGTGTCGAACAATCTAATATTTCCACTGCTATATATCTAAAAGCATATCTTCTAGGCATGGAAATCTCACATGGGACCACATCAACATGAAGCTGCTCCTGCTGAATCCAGCCCTTTGAAATCCAGCCCTTATACTCCTCAGCTTTCTCTTCAAATTCGCATAGACGCTCAGCAAATGATACTTTAATCCATACAGGAGCGTCTGGATGATGTCCTTCATAATCCATCTTAAAGGATAAATAGCCGGTTAAATGATTTCCAAAATCAAAAATTACTCTATCACCAGTTGACAGCAAATCATCAGTTACGTTAGTCATTTCTGTACTAGCATTTTTCTGAAGCCTTACCTCCAAAGGTCTTACCATAGTTTCGATAAGCTGTGGCTCTAAAGCTTTTGCAATTATTAAAAATTTCTCATTTCTAATCATTTTAACTCTCCAAATATATTATTTAGTCAATTAAGATTGACCATTATTGACATTCCAAAAATCTAAAAATATACTATCTATTATAGTTTTACATCCAATAACACCTAAAATTGAGGTAATTATGCAAAATAAAGAATTAGTTCTAAATCAACTTCTAAGCTATGCAGAAGATGAAAAAATATATAAAACCTACTATGAATTACGTAACGCCCCTGAAAAACAAGAAGAATATGTTCAGAGCCTCGACCGTAATTTCATAATTCAACACAATATCCTTTTACCAAATTTTCCTGAAGTTTATTTTCCCGAGGAATTACATGAGCAGGATTTACATTTTAATTTTGGCGATATTTCTAATCGATTTGTTTTCTTAAACAAGCATTATCGTTATACGCCAGTCATTGAACATAGTCATGACTACTTTGAAATCATTTATATGCTACGAGGTTCCTGTCACCAAATGTTAGGTGGTGAAAATCTACCTTTACATCAAGGTGATATTTGCTTCATCCCTCCACACACTAAGCATACTCTGGAGATATTTGATGATAGCGTAGCAATCAATATTACTGTGCGCCGTTCAAAATTCCAGGAGATTTTCCTTTCTAATATGCGACAGGGTTCTCTGCTGACACATTTTTTCCTAAGCTCTTTATATAGTAAAAGACCTATGCGACGCATTGTTTTTTCTACTGGATTAGACACCCAGATTGAAGATACTATTTTGTCAATGTATCTTGAAAATATTAGTGACGATGAATATAGTTCTCAGGTCTTAGACCATATGTTGCCTCTGCTTTTTATTAATATACAGCGTAAATATAGCAAGTCTGCTTCTGTCATTG
>JAEEGH010007767.1_pt1 | contig 25625 bp, 26 predicted proteins | sample 9134181 | NCBI WGS metagenome assembly JAEEGH01 (sample SAMN16246544, study PRJNA631951) | gut metagenome | biome: gut microbiome; feature: rumen; material: DP-attached | host: Bos | place: Iran: Karaj | collected 2018-10
TGTGCCAGCAGTTCCTGTGCGGCACGAAAGCCGAGGTCGCTACAGGTTTGATGTTCCAACGTGCGGTGTGAAGCACGCACACCGGTCATCTCCATGAACTTCTCCACCTCCTCGTCACCAAACAGCGATTTGTAAGTTTCAGTCTTTACTTCATTCTTGGGTACAGCGCAAGCCACGCCAGCCACCCTGATGTTATTGAATTTGAAAAAAGCCATAGTCTAATTAATTGTTACACCACCATCTATTACCAAAGAATGCCCTGTCACCCAAGATGCAGCATCACTTAGCAAGTATATGATGCCGTATGCAATATCTTCTGGCTCACCATAACGTTTTAATGGGTAATTCTGAATATCTGTTTGTTGTTGTTCTTCGCTTAAAGAGCCATTTTGTATTAATTTAGTATTCACCATACCAGGTAAGACCGAATTGCAGCGGATACCTTTCGGAGCAAGACTAATCGCACATGATTTCATAGTACTATTCAGTGCGGCCTTAGTTGCTCCGTAAATTGTGTTTCCTATAGTAAAAACCTCAATCCCTCCAATTGAACAAACGAATACAATTGAAGCGTTTCTTTTGATTTTCTTTGCATTATCTAACAATCGAAGTAATTCGACAGGAGCAAAATAGTTTATTTCAAAACAGGGATCCATTCGTTTCCTACTAGCCATCTTGAATGGAGCCATTCCTCCTTGACCCGCACAGAGAACAATGCCGTCAAGAGAATCAACGCCTTTCACAACAATGTCCTTACCCACATCGGAAGTCAAGTCTGCAATAAGAGCCCTATGACCTTCGCCTTCAAGCTTCGACAACGTGATATCAAGTCTCTCTTCGTTTCTTCCTGTCACGATGAGCTGTGCGCCCAATTTTGAACACTCAATAGCAGTTCGTTCTCCAATACCAGAAGAGGCTCCTGTTACAAGGATGGTTTTACCTACTAAAGTAAATGGGTTATAGTTCATATTTTTTAATAAATAATTGAATTACTACAGCCATACCTAATACGCCAATTTGACATATCGACACCATCAAGATATTTACCTGTCTTGTCTTTAAAACTCATATAAAAATGGTAATTATAATGAAATCCCATTTTTTTTAGTTTTTTTCCCACTTGAATACCTTCAGATACTGTAGTGATATTTGAAACCTTTTCAGAAAACGTATAAACGGCAAGAAGATTTATATCGGTTTCAGAAAGAAGATTCCTGTCAGCAGTAGCCCACTCAACAATAGTACCTCGAACAATATTTCTATACATTCCCGCCTCTTCTTCAAATCTTTCTTTAGTCATAAAGAAACCTGCTGGATTTCCAGCTCTATCCCAAACAGAATAGAAAGATTGTTTATCCTCAGAATATTCAGTCATTGTATGATCAAGACTCCATTGAAGCCACGCTGTATCATGATATTCCATGTATTTATGGCCATCGTTTGTGGCTAGTTCTCCAGCCCATTCAGGAATAATTGTTTCATTCTTTATGGAATAATTCTTCAGTAGCTGTTTTAACTTTAAACGATTGGGTATGTCATTCAACCTTAACAAAACATTTCCAAACCAAGTTGCAACTTTCAGCAAAGAACCCTTTAATTTGAACTTTGACTCAAAAAACGGTTTCGTATTTACGATTTTTGTATATTGAGGAATTTCAAATAGAATTCTTTTCTGCTTTTTTATTAAACTCCTCATTATTTGTGTATATAATGCACCGTATGCGACTTTGTCATCTTTTCCCAAATCAACAGTTAATAGCATTATACCAGCTCCTATTTTTTGATATTCATCGCAAACCATCATAGAGCACCCTGCATGTACCCATACAATTTCATCACCAATTTTTATTCGTGTCCCATATCTTATTTCGCGACCAACAACAATATCTCCATCCAAAAGCAAAAGAACAGCAGTGTCTTCATCACTTAAGTAACCAGGATACGCTAAAAAAGTCTGACGAATATTCTCAGTGAAGAAAGATGCTATGCCATACCTGTCGTCTTTGACTTGAATAGGTTTCTCTTTTAGCTCCCTATAAGAGATCTTTTTGATTTTTAAATCAGGCATTATTTAATTCAATTTTTTTGTCCCTTAGCAAAATCTTTCAGATAACTAAATCTCTGCGTCAACTCTCCATCTTTCAGTATCATCGACCTCTGAATCACTTCTGAATGTTCACCTTTCAGCAACGGCTCAAACACATGTTTCGTCAGCATCTCACCAAAATAAGCGCTGGTGTCCATGGCCAAAGCATTAGGGCAAGTGTCTACTGCCATCACAGTAATGTTTTTTTCAGAAGAAAAAGCAGGTTCGTCTTGCTCGGTCACGGGATTATAATCATAATATGGGGCATCATGAGTGGCTGGTCTCACCGTCGATTTGATGCTGCCCTTAATGTCACAGGTGACATCGCCAATCATACGTATGCGCATATCAGGATTACGCAAGTCTTCTTCACTGAGATAGACAGGTGCATCCGGTCCCCAGAAGTGGGCGCAAATCAGCACGTCGGTTTTCTTGGCAAAGCGCATGAAGTCGCTTTCATAATCCTTTGCATTATGTGTGAAGTCATTCCATGAAAAAGCACCACCATCCTTGCGTTTCACCAAGCGGTCAACATCAGCCACACAATAAGACAACTTATCAACTCTGTCTGCAGCAAGATATTCTTCTTCGGTCATCTTAACGGCACCAATAGCATCCAGCACATGCTGCGCTCCTTGCGATACTCGGCCCGCACCAGTAACCATTAGTTTTACTTTGGGTAATTCTATATTCTTTAGTGCATCAAACAATTGGTCGAGCGTGAAACGTCGGTCTGACTTGGGAAGTTCATACAGCTTATGCTTCAAACCATAGCCACGCAAGGTGTAATAAACTCCCACAATACCAGCCCACCAGCCAAAGGCACAAACGCGAGTGTTATTGTCATCAACGAGGTACTCGTAGTCGCAGAAAGTGATGTGTTTCTGCATAAAGGCCTGTAATAGCGGACGGTTGTATTCTTGCATTTTTGCGATATGACCGAAGAAGAAGTAGTGCTTGCTCGGAATCAAGCTTTCAATTTTGGCTTCCTTTATACCAAAAAGAATATCGGCATCGCTGACATCATTCACCACCTCAACACCTTCCGCCCGATACTCATCATCCGAAAAAGCACGGATGTTGCTGGCCTGCACCACAATCTGATGCTGGGGATATTGTTTGTTCAATGCGGCCACCTGCTTAGGGGCCAAGGCCACGCGATTGTCCACCGGGGTCTTGGTTTCTTTGATTAGAGCTATCTTCATATTCAATTGGGTTTTAATGCAGTGAGAATATCAGCAGCGGTTAATTCGGCATAAACAGGATGAACGCCCTTATTGGTCTTTACTTTCAATGTGTTATTGATACAGTTAATGTCGTTTATTATTGTATCTAAGTCTTTGGCGTACAATGATATCATCATTATTTTCCTGGGCTTATTACCTTCTATGGCAAAACCTTCATAGACTATCGGCATAAAAGTGATTATTTCTTTCATATTCTGCACCTCCCCGTAACCGATAATCCGCTCTACCACACTTCCATCTTCTGGTTTGAAATAGGGGCTATATGTCAAAGCATATCCTCTGTCAGCTGGCAATTCGGTATCCACTTTGAAAGGCACGCCAAAGGCATATTTGATCATCAAAGTCAAGAAATCAATACCGCCACTGGCGCGTTGATAATCGAAAGAATGACCACCACCAAGACGGAAACCCGTTTCAAACACATAAAACTTGCCATTACGATAGAAAAACGATATGTTGGCCACACCACATTCCATACCCAAATCGCCAAGCATGGCTTTCATATTGTCGTCAACCTGTCGAATATACTCACTCTCATATCTCGAAGGAAACGACCATGCTTTCTGCATGGTTTCATAGCCCTTTTCTGAAGCAAGCATTGTGGTGTCGCAAGTTTCAATCAAGATAGCTTCCTTGCCATTGATATAGTATGTGCAATCAAACTTCACACCATCGCCTATGAAATCTTCAACCACCACACTTTTTGTGAGCGACATCTCATAGGCATATGCCAAATGCTTTTTATATTCTTCTGCATTGTAAGCCACATTAATGCCAATGCTGCCGCCTCGGTCTGTAGGTTTGATTATGACTGGAAACTGTATGTTAGCATCATTGGGATCATATTCATTGACAATCGGTACTCCGTATTGTCTGCAAAAGTGTTTGAACTTATTTTTGTCACGCGTGATCTCAAGTTGCTCACGGTTAATGTAACAGGGCAGACCAAGCCGTTCGCACATCTCAATCATGGCTTCAACACGAATTTCGCTAAAACCTGCCATAACGCCTGACACGCCACTTTCGCGGCATTGCTTTTCCAACGCATCGTAATCCGTCCAACTGATGTCCCAAGCTTCATCTGCAACCATTTTTGCAGGAAAGGCACTTCCAGACCTCATGTCGGAAACAATCACATAACAACCTAACGATTGGGCAATTTTTACAACATCCACTTCCGCATTAGAAGCACCTATTATAAGTAGTTTTTTACCTTCTAGTTCTTTCATGATATATTATCCTTTCAAGTTATCAAAAATCTCTTCACTCTCCAGCACAATTGGTTCCACGTCCACATCACGAAGGAAGACGTATGGCTTGTCATAGTGATGGTACTGGTCGCGGACAATACGGTCTGCGTTGCCGTCCTCGAAGATGGTCATGGTGTCACCAATCAGGTCGAAGCCTACCCGGGTCATCACGCCAGTGTAGGCCATGTGACGAATATTGACCTCGGTCACTTTCAGGTTGCCATTTTTGTCTTCCTTCAGGTCGAAGCTCAAAATGCCATGAGCAGGCACCTGTAGTTTGTTGCAGAGGTACTTGATGCAGTCGTCACAGAACTTATTAATCCCATCCTCGTTCAGGAAACGGGCGAAATGGGTGTTACCCGTCACGTGGCTCGGTGCGGTGTTGGCCATCACATATTCGGCACATTCCAAAGCGGCACCTTTTACATACTCATTGTTGTAATAGAGCATCTGATTGGCCAAGTGGCGACCAGTGAGGAACTCGCTCACCGTGAACTCCTCAATCTTGCTGTTGATGAAGAGCCAAGACTTATAACTGTCCAAATTGTCCAAACGCAGCGAACCCAGCCCGCCAGTGCCCTCGGTAGCACGAATCCAGCAGGGAAAGCCTATCTCATGCTCTACCTCGTAAAACTTCGGCTCCTTCTGTGTCACCTTGATGGTCTTGGGGATGAAGTCGGTGCCTTCGAGTAACGAGGCCATAATGGCTTTGTCGCGCAAAGATTCAGAGAGCAACTTGCAGCCCATAAAGGTAGTCACGGGATACTTGCCATGTTTCTCGTAATAATCGCCCCATACCACAATCTCGGCTTCGGGTTGTACAAAGGCGTAGTCGATATGCTTCTCAGCCACCAACCTCTCAATGAACGGGAAGTAGTTTGGGTTGTCGCAACGAGGGCAGACGTAGTATTCATCCACCAGCTTACGGCCTTTGGTGAACATAAAGAAGCCCATGGCTTTTTTGTCGGCATCGATGCCTATGACATGGTAGTCGGGGTATTTCTCACGGATGACGGTGGCGATGCTACGCGGTGTTAGCCCACCGATACCTGTTATTAAAAGAGTTTTCATATATGTTTCGTTTAATTTCTCACAGAGTTGTTTTTTGTCACACAGATTTCACAGATTTTGTTCACCTTCGGTGAACTGCTATCGCATAACAAAGATTAATTAAATAATGAACTATGTGATCTTTAATATCTATACGACATTATTGTCAACGTGACATTTAATTGACAATACGCTTAATTCCTTCCTGAATGTTGTTTGAAGAGAAGTTTACAAGCAAACCAACGTGTTTATCCATAAGCTTTAAGTACGTAAGCAGTTGTTTTGAAAACACGGGTTTCATTTCTTCAACCGACTTTAGTTCAACAATGACTTGATTCTCGACGAGTAAATCCATACGAAGAGGGGTTTTGAGTTCATTTCCTTTATATAAAATGGGAACTTCCACTTGACGTGCGACTTCCAAACCTCGTTCCTCAAGCTCATAAGTCAAAGCTTCTTCGTACACTGACTCCAACAGACCTGGTCCAAGTTCGTTGTATACATCAAAGATGGCACCTCTGATTTCATATGTCAGTTCGTTATCGGTCATTTTTACTTCTTTTGCACACTACTGTTTTGTTTTTTCACACAGATTTCACGGATTTCATAGATTATTTGCCTGCGGCAGCCCAGCGGCGCAGTCGCAATATCTGTGTAATCTGTGCCATCTGTGTGACATTAAAGACCATTTATCAGCGTGACCATCCGTTCCATATCGGTGAGATCATATCTCTGGTCACATATTAGCGAGAGTTCAGTGCCGTATATCTTGTTGGCTTCAAAGTCCGCTGGAATCAGCGTGGACTTAGGCCAATGGATGGGGCAATAGATTTGCGCTTCTATCAGCTTCTTTCGGACAGCATTGCGCTGCTCGGTAGTCTCGAAGAAGACAGGCACAAAGAGTGGAACGGCATTTTCGGTAAATTCAGCCATGAACTTTACGCCTTTCAAGTTCTCGTGAAGATATTTAGCGTTCTCCCTACGTTTGCAACGCATGGCCGATAGGTCTTCTAACTTATACAAAGCATACGACAAATCATCCATCTCATAGTTCTGATAATCCTCCGCCAAATGATGCCCAAACTCGGAATAGAGATTCAAGAACGCGTGCTTGTCGATGCTTCCATCACCCTCAATGAAGGCTTTCTTCATCCGCATGGCCCGTTCCTTACATTCCAGATGAGGATAAGGCTTCAGCTGGCAATCCTTCACCCCGTTGACAACTGCACCTGCTACCACCCCCATCCACTTGCGAATGCTAGCAAAACTATAGTCAGCCAAAGCCAAATAAGGGTCATTTTCCATCAAGAATGAATGTGTCCTGTCATACAGAATAATGCTTCCCTGTTCTTTAAACTTTATTACTGTTTCAACTGGTAGCGAATTCTCATACCCAAAGTAATTGGTCACATAGAAGATATTCTCGCGGAAATCGCAGAAATCGCAGAGAATTTCAGCGGTATCTGCGCTTTCTGCGAGACTTATATCATAAAACTTTATGTCTATTCCACGAACAACAAACGGCGCAAGCATCGAGTCGCAACACCAGGCAGGCATATACACATTTATCACCCGCTTCGTACTGATAATATCCTGTATTATCAAATCGATAGCCGTTCTGCCAGAGAGGACATAAATGCCATCCCTATCGCAAGAAAGCGTCTGAGGCTCACTCTCCAGCCAAAACTCGCTACCTATTTCTCTCATTTTTCGAGGTATTGCGGACGTTGCACATCACGTGTATCGTAAAGGCTCACCACGCCACTATTCTCGACACCCACCCCTTCGCGCTTGAACACGTTCATCACAGTCATAAAGAAAATTTTGATGTCGAGCCACATTGTGAGATGTTGCACATAATAGACATCACATTCCAACTTATGTTGCCATGTGATGTTCTTTCGACCATTCACCTGTGCCCAGCCAGAAATACCAGGGCGCACATCGTGGCGATGGGCTTCTTCGTCAGTGTAATAAGGCAAATAGCTTAGAGGTAGCGGACGGGGGCCTATGAAAGCCATGTCGCCCTTCAAGATATTAAACAATTGAGGGAGTTCATCTATACTCGTGGCACGCACAAATTTGCCAGCCTTAGTCAGACGATCCTTATCCGGTAACAATTCTCCATTTTCATCTCGTTCATCTGTCATGGACTTAAACTTGATGATACGGAAAGGCTTTTCTCCCTTACCGATACGGGTTTGATAGAAAAAAGCTCCTGCACCTTTGTTGGCAAAGTGTAGCCACAGCGTAACGAAAATGAAAAGCGGTGACAATAAAATCAACGCCACCAATGCGCCGAAGAAGCCTATGAGACGTTTGAGGAAATGAGTATACATAATACTAGATTAAAAATCAGCGTTAATCGCCATTAATTGACCATGTAATTATTCATTAATTATGACCCAGCACAACAAATAATGATCAAATTATATGGCTAATTTATGGTAATTACATGTTAAACTGTCTATTCTATTTTTGGATGACATTTATATATTCGTCTGTGCGCCTTCGACAACTGCAAGTTCGCGGGCAGCCAGAACCTTGTAGTCGAAACGTTCTGCGGTTTCCCGCACACGCTTGCACATGGCTTCATATTCCTCAGCAGGTTGTTCGGCAACGCTCCGGATGGCTTCTGCAAATTCTTCAGCGGTGTCTATGTCGCGGGCTACACCAAGACGGTTGTCCTCAATGAGATTGTCATAGGCTATATTAATGTTACACACTATCGGTCGACCTGCAGCGAGGTACTGGAACATCTTGCCACTACTCACACCCCAACGACCAAAGCCCTTCTCATAGTTCATGATACCCACCGTAGCCTGACTCACCACCCAAGCACACTCGGCAAAACTGATGCGGCGCTCCTTAAAAACCACATTGTTGATATGGTTATCAGCCACATATCGCTCCAGTTCATCGCGATAGGCTCCGTCACCGTAAATGAAAAATCGGTACTTGGTGTTGTCCTTCAGCAAGGTTGCAGCCTCGATGAGGGTCTTCACGTTATTCGCCTTGTTGATGGAACCTAAATAAACAATCTTCAACAAACTCGGATCATTCATGTCTGTATCGGGGCGCGGATGTTCCTTACAATCACGGTCAAACTGCACCAGGTCGATACCATTATTGATGTAATGCAAATGCTTTGGATCAATCTTGCCTCCTTGTTCCTTCATCCAACCTTGACGTTTCAGATAGTCGAAAGCGCCGAGGAAAGTGAACACAATATCGTTGGCAGCGTAATAATAACGCTTCTCTATGGCGTAGGCCACCTTCATGGCCGGATTGCTCGCTTTTACCAAGCCAAAGGTAACAAAGTCTTCCGGCCAGAGATCCCAGGCCTCAGCAATGTACTTGCATCTGAGTTTCTTTGCCAACTTCACTATAGGATAATCAAATGGCGGATGAATGTTTTGCAGAATAACATCTGGACGTTCAAATTGTTTGCGTCCTTTCAATATGTTTTTGGCAAATTTCCAGATGGAAAGCATACGTTTAATGCCATTTCCTTCGAAACCAGGTACCTGCACATGGACGAACTTATAATTACCGTACTTACGCTCAACAAATTTGGAACCATGAAAGTCGCTGTCTGAAATATGGGCAATGCGAGATGCATTGAAAGTAATCACCTCGTGACCTGCATCCATGAAATGCTTGGCCAATTTTAAATAACGAGGATTACCAGCGGTTTCAGGCGTTCCGGCATAGTAATTAATGATCCAAATGCGCATCGGGTTGATAGTTGACAATTGATAGTTGATAATTAAAAATCGACAATTATCTGAATTGGTTGATGAGATTGACAACTTCTGCAACTTCCAACAGGGTGATTGCGGGACCTATGGGTAAGCTCAATTCTTCATTGGCAATACGCTCGGTGATGGGGAAACTCTTGCTGTTCCACTCCTTGTAGCACTCCTGTTTGTGCGGGGCGATGGGGTAGTGAATCACGGTGCCCACACCATTCTGTTCCAAATAGTCGTGCAGGGCATCACGTTTGCCTTGGCCAACCAAAATCGGGAAAAGATGGTAAGCATTCTGCTCATCAAGCAATCGATCAGGTAATGTTATCAATGGATTGCTGATATGGACATAGTAGTAGTTCGCCACCTGCTTGCGGTGAGCGTTGTCCTCCATCAAGTATTTCAGCTTCACATCCAACACAGCGGCTTGGATTTCATCCAAACGACTGTTACGCCCCGTGTATTTGAATACGTACTTTTTAGAAGAGCCATAGTTGGCCAGGATGCGCACCGCCTCCGCCAAAGCATCATCATTTGTAGTCACCGCACCACCATCACCTAATGCGCCAAGGTTTTTACCTGGATAAAAGCTATGCCCCGCTGCATCACCTATTGAACCCGTAACCATTAACCCTGAACCATTAACCAGGGCTTTGCACCCATGCGCCTGCGCATTATCTTCTATAAGCTTCAAGTTATATTTCTTACAGAGTTTACCGATTTTGTCAGTGTAGGCATTGCGGCCATAGAGATGAACGATGCAAATGGCCTTGGTCTTGGGAGTAATGTGTGCCTCAATAAGGTCATCATCAATCTCCAAGGTGTTCAGTTTCGGTTCCACCAGTACGGGCTTCAAGCCATTCTCCGTAATGGAGAGAATGGTAGCGATATAGGTATTGGCAGGGACAATCACCTCATCACCCGGCTGCATCACGCCCAATTCGATATAGGCACGGATGATCCAAATCAGTGCATCCAAGCCGTTGGCGCAGCCAATGCAGTGTTTTGTGCCAATAAATTTGGCATAGTTCTCTTCAAAACGTTTGTTCTCCTCGCCTTGGAGGTACCAGCCGCTATTGACCACGCGGGTGACAGCCTCGTTGATTTCAGCTCCGTGAAGAGCTGTTACGTCTTTTAATGACAAAAAGGGTATCATAGTTTACTTATAAGTTTCATGACCATATTTTTCCACCCAATGGTCGAATTCGTCAACTATTGTTTTTATTCTCTCTGATGTCGGTTGTGCCCCCTCCATCACGTAGGCTGTTATCTCATCCAAATAATCCATAAAACCATATTTCTTCAAAGCGTAGGTGTTCACCGAAATAGGTTTGTTGGGAATGTACCGACTGAAAGGTTTCACGTTTTTCATACAGGGAGCACCAGTCGCCACAATGCTGTAATGACCAATTACAGAATACTGGTTGATGGTGCAACCCATACCCAAATCGGCACCATCAAGAATCTTGGCGATGCCACCCACCACGCATTGATTGGTGATAACCACATGATCTTTCAGTATGTTGTCGTGCGACAAGTGTACGCCCTGCATCATAAACACATGATTGCCAATCTTCGACAAGGCTTCATAGCAGGGTTGTTCCACCACACAGAATTCCCGAATGATGTTATTGTCGCCAATCTCCAAATGAGGATTGTCATAGCCATAATTCACTTGTTTGGTATCGGTGGCTGGCACTCCAATGGCTGTGTGCGGTCCGATGTAATTGCCATTTCCGATAATAGTGTTGCCTGTGATGATGGCGTATGCACCTATCGTATTGTTGTCACCAAATACAACAGTTTTGTCAATAATTGCTGTCGGGTGAATGTTGTTCATTATACTCTTCTTTTAATCCGTATCGTCATTAATGATCAACGATCGACTGTATGTAGTGTTCTGCTACCTTACTGTCGGTCAGATTCTTAGCTGTATCAACAGCTTTCATAGAAATCTGCTTTAATTCATTTTGAGACAGACAAACTATTTGATCAATTACCTTTGCAAGACCATCCACATCACGGGCTTGACAAAGGAAACCATTTTCACCATGTTTTACTATGCCATCAATCCCTTGTCCTTTGGTTCCGATCACAATGCATCCTTTTGCCATGGCTTCAACATACACGAGCCCAAAAGCTTCGCGAGAACTTACCATCACAAAGCAATCAGCCATTCGGACTATGTTTTGTGCATCATCACGTTTCATTTGACCATGGAACACAACGTGGTCTTGCATACCAAGTTCTTCCACCAGACGATGAAGATTGTCGTTCTCCGCCCCGCTGCCTACAATATCGAAAGTGTATTCCTTACTGGCCATGGCCTTGTGCAAAGCACGAAGGGTGATGTCTACATTCTTCAACTCATAGAGACTACCAACAAACACAAATCGTTTCACACCGTTAGCGAAATCTTTATTGACAGGTTCAATATATCTTTCAGGAATGCCAGATTGACAAACAAACATGGGCTTCTCGTTGCCGAAACGTTTCTCAAAACTCTGTTGGAAAGCCAATGAACGGAATCCCCACACATCTACAGCAGGCATCAACTCTTTATAATTTTGAGGATAGAATTGCTGGAACAAACTACTTGGGCCATGTAGCACCAAACAGGTTCTGGCCGCAGGATATTGTTTTTTGAACAATGGCATGAACTGAAGCTGAGGCAACACGAAATGAGCCGTCACCACATCTGGTATGAAACCATCTTCCTCCAACTCACTTACCACATAACGAAAAGCCTTCTCTGTCTGCCTTTGCGACGGAGCTTTATGCGGAATATATTTTTTTAGTGGTACAAAAATGACGGGGACATCATCAACAGTGTAGCGCACAGGCTTTCGTGGTGTATTGGTATAGGCCACCGTTCCTGTTTTAGCCTGGATGCGCTCATTGAACACTTTCCCCACCCAATAGTATGGACGAGGAAATAGTGAATCGAAATGAACCACACGAACATTATAGCCCATCTTGACCCATTCAGTGGTAAAGCTGTGACACACGGCTGTTCCACCGTATTGGGGGTCGTTGTTAGGGTAAATGTTTGAGATTAGAAGGATATTTTTCATCTATTCAGAACCTATAGTTGATTGTAATTTATTAATTCACATTCCTTAAATAGTACTGAATAATCCGTCGAAAGCATCAATTCATCCTCTTTGGGATAATTGCCACCGGGATGTGTCATCAATTCAATCGTTCCATTCTTGTGGAATCCTTTCTTTGAAAGGTTATAAAAGTTGGTAAACATCTCGAACCAGTCGGTGCTCTTCAATCTTTTGACACGCATTTTCATATACTCGAACCACGCCTGCCGAATATAGAAAGATATAGACTTCTTTTCAATGTAGTTTCGAGCACGGCGCATTTTTTTAATCCCAGTTTTTTCTAAGATTGTCGGTGTCATACTAATCATGCTTGGGGATGTTAACATCAAATGATGACTGTCAATATGAGATATGGCAACACCAACATCACGCACTTTGTCAATCTGCGCAACACATTCATTGATGATATCTTGATGCAGATACTTAGGGATGCGTTTGTTAATAAATGAATAACCATTTAATACTATCTTTTCCTCCTCCTCTTTGAAATATCCATAGTCCAACAAGGCTTGAGAATAGGTCAAGGGTTCGCCATCAGTTAAGTTCACATGGACACCGAAAGAGATGGTATCTTTATATTGGTCATAAAGCCTTTTGGCCCCTTCCAAGTCATACATATTAGCCATTATCGTAGTGCTAGTGATCTTTCCCAATTGGATAAAACGTTCAATTTCGGCATCAACCAATTGGTTTAATCCACAGTCATCAGCATTTATGATAATTCGGTTATTCATTATCGGTTAAGCTTTCCTTTTAATCTCAACAACAAAGAAAACAAAGGCGAATGTAATGTTAGATCCTCTCGGATTTCTCCGCCAATCTTCAATTTGAACTGCCCTATGCTATATCGTTCCGGTTTATTAGGATCCATGCATACCCCACACCATTCATAACGAGTCATGCCCATGCCCTTAAGCATTTCAAATTCCTTATAATGAAGATAACGATTGGCCCAGCCGACCATTTTCTTGTCCACACTCTCATCCAGTCTCGTGGAACAAGAATATAGCAGTCCGGCAATGTGTTCTTCATCATCGATCATTGTGGCATGCATCGACAAAATATGTTCGTTGAATCTCGCCTGAGCCAGCATAAGATTCTTCCCATATTTATTTAGATGAGTCTCGTTGATTGTAGGAAGTCCTTTCTCTTTGGCAAAGGCATTATAATATGCCACAAATGCTTTATGATCATGGACTTGTTCTGCAATGATACCCTCTTTTTGGGCGCGTCTAACCTCATTACGAGTTGTGCTATTCATATTGGCAAGAAGTTCGTCCATACTTTGGGTTAAATCAATAGTAGCTGTGGTGCCTTTTATTTTTTTATAACCATGGGGGATGGACGACTCATCACCTCGGTAATCATTATAATTCACCACTTTGAATCTATCCCAAAAAGAAATCTTTCTAGCATTGATTTTGAGTGTGTAAAACTTTTCTTTTGCAACGATCATTTCGTTATTTATTTTATTCTTTCAACTCCAGTTAAATCTATCTGTTGTCCCATCTTTAGTAGGAACTCGTCTGTATAAAAATTCATGGTTCCTCCTAGGCTAGTAAAAGTGAGTTCCCCAAAATAAACTTTACCATCAATGTTATATAAATCCACACGAACAACTGGGAAACCAGCACTTAGTTTTTGTGCCGCATTTAACATCTGATCGAAATTTTTTGGCTTGGCTAGTATTTGCCCGCGTCGATAATGTTCATTAAAAATGGACCATTCGGGATGGGCGTTCCACTCAAGATCGTATGTCATTACATCTGTATGTTCACCTACTCTGTTGCAACAAACCCAACAACAATACGGTTTCCCATTAAAACACCATATTTTATAGTCCATCAAAGTGGATGATATTCTTTGTTCATCTGGAGTAGGAAATAGCAATCTTTCGGCAATAATACAGGGGGTAATCTGCCGATAATGATATTCTGTTGTGGACGCACTACAATCAAGTGCCAACCATGAATTTAATTCTTTAACTAGTTTGAGTTTGTCAATTTTTGTTTTATCTTCAACCACCTTAACAGTACCGCTGCCATTATTGGTTTTCAGGATGAATTGGCTCGGCAAAGTGTTCCAATCAATATCTTCAGCTTTATCCCATTTGCCGTATAAATCGTTAAGTATACTTTCCAATCCGCGTTCTTTAACAAATTCTCGTACCGCATATTTGTCAGAACATCTTGCCCATTCGGTAGTATCTGTAAACAATTCCAACCACGATATCTTTTCATTAATATCTTGAGGATCTTTCAAATTCATCTTCCGATGAAAATATTTCCGAAAACGCATTTTTGTTAACGAGACAGGGAAATGATTATTCGTCCATTCTACTAATGAACGTTTAATCTTTGATTTAATAATTGACATATCTGTTCGTTTTTGGGGATTATTTGTTTTTACAAATGTACTCGATTATAACCGTATTTTTTATCATATTTAGCTTGCTTGAGCTCATCCCATACACGACTCAAACCCTCACTCTTCTTGACTGCGGGAGAGCCAGCAAACATGCAATACTCGCCATAAGAAGACAGATCTTTATTTACTACGCTATTAGAGCAAATGATAGAATTACTTGGGATGACGGCTCCTCTAGAAATTGTAGTCCTATTACCTACCCAAACCCGATTGCCGATAACTATTGGTTTTGTTAACGATTGAGCCTCTCCGTCATTTTTCTCAATATAATGGAAACTTGTATCAATAAGTTGAACATCCCATGGGATACGTGACCAATCGCCAATTGTTATTGATTCAAAACACATAATTTTCGTATTTGAACCAATTGTAATACTTGATTTACCAAAATTCTCCGAAGACTTTTCATTGCCAAATGTTAAAATAGCGTCTTTAGCTACTAGAAGATAAGTTCCTTGATAGAAAGCTATACATCCATAGAAAACAATTGTTCCTTCAATAGTCCAATTGGAAACTGGTTTTGTTGTTGCGACGTAACCGTGTTGTCCAATACTAATCATATCAAAGTCCAATTTACCTTTTATTTCAATTCTGCCTTTCAGACTACGAAAAATCGTTTTACTGTACACTATAATAGGGAAGTGCATAGCTTGGTTGAAAGGGAGCATCTTAAAATTTATCTTTAATGTTGATAAAAGCCTACTCTTAAAAACAAGTACGTATAAGATTTTCAATATTTTTCTCATTTATGGTAATTCATTTGTTGTGTTTATTTAACACATCACATATTTCATTTCTAAATTCTCTAAAAAAGGTTCCTGAACAAACTTGTTCCCCCAAGATGCCTGGGAAATCCAAATTGGCTTCTATCACTATGATATCACCGTTATTTTCAAGTGTGATATCCCATCCAACAACAGAAATATTAGGGAAGTATAATTGATGATATTTTTGAGTAAGATCAACCATCTCTGAAAATTTTGGTATTACATTACCCGCAAAAGAAACACCAACATCAGATTTTTCGATTCGGTTTAAATTGACATCATAGCCATAATCAGCCAAATGTCCTTGATGATTTACCCCAACCAAGACACTACTATTCCAATTATCAACTTTAGCATTTTTACGTCCAACCTTAAAAATAGCAGAAAATGATTGCTTTGATCCAATGCTTATTGTAGTGATACGACAAGTGTTGACAGATGTTGGATTAAAGCGACTCAATTCATTATTTTGCACAATTAATGCTTGAACAACAAAGTCCACATCATAAGCATCAAACAATTTGCTAATTTCCTCTTGACTCAAAAGATTATCGATAACCTTTACGCCTTTCCCTCCCCCCGTACCAGTCGCCGGTTTGATAACAAATTTGCTTTGGGATTGTAATATGGCTACTGCTTGCTCAAAGCTTATCTCTGTCATCTCTTTGTCGAAATATTTTTTGTTTATGCGTCTAAGATAAACCTTGGGCCATGGGATTTTGGGCATATAAATATCTGTCAATGCCTTATTATTAAGCGAAACCCAATTGGGTGATTTGTTGATAATCCTTAACAAATACGCGTATTGGTGGTCACAAAGGTAATAAGGATCAAAACCATGTTCAGCTTTATAAATACGCATCCAGATAAAATCCATATTACTGAATTTAAAGCAAGGCCACACTTTTCTTATTTCCTCTTTTTCTTTTTTCGACAACTTGGGCAAATTCAAGTCGTTTATCAGATGCTTGTCCCGATTATAATCCCTAATCCTATCGTATTCAAAATAGAGTTTATTCAACAAAGAATACGCCTTTCTTCTAAGATGATTCATACTGTTTTATCTTTAAATTGATGGACTTATTTGTTGATGTATATAACATGGTTTCTCTTTATCAACCAATTGTCGGCAGGCCATTCCCCAAAGAATGAAATTGATTACGGAATCTGTTCCTGGCCCGTATGGCAATGTGGTTTCTGCAAGAGAATTCAAAAAAGGATACAAACCCAATAAGAATCCGATGCTGTAGTGATTATTAATATCACATTTTTTTATTGAACATTTCACAATATCAATAAACTGTAGCACATACATTACTAATATAGGCCAACCAAAAAACAGCCCCTTTTCGTACCATGTCTTAAGAAAGAAATTATGAACCTGATGAACACCATAGTCATGAGCAAGTTTACAGAAAAACGGGTCATCCATAATAGCTGAAATGGCACCGGCGTTTCGGTTGAGTCTATCAGCCGTAACGTCTTCGCCTTCGTATCCGCTAAATACAGATGCATAAAAATACTCCAACACCGATGGAACAAACAATAATACTATTAAAAACAATGCTCCAATTCCCGCAATAGTATATATTATCCTTTTTCTCCCATTACGAAGGTAAACAACATAAAAACACAAAAACACAGCAGTTAACATAGCCGTCCGAGCTCTAATTGTCAAAATGCAATACAACAAGAATATGGCCACAACAAGATAAAAAACTTTGAGCCATACATTAGTGTCTTTATCTAAAGCAAGAATAAAAGCAAGTATAATGCCCGTCCCAATTACCAAACCTAATGAATTCTTATTATCAACAAGATATTGGTCTTCAATTACGAAGGCTCCAATGTTTGTGGTGATTTGCATAAACGCAACATATGATATGATAACTAGAAAGAATAGTGTAAAGATCCTATATTGCGTTTTTGTTAAATGAATTACATAACCTATGATTAAAGCAGCTAATGGGATAACAAACATTCTTGCTTCACCAACGGGTGAAATCCTAAAAAACGCGGATGCCAATAATAGCGCAAAAAATATTATTAAAAGGAATATCGTAAACCTCCGTAGAACGTAACATTGTTGAAAGGCTTTTATGCGAAAAGACAACAAGAATAGTATTACAAACGATAAATTAATGTATGGGGAAAGCACAGAACCTTTTTCAATACCTGCTGCTTCTTTCATATCATTAAAGAATGGATGGTTATAAAGACAAACCAAACTCACCAAAACCAACAAAAGCAGGAAACGAATAGTATCTATAAGAGAAAAATTCTTCATTTTTTGAATCTCAATTTAAACTTTTCAATCATTCCTTTGATAATGTCTTTTTCATATTTTGAAAGCCCCATAAAATACATTAACGATATATAAACCAACAACATTGTGACCGTAATGATGCTCATCCCTATAAGATTATGATGTAAAAATCTTGACAACATGACACCAACTAACAAAGAAATCAAAACGGGAGGGGACATTCTAAAGAAAACATCCCTGAAAAAAAGATTGTAGTCTAATCCATTTTGTTTAACCAAAACAATTACCCTACAAAGAGAGGTTATCACCTCGAATATGACATAAATCCCAACAGCAATGTAAGCAGAATAACCCAACTTTAAGAAGATCCAAGCAACTGGTATAGACAAGGCCCTCGAAACTGAAACGACAATGGAAAACACTTTAATATTCCCTATCGCACTATTAGCATTAGAAATTCCTGCAGTCAGTTGGTTCGCCATACATGCAACGATAATCAAACGAGCGAACAACACTGTACCTTCAGGGATTTCCTTTAGCCATAAATCCAATATATCGGGCATCAAAACTATCATAGGCAAAGCCAATAGGCTCATCATAGAAACACCAATTTTCCCCGAAGTAAAAGAAAGACGGAACATCCTATTCAAATCGCCCTCGCCATAACTTTTCATAATTTGAGGCTTTATGGCAGCACCTACAGCATGGGCAATCATATCTAAATAACCTTCAATCTGACTTGCAATTGCATAGGCTGCATTAACAATTGCACCAAAAAACTTGTTCAGTAGAATAACAAAACCTTGGCGAGACAATGTGAACCCCACTGTAACAAGCATAGTCCATCCTGCAAATTGTGTAACCTCTCCCAGCCCTTTTACCGAAAAATTGCTTACTTCAACTTCGTCTCTGTAGTTTTTCAAAACATAGATCAAATACAGAACAACATTCAGGACCGTAACCAAAGCCATTAGCAACCCGTATGCAATGAGTTTATCATGTGATGTGTATGTGATATAAAATGCAATACCAAGTTTTAGTACTGCATCAAGTACAGAAATAAACGCAGTATATATAAATTTTTCATGCGATATTATCAATGCGGAAAATGGGGTGACAACAACACTCAGAAATACCGTGCAACACATGAAATAATACACTATTCTTGCCGAATGTACCCTGTTCTCCGGTATGTTAAGGAATCCATCAAATAAAAACAACCCAACTATAGCCAAAGTTATTGATAAAAGAAGACCCATAATAAAATGCAAATGGAAACATTTTTTAAATGCATCCCTCACTTTTGCTACATCATGTGTTCCTTGGTTAACAGAGATAAAACGAATAGTCGTTGATGATAATGTTGATTTTATAAACCCCAGCATTGCTATAACGCCGGCCACAACATTATAGATTCCATAATCCTCGGCTCCTAATGCGGCTAAAATGATTCTAACAGAGTACAAGGCAATCAATGCAGTAATCACCAGCCTTGTGTATAAAATGATTGTATTGACAGCGACTCTACTTGAATTATCCATAAAATTACTTGTTACTTTTTATCATTAAGAATAATTCATTTACAAAATGTCTGTTTCGGATAATGGCCTATAAGGTCCATCTTTACATCCAAAAACCACAGTATTAGGTTCCAAGGGTTCCATCGTATGCCAAACCCCGGCTGGCACATTAAAGCCGAAACAATTAGAACCAGCTTTTAAAAAATGTGCTTCTTCTACCTTCCCATCATCGGCATAGATGGTGTATTTAACGCTACCTTGTATTACAATAGTTGTTTCAGACGTATGGCGATGACGATGTATCTCCATTTGGGTGCCAGGTTGCAAAGCATTAAACAACCGCTGCGATGGAGCATCAAGGCTATCGTGCAAATTGAAGTTCTTGCGAAGGCGAGGGCTTTTCATAGCTTGCTGAGATAATGAGTCTAAAAGGATTTTGTTTAGAAGCATCTTCTTGTTAAATTACTTATATCACGTGTTGGCTTGGGAAGTCATAACCCGCTGGGAATTGAACCATATTTGAGAGTCCAACAGGGTCTCCCCCTCTTGAGCATGTGACTTCCAGACCTTTCGGCCCCGAGCGGCTGACTTACGTCAACGTTGCTTTAGTGCGGAATAACAAACAAATATGCTCTCCCGTCGCTTCCCGCAATTCCCCGGCTGCGCGTAATGACAGGGAGGCTGCTGTTTCTTCTTTTTGTTATATCTTACCTAAATAACCTCCTTGTATTTCGATTTTCTTTCGCTGAAAACCCTTATCTATTCCGTTCAAATTTGTAATCATTTTATCCTTATAAGCATCATTCTCGCCAAAGAAGCTGGCAAACACTTTATTTGCTTCATCAAAGTAGGCATCATAGTTTATACATTCTTCCTTTGAAAACAGAACACGATACCTGTTATAACCTGATAAAACCGTTGATAAATCGTGCATTAATTCCGCACCTTGTGTACCCTTATACCAGCTTTTTCTAGGAATCCTCTCACAGGTTTTCACGTAGGTATTATGAAATTGGTCAATATAAGCAATCAGTTCTAATGTGGTAATCTTACCCCTCAATTGCTTGTTATTATACCATTGAATTGCATTAATTACCCAAGAAATGACGGTTAGGCCAATGGCGATTAAAGTTACTACAGTATTAACCCCTGTACTATTTATTTCGGTCATAATAATCAAGCAAGTCTGTTTCTGTTTCGTATCGGATAATTGTATCAACAACTACATCTTCCGGCCATTTGCAATCTTCACGAAGCCATAATTCCAAGTCGCCACTGGAAAGTTCTTCTTTAGTTTTTCTAAGCTGACAAAGAAACTCAAACCATAGTTCCAAATCGAAGGCATGAACAAAAGGGTGGTCAGGGGCACCTGGGCAATGAGCCCATCGATTCAATGCCTGGAATGATTGTGGAATGAGATTCTGTATATTTACCTCATCATCAGATTTCTTAATCACATACTTCCCTTTAAACATTGGATTAAGTATCATTTCTTCAAAAGCATCAATAATCTGATTATATTGTTCCTTTGTAAGGTGAGACGTGCTTTTATTGTAGGGAACTATGTTGATAACATCAAGTTTGCCTTCGTTGGCATAGAGAAGGATTACTGCTTCAGGAACATCTGGCAGAGTTGACAGTATATGAGCCATTTTATCATCTGGCAAATATAGTTTTTCTACCTCTTCACTATACAAGAAAGGTGCTTTATTGCAGAATTCTTCAACTTTCACCAAGTAGTCAATTAACGAGGCATCATCAACTCCAATTTGAACCGTAAGATTTTTAAACTTCTTCATTAAACTACCTGTATTCTGTTTTATTTCAATTATTCAGCAACAATAAATTGTTAGGACTACAGTCTCCTATATTCCTTGGTATTATCTTCTTCACCCGTCCAACGATACATTCTTGTATATCCCTCCCAAGTTTCAAACACCCTTTTATCATCATATAGCAACTGGTATAACAAGCGACCAGCCGCTTTCCCAGCCTCCTCAACGGCATATTCATTATTGTCTTCATCACCATCCAGGTAATAATTATATAGTCCCTCCATCGGAGTTGCTTGCCAATAATAATTGTCACCTCCTAAAAGGTCTCGTGCAGCGAAAGCTTCCTCTTTACGATTTTTACACCAGCAATATACTGCTCCTTGTAGAAAGATCCGCATTTCGCGTAACACATCTTCATCTATTCCATGAACAGCACGAGGATTAGGCAGGTTTTCAGGATTAACAAACGACATAATTTTAAAAGATTAAACAATCGTAAAAATCATAAAACAAATAGACATTAAAAGATAATATTTGCAGTTTCAGGTTTTAAAATGGCACTTTCAATCGTCTTTGAAGTCACCGTGAAAAGGAACTGTTTTGGCTGGGTCTTTAAAAACTCACTTACTATCCACATCTGCTGCTCTGTAAGCATCTCATCAAACAAGTATGGATGATATCTTGTGATGGAACCAAAAAAGAACATAAGGTTGTATATTATCGATTCTGTTGAAATATGTAGTGGCTCGGTTGAAATGTATTTCTTATATTGGTTTCCATCTGTAAAATACCATAATCCTTTCTCTTTCAGACCAGAAGAAAGACTATAATAGTCCCACTTGGTTGGTCTTGAAGCAAATATATACTTTTCTTCTTCCCAATAGAACCTGTCAATTCCTTCTAAATCTTGTTCCTTTACGACATTATATCCAGCTGCCTGCAGTTGAGCCATACGAAGATCATCGCATTTTAATATTTCATAACGGGCATAGAAATTATGGCCTTTTGTATATAGCTGCAAATCATCTATCTTGAAATAGGTTTCTTTGCAGTTATTTGTTTCGCAATAAGTTCGATGCAATCCAATACATGCCTTCAACATCTTGTCGACCGAAATCTCGTATGGCATTATGGCAGGAAACACATCTCCCATTTGCTTCATAAACTGATAATCTACCGAAAGAGGCTGGTTGGGTACAGGGTGAGAAGGGATAAGCGACTTTATTTTTACCTTTAAGTCTTTCAATTTAGCTTTCGGGGCTACGCCAACTGGTTCGACACCATGGTTATACTCAACTGCTGAACCGTATATGTTTATTGTATTCACGTTGATTACAACCTTCACCAGATTCAAAAACGAATAGTAATAAAGTAAAGGTTGCGATTTAATAGGTGCCTTGTCGGCAGCTTCGTAAAAATAATGTGATTGCTCGATTAACGTCTGAAGAAAACGCCTATCTCCTCCATACTTCTTAACATATCGACCAATGATATATTGCCAAAAAGCCCAAATATCAGAAACCCTTATTTGGTCATGCTTGATAAGATAATCCGTTGAATTATTTTTAGTAAATAACGGGAACCCATATTTCAATGGAACTTCTGACATTTTCCAATCAATAGTAGTTTATTATCATTTGTGAATCTTAAACATTGCCACCCCACAACTCAATAAAGTAGCTGTAAGGAACCACTAAGGTGCCAGTTATGAAGCATAAGCGTGTTTCAAGCGTACTTGAGCGTGCCTTAAACGTAGGTTGCGGCTTGCTTCAGGCTTGGTTGCGGCTCTCTTCAGAGAATCTACCTCAAAGGATCATCGAAGCTAGAGTTTCTGCGTTCCTTCGATGGCGAGGCGGTTCGGAGGGGCTTAAATATGTTCCTCCACCCCCCTGAAATGCACATTTAGCTCATGGAGATGCTCCAAAAGCGTTCCAAGAGGCGTGCCTTCCGTCATCTTGGCAAAGGCGTTGACGTCCTTGGGGAAGCACTTGCCACCATAGCCAAACTTGCCATCAGGGCCAGGAACATAAGTATGCGTGTCGTTGATGTAGCCCGAGAGCAGCACTCCCGTGTGCACCTTGCGCCAGTCGGCTCCCATCTGCTCACAATACTCACGGCAGGCGTTGAAGTAGGTAACCTTATAGGCGCCAAACACATTATGCATATACTTGGTAAGTTCGGCCTCCAAGGGAGTCATCACGGTGAACTTCTTGCCCACGAAGATTTTGGTAAGCAAGTCGTGTGCCCCAGTAAACACCATGGTCTGCTTCTTGAAGTCCTCGATATGGGTGCGCTCAGTTAAGAACTCGGGCATGTAATGTACCTTGTGGCCAGTCTCGCGCGATAGCATCTCGCTGGTGCCTGGCAGGATGGTGGTGCGAACGAAGACCGGCACATCGGGCAGCTTGCGAATGAGTTCCTTCATCAGACGGAGGTCTTGCGTGCCGTCATCTTCTGTTGGAACATGAATCTGCAAGAAAGCGATGTCGATATTGCTCAAGTCATCATTGTATCCCTTAGGCGGGTCGCTGATGAAGAGTTTGCATTCAGGGTTGTTGTGTTCCAACCAATCTTTAAGGGCTCCACCCACGAAGCCACATCCGATAATTCCAACGTTAATCATTATGTGTGTGTTTAATTGTTATTAACTATATTGATTGTTTATGAAATTTGCTGTATGAGAAAACGATAAGGTGTTTATAGCAAAGCATGTAGAATAACTACTCCGAAACCACGATTATCAAACTCAATCTCTTGCACTCAAATGATATGTCTACGGTTTATAGCTTCGCCAGGTCAGTCACAATTTGTGTTGACAAAGAGTTGATTCTGAAAAAGATAAACAAAAATCAATGAAGTCGCGCTTCATTTGCTTCCGTTCTATCTTCATTTGCCTGCAAAAATAGACAAAAAAACGTAGCAAAACACAAATAAACACAAATTCCTTTGCGTAACAACAAAAAGCGGATTCGGTCTAGGCCAAATCCGCTTAAAATGGTGTTTTTGTTCGGTTGAAATGCGCTAACCGAAAAAAATCAGAAATCGGTTACTGTTGGGTCAGTTCGGTTAGAGACCTCTAACATCATTTTCCTCCACTTGAAATAGCCGAAGACGGCGATGACGACATACAAACCGTAGAGCGACGCCTTGAATGGAATGCCCTTATAGAAATACAAACCACAAGTGACCACGTCTACGACAATCCATACAAACCACTGCTCCAAGTATTTGCGTGCCAATGCCCAGATGCCCACGATGCTCAAGGCCGTCGTGAAGGCGTCAAGGACAGGGACGTTGCTGTTGGTGAAACGACTAAGCAGGAAGTAAATGACTACCCATATCAGGGCGGCAAGGCCGATCCAGACGACAGCCTTCTTCCAAGGCATGTGGCGAATAGGAAGGTCAGCGGTTTTCTGCTTGTGCCGCATCCAGGCGATGAAGCCATAGACGGTCATGGCCAGGTAGTAGAACTCCATGCCGCAATCAGCGTAGAGGCCTTTCTGGTAGTACAATACGATGCCGAGGCTCTGCATGACGAAGCCGACGACCCACATAGAGACTTGAGCCTTGTATTCTAATAGAATATATGCTAATCCTAAGACCGAAGTAATGATATCAAGACCATAGTGATTGAGGAATAACCCAAGTCGCCATAGAAATCGAATTGTTCTGATCGTACATTCGAAATCAATAGAAAGCACTTCCATGGTATTTATCGTTTCGTTCAGGGTTGGGGTGAAAGTGTGTCGTTTAGGTCTGGTAGTGTCGGAGATAGCGGGTCTGGCGCCCGCTATGAGGGATTGGGGAGTGAGTATGTCATTTATGGTGGGGTTTAGGGAAAGGGATACCCAAAAACAGCGCTTTATTTGAGTGACCCTAAGCGGGAGACCCTCATGGCGGGCTTGACCCGCCATCCCTCACGCTTAGGGCCATTTCTTCCGCCAAAGCCACAAACTCCTCCGCCGTCATTTCCTTCAAGAAAATCAAACCATGGGTAGCGCGGATGAGCGGGTGAGCGTTTTCGTAGAAGAAATCTTTCCCAAGGATGAGCTGGATGTCTTTGTACTGCTTTACCCAAATGCTTTCTGCTAACTCGCTGAAAGGACCATCAAAATCCGGATTGGGAAACTCCGCCTTGACCTGTGTGAGATAGCTGTCTTTGAAGGCCTTCTCGAACACAGCGAAAGCATTGAGCGACACGGGCACGTAGACGTTGGCCTCGGCAGGATGGAAAGTCGACCAGACATTGCGGTAGCCAAAGATCCTCAGTTTGCTGAGGTCTGCTTCCTCACCCCAGAGTCTGACAGCCTCGGCGATGCTTTGCATGACCTTGTAGTGCGTGCTAGGTCCTAGTCCCTCGGAGTCGATGGCCACG